>Ga0224568_1000016_pt1 | contig 95882 bp, 79 predicted proteins | sample CLU5metagenome_FD_182727 | JGI IMG/M metagenome (GOLD analysis project Ga0224568, IMG submission 182727) | Spruce litter microbial communities from Bohemian Forest, Czech Republic - CLU5 | ecosystem: Environmental > Terrestrial > Plant litter > Unclassified | place: Czech Republic: South... | reverse complement strand
CTGCAACGAAGTCACGCGCCGCGCCGAGCGCGCGCCCGCGCCGCGCCGCCACAGCCAATAGCCGGGCACCGCCAGCAACAGCCACGCGATATTCAGCAGCAATTCCATTGCGAATAAAAAGCCTAAATCCGGCTCACTATAAATCGTAGTCTTACAGAAAATTCAAATTTAAGTCAACATGACCACCGTACCGGCTTCCAAAAGTGATTCTAAGGCCCCACCACCACGTGCAACGGCTGCGGAGTCTGCATCCGCTGGCGGTAAATCACATTCCTCGCCAGCACTTCCCCCACCACGTTCACATAGATGACATATCCGCCAAACGGCAAAGTCTCGCCAAACGGCAGCGCCATGGCCTGCGTTCCCCGCGTCAGCGTGTAATGTTGATATCCAATCTCCGTCGCCCGCCCATTCTCCGCCACGGCCTTCACGTCAAAGGTCAAATCCATATCTTCCGCGGTTGAGTTCGAAACCTCCACGCTGCCATCAATTCTATTTCCCGTCACATGCGCCGGAGTTTTCCACGCCACCGTCAGCCCATCCGCCACCTTGATCGTGAACGCCTTTTTCACTATCTGCTGCGGCTGGGAGCTATCTTTCACCAAAATCACAAACTGAAACTCACCCGCCCGCTCCGCCGCGCCAGTCAGTAGTCCGTACTCTTGCAGTCGAATCCCCGGCGGCAGCGTCCCGCTTTCCAATCGCCAGTGCAGCGTAGGCACATAGTTTCCCCGTCCCTGCAATTGCACCTGATAATTCGCCCGCGGATAAGTCCCCGGCAACTCCGTAGGCTCAATCGCCAAACCAGAATCGCTCGGCGCACCCGAATGAGCCTGCCCCAGCGCGACAGCGCCCATCACAATCACCAGGGCAGTCGGCGCGAGCCACGCCCACGCTCTTGTCATCCTCAGCGTTGCGAAGGAACTATGCACTTTGCCTGCGTCCAGCTCGCCGTTAATTCTCACTTCCACCTCAATCTGGAAATCTGGATAATCCCGCGCAATTCTAAAGTCCTGCCATCCTGAGCGGAGGCAGTGCGAGCGCAGCCGCAGTCGAAGGACCCCTCGGCACATCACAAACATCGGCCAAGCCGGGCATTTCCATCACTAGCCTGAAGTCCTTGATCTTGTCACTCCCCATGCTACCGAAACAATCCCGCCAGCGCCCGAAAATTCCGCCACCGGTAAAGCCAACATTCCCGATATTTAAGATGCCGCCAACCCCCATTCCCTCAACCTCAGAATGTAAAGATGTGTAACCGCTTGCGCCTAATTTTTTCTTTTTTCCCACGCGCTACTTATTCCATTGGTTCGGGTTTGAGGCAAGTGAATTTACTTGTGCTAACCTCAGAATTAACGGTCACGATGTCTCGCGCTCGATTCTTTTCCCAGGGGGAAGTTATGTCAGTACGCAACGGATTCGTCCTGCTCCTCACGCTCTCCGCGCTTGTGTTCCTCGGCGCCTGCGGTGGCAGCAACAACGGTGTCGCTACTCCAGTAGCGCCTCCCAGCGGAAGCTTTAGTAATAGCAGCCTTAACGGCACTTACGTCTTCGCGGTCTCCGGCATTGAGTCCTCCGGCGGTGCATATTCCATCGCTGGAACGTTAACCGCCAACGGCAACGGCGGCATCACTGGCGGCACATTCGATCTTAATGATCCCGCCGAACTCACCTCGGGACCCATCGCCGAAGCTTCAATCAACAGCGGCAGCACATACAGCATAACCGTCGATGGCCGTGGCCAGACCCAGATCAACACCAACATCCAGAACCTTCCTGCCATCAATTTTGATTTCGTTCTCTCATCGACCTCGAGTGGCCAGGTTACGGAGGCCGATAGTTACGGCACCGGCACCGGAACCCTCGATGCCCAAACGGCAAGCGTCACGCCATCCGGATCCTATGCTTTCAGCCTCTCCGGCACGGTGGGATCGGGAACGCTTGCTACTGCGGGGAACTTCGCGCTTGGCTCCAACGGCGTAATCAACTCGGGACTTGAAGATTTTAATGACGACGGCGTTGCAGCCTACCCGGCGGAATCTTTAACCGGCAACGTAGTCGTGTCTTCCTCAGCTCCTTCGACCACGCTAAACTCTTCGTCTTATCCGAACCTTATCTTCGATGTTTTTCCCATCAGCGCCTCGCATCTCAAGTTCATCGAGATGGATGCCATCGCAACTCTGCTAGGGGATGCTTACTCCCAAACCAGTACCACCATACCTACCGGCACTCTTCCATTCACGCTGCTCGGTACGGTGTCGGCCGGTGTTCCTTTTGCAGCTGGCGGCATGTTCATTACTGACGGTAACGGCAACATCACCAGTTCCTCCAGCGAGGATTTCAACCAGGGTGGAAGTCTGTCTCCGTCAGGTTCTTCTATCATCAGCGGTACCTACACGGCGGGTGGCACGGGTCGTTACACCTTCGGTTTGACAACCTTCACTGGCGGTGCAACTTACGCCGCCTATCCTTCAACCGGAGGCGTTTTGTTGCTCGACATCGACAGCGGTGCGGGCGTTGTGACCACAGGCGCAGCCTACGGTCCCCAAAGTTCGAGTGCAACTCTGGCCACAGGAGAGGGCTTCGGTTTCAGTCTCGCCGGCTTCAATTTGGCGGAGGAAGCCGAGATTTTCGATACCGGCGAGTTTGCCACGTCCAGCAGCGGATCCACGCTAAGCAGCGGCGTAATCGATGAAGGCTTTTACGATAGCAACAGCGGACTGGGGTCCACGTACGGCGTGCCCTTGACCGCTGGGAGCTTTACAGCCCCATCCGGCGGCCGCGGTCAAATCACGGCCACGGCAACTTCTTCGAACGGAAACAACAGCACGTTAAATGGAGGACTAGACCTCCTCTATTACGTGGTGGACGGAACGACTTTCCCGTTCATAGAGTATGACTCCGGTCAGGTTGCAGCCGGTATTTTTGTGCTTCAGAATACGGGATCTTCATCCGGCTCGATCGCCAAGCCGCACGATATGTTTCTCCCGCATGTTTCGCTTCACCCAGGCGTGAAAGCGAACGCGAAAAAAATAAACTAGAATCTCTTTCTTAACAAAGAAGGCGCGGCTAACGCCGCGCCTTTTACTTTCTCCTCAAGTCATGACCTTAGTTACCTTTAATAAATGACCTCTGCTCAAGCACAATGGCTCAAAGCTGTTGTGCCCTTTGCCGGAGAAACAGAGTGCTCTGCCAACGCATCTTTCGTGTGGTTGCTGTTGTGCTCCTCGGCGCATCCCTGGCCGCGGCGCGCGATCTCGCCGTAATTTCCAATAAAACCAACACGGTTGAAGTCATTACTCTTCCCGATCTGGTCAAAGTTTGCAAAGCTCAAACCAACCGCTGGCCCGATGGCAAGCCGGTCATCTTCGTCATGCGCCCTCCGTCGGCGCCTGAAATGAAGGTTGTACTTGAAAAGATTTACGGCATGTCCGAGAGCGAGCTCAGCAGCCTGATCTTGACTTCTAATCGCGGGCACGCCAATCATCCGGCCATCGTAATCGTAGCTTCCGATGAAGAATTGCTGAATAAAGTGGCTTCTACGCCCGGAGCGGTAGGGGTAGTCGATGTGTACTCCATCAACAGCAGCGTCGCAGTCGTCAAAATCGCAGGCAAACTTCCCCTGGAACCCGGCTATCTGCTGCATGGAAACTAAAAACAGGGGCTAGGGATTTGGGGCCGGTAGCTAGCATAAAGGGTTTCACTGATCACTAACCCCTGCCCCCTGATCCCTGACTTTTAATATGTCCTCTGCCGGCAAAAAATCCGCTCCCGAAAAGGCCCTGCCAACTCCGCCCGGCCACGTGCGCAGGTATCCCCGCTTCGCCATCGACGCTCGTCTGCAAGTCCGCATGTTTCAGGATGGCGAATTCCGCAGTTGCTGGGGACGCTCCACTGAACTCGGCCAGGACGGCATCGGCGCAACCTTAACCGGCGACCTCGAAACCGGTGAAATCGTCTCGCTCGAAATTCCGCTGCCCTTAAGCCCCTACCCGTTAAAGCTGCGCGCCATCGTCCGCTACCGCCAGGGCCTGCGCTACGGTTTCGAATTCCTCACACTCAGCGAAGCCCAGCGCGATACCATGCGCCGCGTCTGCGAAATGCTAGCCACCAAAGCCTGAAAATATTGAGTAATTTTGTAATTGAGTAATTTGGTAATTTGAAGAATTCATCCACTCAGGTTCTGAAATTACCCAATTACAAAATTTCCCAATTACCAAATTCCTCCATTACCCCAGTAACTTTCGAGTAAGCTTCCCCCGTTCTAACATCCGATTTACGGGCTTTCTGAGGGGGGAGCCTATCGATGGGTGATCGGGTCACCCGGTCGTCGGAGGTTTCGCGCGCTAAGGGGCTGCGTCACGCGCTCAATCGCGGAGCTCCGCCCTCAATCATTGCACCGGACATTGCTGGCGTCCCCGCGCAACCCTCAAACCTTTCCTGGAATTTTCGCGAATCCAATCCCAATGTAACCAGCTCTGAAAATTTTCTCGACCTGCGCCGCCAGTATCTCGAACAGCTCTTTGAAAATTCCCCGGATGCGCTGGCCGTCGTCGACACTTCATTCCGCGTGCTTTGCGTCAACCAGGAATTTCAGCGTGTCTTCGGTTATTCCGATGCGCAGGTTCTAACTCATCACATCGACCCGCTGATTCTCCCTCCCGATCGCGCCGCCGAAGCGCGCTGGATCACGCAATGCCTGCAGCGCGGAGAACAAATCACGCTTGAAACCCAGCGCCGCCATCGCGATGGCTCGCTGCTCGACATTTCAGTAACCACCGCGCCCCTGATCATCAACGGCCACGCGGCTGCCTATTATCTTCTTTATCGGGATATCTCCGACCGCAAGCGTGCCGAGGCGCTCAGTTCCGCGCTCTGCCGCATCGCCGAAAAGGCAAGCTCCACGCAGGATCTTCAGCAATTCTTCGCTTCCATCCATACCATCCTCGACGAGCTGATGTTTGCCCGCAACTTTTCCATCGTCATCCACGATGTCGAATCGCAACTGTTAACCTTCCCCTATTTCGTGGATGAGCACGAACCCGCTCCTGCTCCCGCAAAATTGGGCCGGGGCCTCATCGAATACATTCTGCACCACGGAGAATCGCTGCTCTGCACTCCGCAACTGATGCAGAAAATGAAAAAGCACGGCGAGATCGAAGTCACAGAGCCGTTTCCTTTTCAATGGCTCGGAGTTCCGCTCAAGGTAAACCACCACATTCTCGGCGCGCTCGTTCTCAAAACTTATTCTGAAAGCTCAAAACTAACCGAGCGCGATAAAGAAGTCCTCACCCTGATCTCCCGGCAATTAGCCGCGGCCATCGACCACAAACGCAACGAGCAGGCCTTGCGCCGCTCCGAACTGCGTTATCGCTCCATGGTGCAAACCGCGGTCTACGGCATCTATCGCTCCAGCCTCGAAGGCCAGTTTCTCGACGTAAATCCCGCATTAATCGGAATGCTGGGCTATAGTTCCGCTCTGGAAGTTCTCGCACTCAATCCGCAAAAAGATGTTTTCTTCGATCCCTCCGAATATTCCCGCCTGGTGGATGAATTCCACCGCACCGGACGCATGGATGGCTTCGAAGTCCGCTGGAAGCGCAAAGACGGAAGCGCCATCACCGTCCGCATCAGCGGCCGCGCCGTCGCCAGTGAAAACGAGCCGGCCGATGTCCTTGAAGCCATCGCCGAAGACATCACCGAACGCCGCGTCCTCGAAGATCAATTCCGCCAGTCACAAAAGATGGAAGCCGTCGGCCGCCTTGCCGGCGGTATCGCGCACGACTTCAACAACCTGCTCACGGTGGTAAGCGGATACACCGAGGTTTTGCTCGGCGAACTCACTCCCGGCAATCCTCTTCACTCCAAAGCCGAAGCCATTCAGCAGGCTTCCGACCGCGCCACCACGCTAACCCGCCAGCTTTTAGCCTTCAGCCGTAAACAACTTCTCGAACTCAAAGTCATCGACATCAATGCCATCGTCGAGGATATGGAGCGCCTGCTGCGCCCGCTGATCGGCGAAGACATCGAACTCACCACGCAGCTCACGACCAATGTAGGTTGCACCCGCGCCGATGCGGGACAACTCGAGCAAGTCATCATGAATCTCGTCGTGAACGCCAAAGATGCCATGCCCAACGGCGGCAAACTTTGTATTCGCACCGCCGACGTGATCCTCGACGACTCCTATCGCCCCGAAAACACCTTCATCAAACAGGGCCATTACGTAATGGTTTCCGTCAGTGACACCGGCCAGGGCATGGATCGCGAAACCCAGGCCCGTATCTTCGAACCTTTTTTCACCACCAAAGAAAAAGGTAAAGGCACTGGCCTCGGGCTTTCCACCGTCTACGGCATCATCAAACAAAGCGCCGGCTACGTATTCGTGCAGAGCGAACTCGGCCGCGGCACCACTTTCAACATTTATCTTCCCCGCGTCGACGAACCCTCGCAGGCTCATGGCGACGCTCCCGTTTCGCTGGCTGTCGCCGGCGGATCGGAAACCATCCTCCTGGTGGAAGACGAAGAATCCGTTCGCCAACTGGTCCGCGAAACGCTTGAAGCGCGAGGCTATCGCGTCCTCGAAGCCGAAAACGGCAACGCCGCTCTCGCTCTGGCTGCCCAGCATTCCCAAAGCATCGATCTCATCGTCACCGATGTCATCATGCCCGGCCTCAGCGGCCACGAACTCGTGCAGCATCTCCAGGTAACGCGTCCGGCCACAAAAGTTCTTTATCTCTCCGGCTATGCCGAAGACGCCGTCTCCACGCCGCTTGCCGAAAGTCCGAAAGCCTTCCTGCAAAAGCCCTTCACCCTGCAAAACCTCTCGCGCAAAGTCCGCGAAGTCCTCGGATCACCTGCAGTGCCCTAATTTCGATTATGCTTTTCTTCGCGGACTGGCCGGCAGAGTTGATGAAATAGCCGGCGTAGAGATAAGTAGGCATAAGTGTAGAGATAAGTAGGCGTAAGTAATGATATCTTTGCCAACGCCCGTAATACAGGCTGTCAAATTCCGCTTGTAACTGGGCACATATCTAGTCGCGGGGAACGTTCCGTCTATCCCTGAATTTTCAGCCGCTGTCTTACCGGCTATTTCTTTTTTCGCGCGGGGCTGGACTTCTCGGCGGCCTTCAATCCATCTTGCTGACCTGATGCAACCTCTGGCGGCTTTTTGCCTTGCGGCGAGCCTATGGATTCTTCCATGGCCTGTATAGCGTTCAGGAAATCATCTCGCTTCGCCATTCGGGTTGAGCGCTTAACCATGCTGCACATCATGTCACAGTGAGCGGCCAATTACCACGGTCAGCGGACGGCCCAAATCTGCAACGAGGAAGTAGACTCTGAAGTAAAACACTTAAACTCCCCTGCAGGTCTGAACTCAATCTCCCCTTGCGTAGAGAGCTTTTTCGGGTATAGAGCTTTTGGGTGGCGCAGCGCTTGAGCGCTGCGGTAAAGCTTCGCATTTTCGCGGGGCTTTAGCCCCCGAGGGCCCGACCGAATTTCTCCCGCAACTGCTCTCTCATCTGCATCATCAAACAAATCGAATCCGTTTCATCTGAATCCCTATTCCGCTCCTGTCATCAGTACAATTAGAACTCTGGAGGAAATATCATGGCTTATGAACTACCGCCCCTGCCGTATGATTACGCGGCGCTCGAACCCGTCATCGACAAGCAGACGATGACCATCCATCACGACCTTCATCATGGCGCCTACGTCAAGAATCTCAACGCGGCCATCGAAAAGCATCCCGAACTCGGCAAGAAAACGGCCGAAGATCTCATCCGCGACCTCAACGCCATCCCTGAAGATATTCGCGGCGCCGTCCGCAACAACGCCGGTGGTCACGTCAATCACACCATGTTCTGGAAGATCATGAAGCCCAAAGGCGGCGGCGATCCCACAGGGCCCATCGCCGATGCCATCACCAAAACCTTCGGCAGCTTCAAAGATTTCCAAACCAAATTCAACGACGCTGGCGTCAAGCAATTCGGCTCCGGATGGGTCTGGCTAGCCGGCAAAGGCGCCGGCGAACTGCACATCATGAGCACGCCGAATCAGGACAGCCCCATCTCGGTAGGCCACTTCCCCATCTTCGGCAACGACGTCTGGGAGCACGCCTACTACCTGAAATACAACAACCGCCGTCCTGAATATCTGGCCGCCTGGTGGAACGTAATCAACTGGGACGAAGTCAACGCCCGCTACGAAGCCTACAAGAGCGGCAAGCACGTCCAGGAGCCAGCAATGGCCCGCTAGATTGTGTTGCGTCGGACACTCTTGTCCGACTGCTCTTGATTTTGAATTCCAGTGGAGGAACAAAAAAGCCCCGCGCAAAACGGGGCTTTTCTTTATCCCAATGCCGCTCTTCTAAGCTGCCGCCTCCTCCATATACGCATCCGGCTCAGCCTCGAATTCTTTTCTGCACTCCTCTGAACAGAAAAAATATTTCTTCCCGGCAAACTGCGTGTGGTATTCATTCCTGTTGTCGTCCACCTTCATTCCACAAACCGGATCAGTCATCATGATTTCCTCCACGGATAGAGTTTTTTGTCCGCCATTCCTATTGCAAAAACCTTTCCGTTCTTCACCCAAACTCCAAGTAACTGACAACGCTCACTTTCGAAAGTCGCGAATTTTCTCTCCCAGATTCCCCTTGAAAATTCTTCCACATCGTATGAACCTTATACCTAGGGTGTTAAGCCGAGCGCGCAGCCACAAGAACTGGCCCCTCCCCGCCAGCCTCTCACCCTTGGCCACTGCTTTTCTGCATTTCCTGTGCAAACCCTGTGGAGATTACTCCCCCCTGGGCAATTGAATTTTTTCCATCTCTCGCTCGCTGCCGAAACGCCGCCTAAACCGCGCCTTGCGCGAATTCTTCCGAAGGTCTTCACGCAAGTTCATCCGTCGCAACCCGCCTCCGCTATTTTCCTCAATTGCACCAAAAATACTGAATTGACCGCGAGCCTTTTCGCTCGTACATTCTGATTCGCCCTCTCATAAAAAAATGAATTCGAATTCGTGCCGAGACACAAACCGGCCCGAGTCGGAATTGCATTTCATCAACATTCTTTCGCCATCAATCATTCGCCTTGAAATTAAAAAATCCGGATACAACACATGAAAGCCAGCAGCCCATGGATTACCTATCGCACCCGTTTTCTGGTCAAAGCCAAGCAGCTTACCACCACCCTCGCATTCACCGATGCGCTCGGCCGTCAGCACTCCGGCCGCAAAGGCGATTATCTGGTCGAATCCGCCGACGGCATTCTTCGCATCGCCCCGCGGCAAATCTTCGAAGATATCTACGTACCCCTGTTTGCCCAGGAACAGCTCGCCAGGCAAGAGTTTGCCAGCGAAAAGTTGGCCAGCCGGAAGCGGGCTACCGGGAAAGATATTCCGCAACCGCCCGCTACTTTCTCCCTGCCGTCTCCCCTAGCCCGCAAATCACCCCAACCCTACCGCGACCGCCGCAACCTCAGCCCCGGCCTTCGCTCGTTGTAGGGTTTTACCGGCAACCGGACACTGGCAACTGGTTTTATGAACGCACCGTGAATTTCCATTGTGGAAAAATTGGCCACCACCCCCGCACCAAGCCCGTCATTGTTGAGGATACAACCTGTAGTGTTTCTCTCTTGACAGGTACAATAAGGGGGAGTAATTTTGCAATCCCAAGGCCTTGAAATTCGTGCTCGCGGGAACGGGCTGGATTTCAGTAGGCAGGTAAGGCAAAAGCAGTCAGGAACGGGACGGCGCTTGGCCAGAGGTGACCGGGCGCCCAATCCTGAAACATAACCGTAACCGGCTTTAGGGCAGCGACTTGCAAGCACCGGGAGCCCCGTAAAAGTGCGGTGACCGTTCTCCGGATCCTCCCCCCGGCGGACGACAGTGCAGTTTAATTGTCATCCTGACCGAGCGTTTTTTGCGAAGGGAAGAGGAGCCCTAAATGGAAGCTTTAACCCGTCTCGTCACCGATTCACTGGCTCGTCATGGCTTTGACCGCCCCGTGGACCCGCGCCGCCTGCAATGGTCGCGCTGGTTCCGCTGCGACTCCCTTCACAGCCTGCTGGTGGTCCCCAGCAAACCCGGCGTTTTCGCCATCGCAGAGGAAGTTGCGGCGTTTTGCGGGGTGTCTGAGTCCCGCAGCCGCAATCATGAGCGGAGCGAAGGATCTTTCCAGGCCAAATCAGCTTTAGCCGATGCGGGTTTGGGTGGCGCAGCGCATCAGCGCTGCGATGGAGAGGCGTCGAAAGAGGCGGCTTTAGCCGCTGAGGTGTCAGCTCAACGCATGCTCGCCGTCATCCAGTTTTCCGAAGACGACGACATGGCCTTTACCCTCGACCGCATGTTCACCAAAGCCAATTCCATGCGCACCCGCCTTTCCTCCGGGCGCTGCTTTCTTCGCTATGTCGTCATCGAAGACCAGGACCAGCGCCGCAGCATTTGCAGCGCCCTGAATCAATGGATGCTCTCCTCCGCGGAAAGAGCAAGCGGGCTACCCACTGCTTTTTCATCGTCATTGGAACTGTCTGTGGCCGAGAAAACTCGTGTGACTGCCGGCGACCCGCCCGCGCATATAGTCACCAATCTCGATTCCGGGGCAAATAAAAATTTTCACTGTCCTCAACCCCTTCCATCCGGCTTTTAAAGAGGGGAGGAAGTTTTTGAAAGGCGCAGCTTTAGCTGCGCCGTCAAGTTTGTATCAAGGCACGACTTTAGGAGTGCCGCTGAAACGAGAAAAAATTAAGACTGGGCTTTAGCCCTAAACGATCTTTACAAGTTCCAATCTGGCTCGATTGCCCGCCCGCTTCCCGCTCCGGACGCCCGAATCGACCGAATGCGCCATAGAATCTAATAGTTAATGGAGAGAGCAATGCCAGAAGTCAAAACAACTACCGTCAATACCCCTGCAGCCAGCGCAGCCCCGGTTAAGAAAACCGGCCTTTCTTTCCGTCGCCTCTTCACCAAGCCCGGCGTCTCCCCCTACGACGAGCTTGAATGGGAGTTCCGCACCGCTCAGATCACCGACTCTAAAGGAGGCGTGATCTTCGAGCAGAAAGATGTCGAGATCCCCAAAGACTGGTCGATGACAGCGACCAACATCGTCGCGTCAAAATACCTACACGGCAAAGTCGGCACGCCCGAGCGTGAAACTGGAGTTCGCCAGCTCGTCACCCGCGTAGCTGAAACCATTCGCAACTGGGGCCTCGCGCAAGGCTACTTCAAAACCCCCGAAGACGGCGCAACCTTCCACGACGAACTCTCGCATATTCTCCTGCGCCAGTACGCCGCCTTCAACTCGCCCGTCTGGTTCAACGTAGGCTGCGATCGCATCGAGCCCAATTCCGACGCCCGCAACTGGCACTGGAATCCTCAGACCCAGCAAGTCGAATTCGGCGTAACCGGCTACACGACCCCGCAATGCTCCGCCTGCTTCATCAACTCGGTAAAAGATTCGCTCGACTCAATCCTCACGCTCGCGAAAACCGAAGGCATGTTGTTCAAGTGGGGCAGCGGCACCGGCACCAATCTATCCACGCTGCGCTCTTCCACCGAAGGCCTCAGCGGCGGAGGCACGGCCAGCGGTCCGCTCAGCTTCATGAAAGGTTTTGACGCCTTCGCCGGCGTCATCAAGTCCGGAGGCAAGACCCGCCGCGCCGCCAAGATGGTTATCCTCAACGTTGACCACCCCGATATCGTCGAGTTCATCGAGTGCAAACAAAAAGAAGAAGCCAAGGCCCATGCATTGGTCGCGCAAGGCTACGACGGCTCGCATCCCGATTCCGACGCCTACTCCTCCATCTTCTTCCAGAACGCGAACAACTCCGTTCGCGTCACCGACGATTTCATGTACGCGGTAGTCCGCGACACCGACTTCTCCACCAGGAAGGTGCATGACGATAGCGTCATGAATACCTACAAAGCCAAAGAGTTGATGCGGAAACTTTCCGAAGCGACCTGGCACTGCGGCGATCCCGGAATGCAATACGACACCACGGTCAATCGCTGGCACACCTCAAAGAACACGGCGCGAATCAACGCCAGCAATCCCTGCAGCGAGTACATGTTCTTGGATGATTCCGCCTGCAACCTCGCCAGCCTGAATCTGCTGAAGTTCGCGCCCAACGGCACTTTCGATGTGGAAGCCTATCGCCACGCGGTCGATGTCCTCATCACCGCGCAGGAAATTTTGGTAGATAATGCCGGCTATCCGACTGAAATGATCATGCGCAACTCGCATGATTACCGCCCGCTGGGTTTGGGCTATGCAAATCTCGGAGCATTACTGATGGCCGCAGGTCTGCCCTACGACTCGGACGGCGGCCGCGATTACGCCGCTTGCGTAACCGCCATCATGTGCGGTGAAGCCTATCTGCAATCAAGCCGCATCGCCGAACAATGCGCACCGCTCACCCCCGCAACCGATACGGTAGCAACTCGCTTAGGCGTAACTGAAGCTGCCAACATGCCAGGAGCAGCCTGCCCCGGCTGGTACATCAACCGTGAACCATTTCTAGATGTGATTCGCATGCACCGCGCGTCAGTAAACAACATCAACAAAAACAATGTTCCAACATCTCTCTACGAATCCAGCAAACAATGCTGGGACGAAGCCCTGGCCCACGGCGAAAAGTTTGGCTATCGCAACTCCCAGGTAACAGTATTAGCGCCCACAGGAACAATAGGCTTCATGATGGACTGCGATACTACCGGAGTGGAGCCGGATTTGGCGCTGGTGAAGTACAAGAAGCTGGTTGGCGGAGGGATGATCAAGATTGTCAATCAGACTGTGCCCGGGGCTTTGTTCAAACTTGGTTACACGCATGAACAGACTGATGCGATCGTGAGTTACATCGACGCTACTGGAACCATCGAAGGGGCGCCGCATGTTAAGGACGAACATCTGGCGGTGTTCGATTGCTCCTTCAAGCCGGCGAAGGGAACGCGGTCGATTGCTTACATGGGGCATCTGCGGATGATGGCGGCTACGCAGCCGTTTATTTCGGGAGCTATATCGAAGACGGTCAATCTTCCGAACAACGCAACCGTGGAAGACATCATGGAGTCTTATCTTCAGGCGTGGAAGCTGGGGATCAAGGCTGTGGCAATTTATCGTGATGGATGCAAACAGTCGCAGCCGCTTTCGGCGGCTGGGTCGAAGACGGCGAACTCTTCAAAGGAAAATTCGCCAGTGTCCGCGCCACAAGAAGAAGATTTGCATGCACCGCCGCGTGCGATGCGTCACAAGCTGCAGGAAGAGCGCGCGTCGATCACGCACAAGTTCAAAGTGGGCGATCACGAGGGCTACATTACGGTCGGACTTTATCCCAACGGGGAGCCGGGCGAACTCTTCGTCAAGATGGCGAAGGAAGGATCGACCGTCAGCGGCCTGATGGACAGCTTCGCTCTCGCCGTCTCGCTGGCGCTGCAATACGGCGTTCCCCTGAAGACGTTTTGCGAAAAGTTCGCGCACACGCGCTTTGAGCCGAGCGGCTGGAGCACCAATCCAGAGATTGGTTATGCCAAGTCGATCATGGATTACATCTTCCGCTGGCTGCAATTGCGGTTTTTGACCGGGCAGCAGCAGTTCTTGTTCGAGAATCTGCGGCAGAGGTCAGTGGTCAGTGGCCAGTTGCCAGAGGTTGGCGATATGAATGGTGTTGAGCCGAAGCCCGAAGCCCGGAGCCCGAAGCCCGGGACGCCTGGAATCGGGTCTCTGCACGCCGCTGACGCGCTGGCCAGCATCATCGATCTGGGCGACGCTCCCTCGTGCAGCTTCTGCGGAAGTATTATGACGCGGAATGGGAGCTGCTACCGGTGCGGAAGTTGCGGGAGCACTAGCGGGTGCTCGTAGGCGTGAGTTTGATGGCGGTGCGGAAGCATGGAAGTCCACTGGAAGTGCGCAAAATTTATCACCTAATTCCAGATAAGGCAGGCGCGGGACGCGGTTTAGTTCGAGTGATTGATGAAATGGGCGAGGATTATTTGTTTCCGGAGGAGTACTTTGTTCCTCTAACACTGCCGCAGGCCGCGGAACGGGCAGTGTTGAGGGCAGCGCCTTAGGCGACGCTCCAGTTGCAGCTTCTGCGACAGCATCACGACGCGGAATGGCCCAAGTTACCCGGCGCCGGAGTATGGGCGGGTCCTGCTAGCAAATTGGTGGGAGACCGCTGGCACGAATGGGCCTTGGCTCTCATCTGGATGAAGAGTATAAAAGCTCCACTGTGAGGGGGCCACGGCGAAGCCGTGGCCCCTTATCGTTTTGCAGGAGCCTAGGAGCGCTGATGAGTATTGGTGCGGTACAGGAACTTATCGCGAGACAGGTTTTGACCCCTGACCTACTTTCGCACTTCGTCAACACGGACACCGGGGAGGTCACTCTTAGATTTGAGAGTGAATACTGGGACTACAAGAGGGAACTATACGATCTGGCCAGTAGTAAAGATGTTGCCGAGCTTGCGGCTGATGTTCTCGCATTCCACAATACAAGGGGAGGGTACATCGTTTGCGGGATCACAAAGGAATACATGGTGCTTGGGGTGCACGATGAACTCGCCGTTGCGGTCGACGCGGCGACCATTAATTCTAAGCTTAGAAAATTCATCGGGCACTCTTTTCACTGTCGGTACACCACTATCCGTCTTCCCATAGGTGGCACCCGTAAGACTTTGGCTATCATCTTCGTGCCACCCAGGAAGGGTCTCGCGGTTCCCGTAGGGTGTAGCATTCCTGGGTTCTTCAAGGAAGGTGAGATATTCCTCAGGGCAAATGATTCGAGGAAACGCGCTCAGACTGACGCGGACTTTCTGTTTGCTAACAGCGTTGTTGAGCCAGATGTTTTAGTGGGATCGAGTCAACTGAGAACCGAGTGCCCACGCCCGGGAGTTAGGCTGTTCAAGGGTGACTACACAACATTCTTTGGCGAGGTAACACGCGAGCCGTTGATCGCATCAACCATCGATCAACTGATTCTCGGGAAGTGGGACGTGATTTTGTTGAGGGGAGTGGGGGGCGTTGGAAAGACTGCAGTCGGGATCGAGATAACCCGACGCCTCGCTTACAGGGAGGACCTGAAGCAACAGTTTGGCGGAATCATTTCATTGTCGGCGAAGGCTGAGCAGCTAACTGCCTATGATAGGAAACCAATTGAGCCTGAGATCACCTCTTATGATCAGTTCCTTCACCAAATAATCAGCAACTCCGATTGGGAGGGAAATATTCCCCAAGAGACTTCTCATAAGGAGGCGCTGGCTAAGGAGACTCTAAAGAAAAACAACATTCTCCTTTTTATCGACAATTTCGAGACCATTGAAGCGCGGGAGTCTCGAATATCGAGATTCTTGGACGAGTTGCCATCCGGAGTAAAAACCCTTATTACATCCCGCCATCAGCCGCCGGATTTGCCTGCACGACCTGTGGATGTAAATCCGTTAGATGATGATGAGGCGAAACTTCTCGCGTTGGCGGAAGCGGCGGCGCAGCACGTAAATACTTCTACAACCGAGAAGTATTTGAGCGATATCTTAAATGTTAGCGCCCGCATTCCGCTGGCGATTAAGTGGATTATAAGTTGCAGCAGGAATGTTGATCATCTCGTGCAGTTAATCGAGGACCATCGGCACGGAAAGCCCTCGTTGGCTAATCTTTGCGAATTCTGTTTTACATTTGAGTATAAGCTTTTGAAAGATACTGCCAGGACCGCTCTTGCTTTGTTTCCGTTGTTTCATTCTGCGCCGACGACTCGGGAACTAGCTGTCGCGGCTGATGTTGATGAGGCATCGATGAGGTCCGCGGTTGACGACCTTGTCGATTTCAGTTTAGTAATGCCCCAGTACTCGGCAACCACAGATGAGCAGAGTTTTAAGGTTCTGAAACTCACGCACTCCTTTGCGTCGTCAAAACTTAGAGAAATGGGTGACCTAGAACGTCAAGCGAGGCGACGATTGAAGTCGTACTACGGGGTCTCAATTCCGGTTCTGATTGGCGCGGCCAAAGACATGGTCGGCCGAGGGGTAACGGCTTCGGCTCGTCAATACATTGACGAGGAAATATTGGATAGGGATCCGAGCAACGCCCATGCACTTTTTCTGCGAGGGCATACTTACGAACAGGAGCTTCACTACACAGCTGCCTTGGACGACTACATCAAAGCTTTTGGGGCGGTTAAGAATGACCCGTGCTTATCTGCTGATATCATGTTGCGCATACTCTCTCTGTCAAAAACCGATCCCCAATACTCTGGAGAGGAGCTGTTGCCGCAGCTTGAACGGGCTTATGGGATCTCGAAAGATTTCCGCATTGCATCCGAGATAGCCAAGATTTTTGAGATGTTGGGCAGGACCGGCCATGCACTCGACTATTACCAAAGAGTCTTTCAGAATCCTTCTGCAAGTCTTGACATTTGGGATGAAGCGTTCATATTCATCTGCCGCCACATGCGCGAGAGCCAGAACCCAAAGGCGGCACTCCACTTTGTAAATGAAGCACAAAGATTGCGGCCGGATAGCAAGATGGTGTCCAGATGGGAGCGGTTGCTGATGGAGGAAGAGGGCAAACTACGCCTAAAGCGGCCTGGGGTGGGTCCCGCGTCGTAAGGGAGTTGCGGTCCAAGATTACGGCACGACTGAAGTCGGTGTCCTGATAAGAGACTGAGTGGGCTTCTGATCGCGGCGCTGGGAGCGCTGCGCTACGCAAAATCCAAGACGCGACGCGTGGAATCCCATCCTTCGCAAAGTACGCGAAGGATGGGGCACCCGCAGTTCGGGGTGAGATCAGCGGACAGCAGGTTCCTCACCGGGCTTTCAGCCCGATTCGGAATGACAGACTTTGTTTTGGCTTGCGGCACGACTGAAGTCGTGCCCTTCCCGATCAAAATCTCGCGGGAAACGCGAGAGAGGTAGATATCCGGCGCGGCGTATGATGGCCACATGCGGCGACCGATCAGAGTCAACAACAGCCGGCCGGCAACGCCTTTCGATACAGCGCGGATTTTAGGCGTTTCGAAGAAGCGCACCGGGGCGATTATCCGTGAGGTGCAGCGGATGATCCACAGAGATGCCAAGACTGGGGAAATCGTGATCCGGACCAATGGACGGGGAAAGACGGCTGGAAATCATAGCTCCCGCAATGTCACGAAAACTAGAAAAACAACTTCAACACGCCGGAAAACGTCGCGTTAAGGAATCTGTCTTTCTCAACGTTCCCTACGATGCAGGTTTTGAAAATCTTTTTCTCGCCTATATCGTTGGCATCAGCGCCTTCGGTTTCACTCCACGCGCAACCTTAGAAATTCCATTCGGGCAGCGCCGCCTTGACCGCATCCTCTCCTCATTCGCCAATCGCGATGATTGGCAGGGCGCAGCGAAACGGTGGTGGCACAGGCCTTCTGCTTTTCCACAGAGAAAAATCTGTTTGCGGTGATGAGTGCGCTTTACCGGGATGATAAGTATCGGAATACTGGGTAGAGCTGCGAGAAAATTGCCCGGCAATCGAAATCAGGGTCGGTGGTGGTGGTTGGTTCAGCGGGAAGAAAGTTAAAGGGGCAGCATAGGTGAGCGAGGCTCTGGGAGAGCCTCGCATTTTTGTGCTTGAAAGAAGATTGAGTCTGGAGGAAGAAGCAAAAGGAGTTGGGCGATGGAGTGGAAGGATCGGTTGGCGGGTGGGAAGTTGAAGGGGTGCAGGGAACGCGGGGAGTGGGCGGAACTCTATTTCATGATGCAGGCTGCCGGATTGGGGATGAAAGTGTCGCGTCCATTTAATGTGGGACGGTATGACGTGGGAGTGGAGCGACTGGGGCAGGTGTTGCGGGTGCAGGTGAAGTCGACGATTTATAAGCGGCGGAATAACGAATACAGCTTGAACGTGATGGGTCCGCAGCGGAGGATGTACGAACCGGGGACGGTGGACTATTTTGCGATCCTGCTGATTCCGATTGATGAGTGGTACATTTTTCCGTTTGAGGTGATAGGCAGGACGAATTGCACACTGCATTTTTGTCCGACGGGAAGGCGGCAGAAATATCGGGCTTATCGCGAGGCGTGGGATTTGTTGCAGAGGACTGGGTTGACGATACAGGCTGGTTGGGATGAGGGATGGAGTGACGGTGTGAACGAAGATGATGCGGCGCCGGCTTGAGCGGGTGGGGCGCCCGCTCCACATGGTTCGTGGTCGTATTCATTCCTAGCGGGGTCCGTGGTCGTATCGGCGAACATCTGGTTCCCTTCAACTTCGCTCAGGGCAGGTTTCTCGCCGGGCTTTCGCCCGGTTCGAAATGACAAGATTTTAGTTTGCCTTTCAGAGCGACAGCGAAACTTGTCTATCGCACGTTCTATTGCACGGTTACTTTTACTGCTGTTGCGGAGCGGCCGTAGGCGTTGGTTCCGTATAGCTTGTAGGTTGTGGTTGCGGTGGGAGTGACGGTGATGGAGTTTCCGCGGACGGCGCCTACCTGCGGGGAGACTACGAAGTAGGAGGCTCCGGTCACATTCCAGGTTAGAGTCACGGGCTGTCCGGCGGAGACGGTTTGCGGATTTGCGGTGAAGCTGCCGATTACGGGGGCGGGCCCGGTGGGCACATTGTTGGGGGTGTAGAGAGGGTCGATGAGGAGGACTTCGAAGGCCGATGCAGGCACTTGCTTCAATGTGCCGAGATCGTTGTTGTTCCAGCGATTGTCGGGATCGCCGGTGATGTACATCGAACTGCCGTTATCGGCCATGATCATGCCGTATTTCTTCAGAGCCGCGAGAATGACCTGCGCCTGCGCAGGGAAGGAAGAAATGTCGTACGAGGCTTGTAGCCGCATGCGCATGCCCATGGGTGCCGCGTAGGTGTTGGTTGAATTGCCTGCCCAGTGCGACGCGGGCGGGGTGAAGGCGGTCTCGCTGTTTTGCAGAGTGAAGCGCAGGGCATGCTGGATTTGGCCGCTAGCTACTTCATCGTAGCGAGCCAGGCCGGCGAATACGGAGAGGCCGGCGGCGTCGGCGGAGGTCCAGGTGTAGGGACGTTGCTCATCGTTCAAAAGATCCCATACGGCGGCTGAGGCTGCGTCCCAACTTCCATTCTTTTGCGGATAGGAGCTGTACAGCTCATAGAGCCAGCAGTTGTCGCGATCGAGAACGAGCACGTGACGGTCGCCGTTGCCTGGTTTGGGATAGCCCTCGATGGGAGCATTTTGTGGAATGGGCATGGGACCGGGATCGCTCTCGGAGGCGTAAGCGGTGTCCTTGATATTTACGAAGGGCGAGCCGCTCACGATGTCGTAGGGAATGCCCATGGTTTGGCCGGCGTAAAGTCCGGCGCCGAAATCGGGATGCAGCGGCGTGGTGGCGCCGATGTAGTTGATGATGGCGGTTGAGTTGGGATCGACGGGAGCAGAGGAGATATCCTGATTCCAAAGATTGTTGGCGGGGAAAGGAATGAATCCGTTGAGGCTGGCCCCGGCACCGAGGCTCATGCTGCTACAGGATTGGGCTGGCGCATGGAAGACAGCGGAAAGAAAAAATGTTAAGGCGAGAAGAAGATGGAATCGTCGCATGAAAGCACCTCAGGGAAAGGGAATGCGTTGAAACGAGACTAGCATGAGTTTTGCGGTGCGGAAGGCTTTGCGAAAGCACGGAAGTTCATCGCCCGGATTCATGCCTGTGCAGAGTAACAAGGAAGCGAGCTAAACGCGCGTTAGTGCCTGGCAAAGAATGGGGCTCCTGCGCAGCTTGCCCAGATCCCTTCCCTTCGCGAAAAGCGCTCCGTCAGAATGACAATCAAACTGCACTACACTCAAAATTCTGGGGTGGAAGTTTTGCAACCGTTGCCGGATCGCGTCAATCTGATTTGGAAGGTGAAGAAATAGCGTTCTACCGGGAGGACAAGATGCACAAGGTCAACATTGCCGAGAAGTTTGCGCAGATTTCGGAATACTGGAAGCCTTATGTCGGAGCCGAGTTGAATGGGCAGATGGTAAAGTTCGACAAGTTGAAAGGCGCGTTCGTGTTTCATCACCACGAGAATGAGGATGAGTTGTTTCTGGTGGTGAAGGGGCGATTTCGCATGGAGTTCCGGGATGAAGATTTTCGCGAACGGCATGAGTGGATCGAGGAAGGTGAATTTATTGTGGTGCCGAGGGGCGTGGAGCATCGTCCGGTGGCGGATGAGGAGTGCTGGCTACTGCTGTTTGAGCCGGCTGGCACGCTAAATACGGGCAATGTGGTCAACGAGCGCACGGTGGCGCAGCTCGAACGAGTGTAGGATGTAGCTAGTTCGTTACGACATTTTATTCAACTCATTTGAGGTTTATGGAGCTTACAGTTTACTCATCTGCATGGTGTCCGGATTGCCGCGAGGCCAAGCGTTTTCTGGCGAAGTACAACATTCCATTCAAAGAGATCGATGTTGAAACCACGCCGGGTGCGGTGGATGAAATTGTGAAACGCACCGGCAAACGCGCGATCCCGCAATTCGTCATCGATGGCGAATGGGTGCAGCCGTACGTCGCTGGAAAAGGGTTTCTGTACGAAGAGATGGGCAAGCGGCTGGGAATTAGCAAGTAGATCTTCTCGCTGCGCTGGAATGCGGCAAATTTCCAACCAAGGCATCCGCTTTGGAATCGGCCCACCAGGAAGACCGCTTTGCCCACTCAGCACAGGCATGAATGGTTATGTTTGGCCGTTTTTTCGTCACAAATTTCTTGTCTTCTCGAGCTGTTCGAACTAAACTCCTCCGACCGCCATACGAGCGGTGCCACCGGCGCAACGTAGTATTGCGCGAGAACTTTAGAGGCTATGGTTAGTCGAGGATTTCCACGAGTATTTCCCCTCCTGCTTTTTTCATGTCATCTCGCCGCTCAGGCGGGAGGCGGGATTCCTATGCGGGGATCAAGTCCATCTGCTCAAATGACAAATGAGTCGTGGGCTATATACTCGGCCAGCAATCCTCTGGAGAACCGCGATATTTCCTTATCGAAGCTCGACCTCAAGGCACCATTGAAGGCTCGACGAGCTTTTGACAAAGGATGGCAATTGCTCGCGCGCAAAGACCGCCAGGCGGCGGTGGCGCAGTTTGCTACAGCCATTTCGATCTATCCCAGCTACGTCTCAGCGCATAATGCCCTGGGGACTGCCTACTTGGGTTTGGAGCAAAATGATCAGGCCCGTGCCGAGTTTTCCCAAGCGGTCTCGCTCGATGACCATCTACCCAACTCCTTTCTGAACCTCGGCTACGCGGAACTGGCTCTTCAGCATTTCACCGCCGCGGAACAAGCCATTCAAAGAGCTTCATCTCTCGCTCCTCTCGATCTGACCGTGCTCACCACGCTGGCTTACGTACAGTTCAGAAACAACAACTATGCAGCCGCCATCGCGACCGCTCAGCAGGTCCATGATCGTAAACACGAAGGTTCTGCCATGGTCCATCTTTACGCTGCCGCGGCACTCGAGGCTCAGCACAATTTCATGCAGGCACAGCAGGAATTGAAACTTTTCTTAAAGGAAGATCCCAAGTCGTCGGCTACGGCCTATGCTCTCGAGATGATGGAGGAACTAGATGACGAAGCCCGGCGACCTCCAGCGGAGGGCTCCGAATTAAAAGTTTCTTTTGTCACCGTTCCGAGCGAAGCCAACTCCGTTCCGGGACAGTTGCCCCAAAATATCCGGAGGTATATACAAGCTTCCAACGAAAGTAAGCAGATCGCCGAGGCCGAAGCTGCTGCGGAGTGTCCAACCTGCGAGACCGCCGAAGCTTCCGCTGCGGCACAGCCGTCACCCTCTTCGAGCGCTGCTCCATACCCCAAAATCCCAGACGCTGACCATAACGGATATATCCTCCGCGCATCCGCCGATGAAGTCGCTGTATTTTTCACGGCTACCGACCACAAAAAATCGGTGACCACCCTTACTGGCCAGAATGTCGGCATCCTTGATGATCACAAAGCACCAGCGGCTATCATCGGATTTCGCACCGAAGCAGAACTCCCCTTGCGCCTCGGCATCGTTATTGATACTAGTTCTTCGGTCTCCGGCCGCTTCAAGTTTGAGCAAAGCTCTGCTACCAACTTTTTACAAAAGGTCGTAACCAGACAGCATGATCTTGCCTTCGTGATCGGCGTTACCAATTCTGTCTTGCTTGCTCAGGATTTCACCGGCGACCAGACACTTCTCGCCCATGCCGTCGACGAATTGGCGCCCTCCGGCGGTACCGCCCTTTGGGATGCGGTTGCGTTCGCTGCCGATAAACTTGCCAACCGTGCAGAATCGCAACCTGTTGCCAGAATTATGGTGGTCATCAGCGACGGTGAGGATAATTCCAGCGACGTCACCCTGAAGCAGGCAATCGATCGCGCCCAATTGGCAGAAGTCGCTATCTACTCCGTTAGTACACGCGAACTGACCGACGGCCCGGAAGCAGCTTCCCTGGTGGGCGAACATGCTTTGACGACGCTCGCGGAACTCAGCGGCGGGGCCGCCTTCACGCCAGGTTCCATTGACCGTCTGAAAGGAACTCTTGCCGACCTGCAACAGATCATCCGCAGCCGCTACTTGATCTCCTATAAACCGGCGTCTTTCAAGCGTGATGGGCGCTACCGTGCCATCAGCATTACCGCCGCGAAAGACGGTCACAAGCTGCGCATACACGCCCGCAAAGGCTATTTCGCCTCTGCCGCTGCGACTGGCGCCCACGACAACTAAGACTGTCGTGGCGTGGAATCTTCGGCGGAGAGGGCGAACTGCCATTTGGCAGGGCGCTTCCAGTACCCCCTGTACATCATCTTCCGTACCGTGGAAAAGCCTTGCCGGACAAGGGAAGATGGATACTCCTCGCTTCCCGCGCTAGTTCCATTCCTATAAAAGCGTCTGGCAGAGCGGGTTGCGATAGCCATGTCCGAACCGGAGATACCCAAGGAAACGTGTGTGGTCAGCGAAAGCTGGCAGCAAATGGTGCAGGCTGCGCTGGGAATTGTTTTGCTGATTGGCGTTGCGGCCATGTTTCACTACTATGCTCCGGCCGCGGCGCAGGGCGCGCCTCCCGACGATTTGCAGAATCAGGTACACACGCTTACGCAACAGGTGGCGGAGCTGCAAAAAGAGCAGGCTATGCCTGCGCTGGTGCTCAGCCGGTATAGGAATTCCATTGGCTACATTTACGGCGTGTACCAGGTTGGCTTCGCTAATCAACCGTCAGCGATTCGGGCGCGGGTTTCGGGCACCGGCTTTCTGGTGGGCGCTGGCCTGCTCGCCACCAACCGCCATGTGGCCGAACCCTGGTATGGCGATAGCGAGGCGGAAGAGCTTATGCATCGCGGGGCAACCGCGATGCTGGAAAGTCTGGTGGTGTTTTTCCCGGGCTCGCCTACGCCAGTGAATTTGACTGCGGGCGCGGTTTCTTCGAGCGGCGATCTCGCGATTTTGAAGGTTGAAGATAAGAATGCTGTGCGGGGACTTGCTGTGCTGCCGTTGGCTAAAGGGAATGTTGTGCCGGGAGAGCTGGTGACGGTAATTGGCTATCCCATGGGCATTGCGGGGATGGTGGCCAAATCGCCAACGGGAATTTATCAGCGGCTGGCGTACCGGCATAACGACATTACGGCGGCAAGCGAACTGGCTGCGCTGTCACTGATTCGTCCTTCGACTACCTGCGGGCACCTGGGCGATGTGGTTGGAGACAAGCTGATTTATGACGCGCCTACAGCGCATGGCGGGAGCGGCGGGCCAGTGTTTAATTCCAATGCGGAGGTGATCGGCGTGAACTCCGCTTATATTGATGGATTTTCGGGCGGCACGCTGGGATTTTCGGCTGATGCGTTGCGGCCACTGATTGTGGAAGCGGAGAAACGACAGTAGAGAAAATTTCGCGTTCCACGCGAGAGATTCTTAGGGGAGATTCCTTCGACTTCGCTCAAGACAAGCTCCTCATTCCGCTGAAGAACAGCTGCGCTCAGAACCCCGCAGAAATATTTCCTAAAATTCTCTTACCTTGATTCCTTCGTGCAGACGTTGATCGCCCGAGGCTGAAGCGTCGCCTGAAACCGCATAGGCCACGGCTGCTCCGATGAGCGCGGGAATAATGAAAGCATGACCGCCGGTCGCTTCGGCAACGAAGACTACTGCGGCCAGAGGAGTTTTGTATCCGGCGGCGATAAATGAGGCCATGCCAACCGCGGCGTAAAGGTCGGGGCTGGCGCTATGGACAACGGATTGAGCGAAGGCCGTTCCGATGCTTCCGCCGGTGAGGAAGAGCGGAACGAACATAGCGCTTACGCCGCCCGCCGCCAAGGTGAATAAAGTTGCGGCGAGTTTGAGAGCGCTGAATGTGAGCAGCTGCGGAGTGCTGTGGTATTTGCTGAGAATTTCTCCCACCGCCTCATAGTTTGCGCCGATGGGCACGAGATTTCCGGGATAGATTTGCAGGAAGAGAAGCCCGCAGAGTCCGGTGAGCAAACCGCCGATGGTGAGTTTAAGCCAGTGCGGAATGGACCACTTTACGAAAAAAGTGCGGGCACGACGGAAGGTGATGACGAAGACCATGGCGATGAGGCCGACGATGAGGCCGAGCAGAGCGCTCCAGTAAAGATCATGGCGCACGTACGATGTGGATCCGATGAAGTTGAACAGCGGGGTTGCGCCGAGAAAAGAACTCAGGGTGACGAAGGATACGACCGAGGCGATGAGGGAGGGCACGAGGGCTTCATGCGCCAAATCGTCGCGGTAGGGCATTTCCAAAGCGAAGACGATACCGGTGAGCGGAGCGCGAAAAACGGCCGACATGCCGGCGGCGGCACCGCAGATCAGCATGATGCGGCGGTCACGATCGCTCAGCCGCAGACGCCGGAGTTTGGTCCAGAGCCACGAACCGATGGCCGCTCCACCATAAATGCTGGGGCCTTCGAGAGCGGCGCTTCCGCCGAAACCGACGGTTGTGATGGCCGCGACCAGCTTGGGCACGAAAGAGCGCATGTCGACCTTGCCTTCGTGCTCGTGATAGGAGCGGATGATTTCTTCGGTGGAGTGTTCATTTGCGTCCGGAGTCAGGAACTGCATGATGAGTCCGGTGAGGACGAAGCCAAAAACCAATCCGGGGACGATGGCCCAGTGATGATGCAAGTAATAATCGAGTACGGGCGGCCACAATTTGCCGAGAATAATCACGACGATACCCGTGATCACAAGGCCTACGATTAAGCCAATTATGGGCGCAATGATGAGCCACTTGCGCAGGTCGCGGGCATACACGGCAGTGAGATCCTCGCGAACCAGCGAGCCGTATCTATGAAAGGGATGTTTTAGAAAGCGCGAGATGTATCTTGGGCGTTTTTGAGTTTGGTCTTGCGGTGTGGTCATGAATGCTTGCTGGTCTTTCTTGGTTGAAGGTTTTGTGGCTGGCCGAGCTGACCGCTTTCCGGGCGCGTCCGGCTTTCCTGAGGAGGCGAAGCCGAATGCGGGGAAGAATCCATGCCTTCGCGCATGATACGCCGGAGAGCAGCGACGAGTTCAGGGCCGGCGCCGCGCAGTTCCTGCTGATGGTGCAGCGCGAGTTCGCTCAGTACTTTTTCGCCTTTGGGGGTGAGAGCCAGCAGCACTTCGCGGCGGTCGTCCTGGGCGCGCGTGCGATGAACGAAGCCGCCCGTTTCCAACCGGTTGATCAGCTCCACCGTGCTGTGGTGGCGGATTTGCATGCGGTTGGCTAATTCACGGATGCGAGGGCGCACCCCGAGCGGCATGCCTTTGATAGCCAACATTAACTGGTACTGGCCGCGTTCGAGGCCAGCTTTCTTAATCACCTGCTCGCTGAAATGAAGAAAGCGGCGGATCTGATAGCGGAACTCCGCCAACGCCTGATAATCGGCCAAAGTGAGCTTCTTCATTCCGCTGATTGTATCGTGCCGCGATCCAGCTTCTTACGGGCTGTCCGCCAACTATAGATATCGTAACACGATATAATTGTCCGATCAAAGCAATGTCCTGATTTCGAAGGCAAAAGCCCCGACCGCAAAGGGCGTTGGGGATTCGCAGAGGTCGCGAAAAAAAGCACAATCAAAATTAGGACACTACCACCCGGGTTCCGCGCTGGCCTCTTTTCCGCGCTCCATTTAGAATCCAATGTCCCGGTTTCATCGAAGAGCACAGGAGGCACACCCGCTTGATTAACCGCTATACCCGCCCGGAAATGGGCCGCATTTGGAATGACGAAAACCGCTTCCGCACCTGGCTGGCTGTGGAGATCGCCGCAACGGAAACGCTTGCCGAGGCGGGCATGGTGCCGAAAGATGCCGCAAAAGCGATCCGCAAGCGGGCCGACTTCAGCGTGGAGCGCATTCACGCCATTGAGGCAGAAGTGCGCCACGATGTGATTGCTTTTACAACGGCGGTTGCCGAGATCGTGGGCCCGGAAGCGCGCTGGTTTCATTATGGCCTCACTTCCAACGATGTGGTGGATACGGCGCAGGCTTTGCTGATTCAGCAGGCCTCGGCGGTGATTGCGCAGGATCTCGAACGGCTGGCCGAAGTGCTGGAGCGCCGGGCGTGGGAGTTCAAAGACACGCCGATGGTGGGGCGCACGCACGGCATTCATGCCGAACCGATCACGTTCGGGTTCAAGCTGGCGAACTGGTATTCGGAGACGCAACGCAACATAGCGCGCTTTACCGCCGCAGCGGAGGATATGCGCGTCGGGAAGTTTTCGGGAGCGGTCGGAATCTTCGCGCATCTTACGCCGGAGATTGAAGAAAAAATCTGCGCGCGGTTGGGATTGAAAGCGGCGGCGGTTTCGTCGCAGGTGATACAGCGGGACCGGCACGCTCATTATTTGGCGACGCTGGCTGTGATTGCTTCGACCTTGGACAAAATCGCAACCGAGATTCGTCATTTGCAGCGCACGGAGGTGCGCGAGGCGGAGGAATTTTTCAGCGAAAAACAAAAGGGATCATCCGCGATGCCGCACAAGCGGAATCCGGTGACCAGCGAGCAGATCAGCGGACTGGCACGGGTCGTGCGCGGGAATGCGCAGGCTGGTTTTGAGAATGTGGCTTTGTGGCACGAGCGCGATATTTCGCATTCCTCGGCGGAGCGGGTGATTCTGCCAGACTCGACCACCCTGGTGGATTATCTGCTTAACAAGACGACTCATTTGATCGAAACCATGTTCGTTTATCCCGAGCGTATGCGGGCGAACCTGGAGAGCACGCGCGGGCTGATCTTCAGCGGACAACTGCTGCTGGATCTGGTGGAGCATGGAGTTTCGCGCGAGGATGCTTACCGCGCGGTGCAGGCGCATGCCATGCGGGCGTGGAGGGAAGGTTTGGACTTTCATCAACTAGTGCTGGCGGACAAGGAGATCACAGGAAAAGTTCCGCGCAAGCAGATTGAGTATGCCTTCGATCTTTCACGCCAGTTAAAAAATGTGGATCAGATTTTTGCCCGCGTCTTCCGAAATGGCAGCAAGAGCAGGAATGGCATGGGAGCACGCAAACCGGCAAAGTCTTCGCGCACTGCTAAATCGAGCCGCTGACAAGGCGTTCTGCGAACGTTCTCTTGCATCTCGCCTCCTAAAATACATAACAATCCAGCCGGTATTTGCGCGGCCGCAACTTTTTGGACCGCGCAGGGTTTTACTTTACGAGAAACAATTAACCATCTGGTTAGATCGTAAAGTTTCGTCAATGGGCCAAGAGGTGACCTTATGACAAAGAAAAGCCTGCTGAAAATGGCGAGTTCGATTTTAATGACTGGGCTGCTGAGTGCAACACTGCTGGCTGAGCCTGCGGGTGCAACTCGCTATGACAATCAAATTCAAAACACGGTGTCGCAGAAGCTGGCTGCGAAGAATCAGTTCCGCGATGTCAAATCCAGCGTGGAAGACGGCATCGTAACGCTTACTGGTACGGTTGACCTTTACCAGCGCAAACTGGATGCGGCCAAACTGGCACGCAAAGCTGCAAAGGTGCAGGGTGTGCGCAATTTGATTGCTGTGGCCGGACCGAACGTGTCAGATGCACAGCTCGAGGAAAAATTATCCGGGAAGTTGCGATACGTTCGCGAAGGCTTCGACATCACGTTCGATTACTTCGCGCTCGGTGTGAGGGATGGAGTGGTTACGGTCGAGGGGCAGGATCGCACCGGTGTGGGGCGCGACGAAGCACTGGCCTATATCGCAAATATGCCGGGAGTAAAAGATGTAATCGACAACATCTCGGTGGAACCGGTTTCGCCGATGGACGACGGCTTGCGGTTGCGCACGGCACGAGCTATCTATCACGATTCGGTGTTGAGCAAGTACGCCGTAGATCCGGCGCAGCCGATTCGGATCATCGTGGATAACGGCCACATCACGTTATACGGTTCGGTGGATAGCAACATGGACAAAACAGTGGCTGGGATGCGCGCGAACCAGATATTCGGGGCTTTTAGTGTGGAGAACAAACTGGTTGTGGGGAACGATTCGAATCAAACTGGAATGTAGTACGGTTGGCAGGGGATGGGCGCGGCGCAAGCCGCGCCTTTTTTGATGGGGCAAAAATAGTGTATGCACACTGCGGCTCCAGCGTACTTTCCAGGCCGGATGCGTGCTCAGTTACTGAACTGCGTTCAGTCCCTGATAGATGAACATGCCAACCAGCACGAGCAACAGAACGCCCGAACCAGCGCCGAAAACCCAGACAGGTTTCGTGAGCCGGTCCACCTTCACCAGGAGTTCAGTTTGTTCCTGCTGGAGGTGGGAGTTCGCATCGTCCAGGTAGAGTTGCTCTTCCTCATGCATGGTGAGGGTACTGCGGTAGATGAGAAGGATAATCAGGCCGACCGTAAATACACCCCATACGGTGGCAAGCCCTAGCAGCAGGGGAGTCCAAGTCCAGGTCATGACATCACCTCGACAGATCGCAAGCTAGTCGGCCATCTGGGATACATGAATGCGTATCTACAAGGAAACGTATTCAAAATTCCGCAGCAGCCTAACGGAAACGATTATAGACCCTTTGGCAAGCCTGAGGGATGAATGTGCCACCGTTGGGTTTGGGCCGTGAAGGGAGACATTGGGCGGTTAAGAGCCAAATCTACAAAAAATGGCAGCATATTCGGAACCCGCGATATCGAACCGGGCCGTCATTCGCAAGGTGCCAAGTTTACGTAGACAGCGTATTTTGGGCCGGAATGAGTTAAAGTGCGCGAGAAATCTTCCATCGCCCCGTTGGGGATTGATTCTTGCCGCTTTACCCACGGCTTGCGCCCTTCGACAGGCTCAGGGCAAGTTGTGGGCTGCATTCTTACGCCGTTTTGAGGCTTTTTCTTCCCATCTTGTGCAGAAGCGCTTGGTGCGGAACGCGCATCTATATAGTTAGGCTGGAGGTTATGAGTGGGCGCTACTTTGCGTGCTCCCGACTTTCTGGCTCTGTTATAATTTTAAAATCCTAGAGCCGAGGAGATATTCATGGCCACCACAACCGTCCCAGAAGTTACCACTGCATCCCCTGAGATCAAGAAGACCCCGCCGGTTTCGCTGACCGCGACCGCCGTTACAAAAGTAAAAGAGATTATGGGACAGCAAAGTCCCGTGCCTGCCGGTCTACGGATTGGCGTAGTGGGCGGAGGCTGCTCCGGGTTTTCATATTCCATGCAGTTCGAAAATGCCGCCGGCATGATGGACAAGACCTTTGAGATGGATGGCCTGAAGGTTTTCGTCGACGCAACTTCGGTGATGTATCTGAATGGCTGCCTGGTGGATTACGTGGAGACTTTGGAAGGCGCCGGATTCAAGTTCGAGAATCCGAACGTGAAGAGCACTTGCGGCTGCGGATCGTCATTTAGCGTGTAGTTGCTGGGAAAAATCTTGATGTAAAGATTAACGGCCTCATCTTCATTCTGGATGAGGCCGTTTCGCTTTTATTGCACGTAAGAATTTTAGGTTGGGTTCAGCTACTGCGGTTGCTGGGGATTCGGTTGCGGTTGGGAAGTCCCTCCACCGGAGTTGTTGCCGAAGCCGCTGTTAAAGCCGCCGTTGCCAAACCCGCTGTTTCCGAATCCACTGCTATTGCCGGTGCCATTTGACTGGCCGAAGGGACTGTTGTTTGTGCCCGTACTTCCGGGCTGCCCGTTCTGGCCAGGTTGTCCCATCTGATTTCCAAAGCTCTGCAAATTTGGCTGGTAAGGCGTGGTGATGAGTCCGCCGCGGTCGGCGGTAGGATCGTATACAAACTGCCACTCGTTGTATTTATGCTTGTGGTTGTACTCGTGAAATGCGTTGTCTTTGCTGGTGCTGGCCACACCCACGATCGGGCCTCCGCCAAATACTTGCCCCCCGGAGCCTTGCCCGCTACCGGCAGCGATCTGGGCCGACGCTTGCGGCGTGTCCGGTCCGGTACTGGTTTCCGCGGGAGTGGTTGAGGATGAGTCGGAGCTGGAGCTTCCCGGTGTCGAGGAGCTGTTAGAGTTTGAACTAGAGTTCCCGTTCGAGTTTCCGCCAAAACTGCCGGAACCGCCAAAGGCGCTGTTGGAATTTCCACCGAAGGCGCTATTGGAGCCGCCTCCAAAAGAGCTGTTCGATCCGCCACCAAACGAACTGTTGGAACCCCCTCCAAACGCGCCGTTTGAGCCTCCGCCAAAAGCAGAGGATTGCGGGCTGCCGAAGCCGGAGTTGCCGCCAAAAGCCGAGCCGCTGGATCCAGAGGCATTCATCTGCCCCACAGTGTTGGCTCCAGGAATGGTTCCTCCGCCAAAGCTCATGCTGAGCTTCACGTCGGGGTCGCCGTAGTGGAGAAGTTTGAAATCCTTGCCAGTGATGGGATCTTTGTAGTGTTTGCGCAGGTAGCGCAGGTTATTGGTGTTGTCGAGATCTTCCAGCCGCGTAGGGTAGCGCCCAAATTTTTTGTAGTAGATGCGGATGGCGCGGGAGTATTGCACGCCGCGATGAATCATTTCCATTTCGCGATCGCGGTGAATTTCGTATGAAATGGTAGGGAGAACCGCGGCGGTAGCGATGATCATCAGGGCGACCATCAGCATGAGCGTGAGCATAATGTAGCCACGTTCATGACGGCGGACACGAAATGGCAATGCCTGCTGCATGGCAAATCGCTGGCTGATTCGATTCCCTGATCGCAAAATCATTAACCCTGGGTCAGCGGAATGTTCTGCGCCGGGCCGCTGCCCACCACATCCTGAATTTCCACCGAGGTTGGAGAAATGCGCACGACTTTGTAACGGCGGTCGACGATCTCACCCTCGCCGGCGATGAAAACGTCCTCGCCTTTCGAAAGAAAAATTCTCTTGGGCTCGCCGGGTTGGTTGGCAAAGCCAAAAAATTTTAGAGGGATCGGGCTGAACGCAGCGGCAGCGGGCGGCTGATACAGTGGGGTTAAGTGAGCCGGATCGGTTTGCCCCGGGGCCAGCGGCTTGGGAATTTCCACATCCGCCTGCGATACGAAAATGTTTCTCCCCGAACCTTCATACTTGATTTCTTCAATGGCCGCGAGCTGGTGCAAGTGCAGAGTGGGATCGAGGCTCTGGGTTGCGCGCTCTTTTTTGGGCGCAGCAGATTTCGCGGTGTGCTGCCGGACCGGGGCACGGGTTGGGGTGAGGATCGACGAGGTAGTAGACGTCGATGCGGCTACTGGAGTGGTGGAAGCGATGGTGGATGATGACGGCATTAACTCCCAGACGACCGCCAGTAAGGCGATAATGCCCAGCACTGCCGCCAGCATTACGTTGCGTTTATTTTCTGCTCCCAGGTTCACTGTGCCCCTGCCTTCAAAAATGTTTCCAGTTTCATTTGCAGCTTGATGGGTCCGGTCTGCTCGCCGCCCAGTTCGATGCTATCGATGATAAAAAGCATGTCATCGCGTTCCAGAGCATTGATGAACTTGGCCAGCGCAATATAGTTGCCGGAGAGGTTGGCGTCCACCTCGATCGGTTCCATCTGAGGAACGGCAGAGTCCTCCGATTTATATTTGGCGTCCAGGATCGTCACCCCATTTGCGACGGCGAGCTTGCCGAATTCGGTGACAATTTGCGAATCCTGCGCGGGAAGACGCTTCTTGTAAAATTCCGCGATCTGGCGATTCGCCGAAACCACTTTCTGATCCAGATGGTTAAGCGGTTCCACCTGGTTGGTTTTCGTGCGCAGTTCACTCCACAGCTCGCTGAGTTGGATTCTTCGCGATTCGGTCGAGCCGATCAGCGGCGAAAACATAAGCCCCACCGCAATTACGTCCACGCCAAGCAATACGCCGAGGGCGATCTTGATTCGTTTCCGGGTTCGCCGCAAATCGGGCATCAGGGTTCCTTCCTTGCGGGAGTACCGGTTTTGGGAACCTCTGTTTTGGAAATCTCAGTTTTTGTTGCCGGGGCTGACACAGGAATCGTCTCGGGAACGTAGATGGCGTGAATATTGAATTCGATTGGATCCCCGGTGTTGGAGATCCGGGAGCTTTCGTTTTCGATATAAGTCTGGGTGAAGCGGCGCGAGTCTTCCATGCGGCGCGCCAGTTCGATGGCGCGATCGCGCGAATCTCCCGCGACCGACATTTTCAGCGAAAGCTGGTTGTCGTCATCGAGTTCGGGATGAATTGCCACCAGATGGACCCGCGGCGGCATGACTTTTTCCATGTCTTCCAGCACGCGCGTCCAGGAGAAAGATTTGCGTTCGATGAGTTGATTGAGAAATTGCGATTGATCGCGGGTGCTGCGGTTTTCCGGACGGTTCAAAAAGATTTCGGCCTGCTGACGGGTGCGGTCGCGTTGCCCGATTTTGGCTTTCAAACCGGCGATGTCAGCGTGGTCAATGCGCGCGGCGAACCAGTTCGAAGCCGTAATGGTGACCAGGGCCAGGGTGAGGATGGAAGCGGCCGCGAGTCCGGTTCCCCAGCGCAGCCAGAACTGCCGCGCATCTTCGTAGGGCTGGCCGGCGAGATTGATGTCGAGACGCATAAAAATTCAGTACCCAGTACCTAGTACTCAGTAAAACTCAGCATTCTTGCAACTGAGTACTGGATACCAGTACTGCCTTTATGAAATCAATGCTCCTACTACTCCTGCCATTCTCCATCGCGGTACCGAACCTCCGGTAGTGACTCCCAACTGCGATGAGGTGACCAGTTCCTGCACTTCTGCGCCGGTCTGGGCGCGCAGGGCGGGCGCGGCGCTGGCCGCATCCGACAATCCGGCGACGAATATTTTTTCTACATTCAAATGATACGTATCCTGGAAAAACACTACCGAAGGATAAACTTCCTCGGCCAGTTGCTCTCCGGTGATGGTGACGCCGCGCGTATTTTCGAGGGTGCGAAAGAGTTGCAGTTGGTCGGAATTCAGCATGGCGATGCTGGTGGTACGGGCATCGACTTTTACCACCAGAGTAGGCTTTTGCCCTTCGGCGGCGCCTAGCGCCGCGAGCATGGAAGGCAGCACTACACCCGGGCTGAATCCGGCATCGCGGAAAGCGGTTTCATAATCCTCGACAACGCTGGCCAGCGCGACCGCAGCCACCACGCGGACACCCTGGTCAGTCTTTTGCGCATGATACGAGACTCTCGCCTTATCCACATCAAAGGGCAGGGATTTTTTCATGCGAAAACGCACTACGCCGGCGGCTTCGTCGGAATCGGAGGGAAGCGTATCGAATTCCAATAGCACGACGCGCACGGCGGCGTCGGGAACTATAGCAATGACATCGTGGGTGCGCGCAGCGACGCTATCCAGAGTTTCTCGAATCGCGGCACTGACGGCCTCGCGCTGGCGCAAGTTGCCTTCGACCAGATCGGGGATGACGCTGCCGGGCGCGAGTTCGTGCGCGGCGCAGGCTTCGAGGGTGCGGCCATCGGCCGCGAGGCGGCCGGCAAGCACGCGGTCGGCTGCGACTTCGCACGCCAGTTTTGGTTTCGGATTCGCCCCAGAATTCATTACAGGAATCAACTCTTTCTATAATTCAAACGTCTCTTCCGGTTAAATGCAATAGCTGGAAGGGAACTTTGGTCAGGGAACAGGGCTAGGGATTCGTTGATAACTTATCTGAAACTTCGCGAAATACTACTAACCCTGCTCCCTAGCCTCTAAGCCCTGGCTTTTTATCTCATGGCCTCAATAAACGTAACTTTATTAATCTCCTTCAACGTTGTGAGCCCGAGTCTCACTTTATCGAGCGCTGACTCGCGCAGGAAGCGCATGCCTTCTTCGCGCGCCGCGCGGCGTATTTCCGATGTTGGCTTGCGGGCCAGAATCATTTCGCGGATGCGGTCGCTCAAATCCAGCAATTCGTGGATGGCAGTTCGTCCGCGGAAGCCGGTACCGGCACACTCGATGCACCCCGGCCCGTCGTAGAGCGCTACTTTCGACCACTGCTCGGGATCCAGACCGCTGGCCTCCAGCACTTCAGGCGCGAGATGCACCTGGGTCCGGCAGGACTCGCAAATCAGACGAACCAGCCGCTGCGCCAGGATGCAATTCAAAGCGGAAACGAAGTTATAGGGTTCGACGCCCATATTCAGGAAGCGGCCGATTACGTCGACCACGTTGTTGGCGTGGACGGTGGTGAAAACCAGGTGGCCGGTAAGCGCGGATTGGATGGCGATCTGCGCGGTTTCGGCGTCGCGGATTTCGCCGACCATGATTTTGTCGGGATCGTGGCGGAGAATCGAGCGCAAGCCGCGGGCAAAGGTTAATCCCTTTTTCTCGTTGACGGGAATCTGGGTGATGCCGCGAAGCTGGTATTCGACTGGGTCTTCGATGGTGATGATCTTGTCTTCGTCGGTTTTGATCTCGTTGACGGCGGCGTAGAGCGTGGTGGTCTTGCCGCTGCCGGTCGGGCCGGTGACCAGCACCATGCCGTAAGGCTCTTTGATGTAGCGGCGGAAGTTGCGCAGGTCATCTTGATCAAAGCCAACCACTTCCAAAGTGAGCGACTTGAACTTCTCGCTCATCGATTCTTTGTCGAGCACACGGAGCACGGCGTCTTCGCCGTGAATCGAGGGCATGATGGAGACACGGAAGTCGATGGCGCGCCCGTTGTACTTCACGCGGAAGCGGCCGTCCTGGGGCACGCGGCGCTCGGAGATGTCGAGCTCGCTCATGACCTTGATACGCGAGATCACGGTGGAGTGGTGCTCTTTTCCGATGGGCGGCATGGCTTGAGTGAGCACGCCGTCGATGCGGAACTTGATGACGACAGAGTCGTCGCGGGTTTCAATGTGAATGTCGGAGGCGCGCCGCTGCAACGCGGTAAAAATCGTGGTGTCGACCAGGCGGATGATGGGACTGGTATCGCCCGCGGCGGTGAGCTTGTCGATGGTGAGCGTCTCTTCCGCGCCCGTGGCCTCGTCTTCGCGGATAATCTGGAAGCCTTCGCTGGCTTCCTCGAGCACGCGCTGCGACTGCTCGGTCTTGGTGAGGATGTTGTCGATCTGCTTCAGCGTCGCCACTTTGGTGACAATGCGCTTTTGCAGCAACAAGCTGATTTCGTCGATCATCATCAGCTGGCTGGGATCTGCGATCGCGATGGCCAGCTTGCCGTCGGCAGTTTCCTCGAGGGGAACGAACTTGTAGCGGAACATCAGCTCCGGAGAAAATTTCTTGAACAGTTCGTGATGGAGCTGGAAGTCGGTGAGGTCGACAAACTCACAGCGATAGCGCCGGGCGACGTCTTGAGCGCGCTCCAGGTCGGTGATCGGGTTGCCGGTGGTCACCAGCTGCCCGCCATTTTCGCCGTGTACAAAAAGTGATTTCTTGTCCGCCATTGCCATTTCTCACATCCCCAAATCCATTTGGTAATTGGGAAATCGAGTAATTGGGTAATTGAAAAACCCTCGATGCCAGGTTTTCAAATTTCCCAATTACTGAATTTCCCGATTACTCAATCCTTCTAGTGCACTCCCAGAGTGAAGATCGGCAGATATAGCGAGATCAGCACCCCACCGACAAAAACCGCCATTACGATAAGGATCAGCGGCTCAATGAGCGCCATGGTGGCTCCCAAAGCCGTTTGCACATCTTCCTCGTAGAACTCAGCTACAGAATTCAACATGGCCGGCAATGCTCCCGTGGATTCGCCGACTTCGAGCATTTCCACGGCCAGATCAGGGAAAATACCCTGTTCTTCCAGGCTGCCGGCTAATCCCTGGCCTTCACGAACTCTTACGCTGGCCCGCATCACGCCCTTCAAGATACGTTTGCTGGTCATGGACGAGCCCGCCGTTTCCATGGACGGCACCAGCGGCAGACCGCCCTGTAGAAGGGTGGAGAGCATGCGGGAAAACGTCGCTACCTGATGCTTGAGGCGGATGTCGCCGAGCAAAGGCAAGCTCAGGATGAGGCGGTCGAGCTGGTCGCTCCCGCGATCGGTTTTGCGCCACCGCCAAAGGATGAAACCGCCCAGCACCGCTCCGATGGCGATCACGGGAAAATATTTCTGCGCATGCTCACCAAGCGCGAGCATGAACAAAGTGATGGTAGGCAGCTTGGCATCCAGTGTGTTGAACAGTTCGGCGAACTTCGGCACGACGTAGGTGAAGAGAAACAACACCATAATCGATACCACGCTGACCAGCAGCGTAGGGTAAATCAGCGAGACAAACAGCTTTTTACGGAAGGTCATCGCGAGGCGCTGAAAATTGATGTAGCGGGTGAGAACTTCGTCGATGTTTCCGCTTTTTTCCCCTGCCATCAGGGTGGTGGTGTAAATCTTGGGCACGACCGGATGCGTGGCAAAAGCGTCGGATAGAAGTTCGCCGCCTTTCACACGCTCACGGACGTTCTCCAGAATCTGGCCCAGAGTACGATCTTTCTGCCGCTTGATCAGGAGATCGAGCGAGTTCAAAATCGGCAGTCCAGCTTTAATCAGCGTCAAGAACTGCTGATTGAATACCAGGAAAGAGCTTTGCTTTAATTTGCGCCGACGATTTCCGGAAAAGCTGCCGGAAAGCATTCCCTGCGGCTTCACCCAATAGACCAAGTAGCCTTGCGAGGTAAAGCGGTCGCGAACTTCGGCCACGGAGTATCCCTGCTCCACCTGCTGGTGCATGCGGCCGCGTTCGTCCGCGATTTTTACGACAAATTCAGCCATTTTCCGTTCTTTTTTCTTCTTAAATGCGCGGGAATTCTCGCTTCAGTCTAACATCGCCAGCTTGCGATTACTCCGATACCGCGTTTAACCAGTATCGCAAGTAACTTCAGTCGCAGCAAGAAAGGCGCAATTGTTCATCTATCGTAAGTCTATGAACGTCAGTGCGATACCGTTTGTATTCTTAGATCGGTCTTAACTTTCCCGGAGAATTCTTCGGCAGAATTCCTTGCGGATTCGCGATACGCAAGCTTCAGGAAGCTAATTGCCTCCCAAGTCCCCTTCAATCGTCTCGACACCCGCTGGCGGGCGAAACTCAAACCGACTCTGTGGAATTGAGACATTTTCCTTCTGCTCGCTAAAGCGGTATTCGGTGGAAGACCCATCCACCTCGTCAATTACGATCCGAGTAATTTGATGCTCAGGCGTGATCTCAAGCAAAATCTCGCTTACCCGATCCGCCAAAGCTTGCGGTACGCCCCGCAGAACCACGTCTCCCGGAGCCGCAGGGGTTACATCCGGCGCCAGGGATAATCCTTGTAACTCCTTTTCCAGCTTGCTCTTGCCTAATAAGAATGCAAGCGGAGATCGAATATCGTCCAGCTTCCGGGCCGACGTTCTCCGTACCTGCCGGTCGCTTGGGACGTAAAACCACGCATCTATCCCATTGCTCACGAAGAGCTTTTCATTAGGAGAACGGTATTCCCAGCGCATCTTGCCAGGTTTTTTCAGTCCACCCTTGGCCAGCCAAAGCGTGCCGGACTCGGTTCGCTCGGCGCCTGATCCGCGATAGATCTCGGTGAATTCGGCCTGAAGAGTGTGGAGATGGTTGTAGTGTTCGTCGACGGCCTGTGCGATCGAATGGACGTCTTGGGCCACCGCGCCGGCGGAGATGAGCACGAGCAGCAATAGCGCTGCGGAAATCCTGATCATTTTTACGATTCTACCCTGAGATGCTGATCGTTCTCTGAGCAGGATGCCTCCTTGCCGGAATCCTCGCAATCAGAGAACATTCATCGCGACGCATAGATAGCATATTGATGCGTTCCGCCAATCTTCTTCAGCGCGGCGCTTTCATCGAGCACATGAGCCAGCAGAGGGTTGTGATAGAGCGTAAACACCTTACGCGGATGTTCTAAAAGGCTGCGCTCCAGATTCGCCATCACAGACCTCAAGCCAGATTCGGGAAATGGGTTGAAGAGGAACAATACTGTGGGTTCGGGAGGAAAGAGAAATGCAGTGGCATCGGCGCAAACCGCTTCCATGGCGAAGCACTTTTGGCACGGATTGCTATAGTGGGCCAGATTGTCCTGAGCAATCTGGTTCAGGGCGGGCAGTAGTTCCACACCCAGTATGCGGCGAAAAGCGTAGCCGGAAGCCATTAGTAAAGTTCGGCCTTTGCCCGATCCGAGATCGATAAAGGTGAATTCGCGAAAATCGAAATCCGGCTGCACAGAAACCGCGGAGATCATTTCATGAAAAAGAACGGAGTCGGTGGGCTGATAGGGAGAATGGAAAACACCCAGCAGGCGGTCGCGCCAGCCAACCGCGCCGCTGGTGGTGTTGACGCGGTGCTCCCAGTCATATTCGGCGTCGCCATAGCGTTGGCGTTGCCGCTGGGGCGTCGAGTCACGAGCGAACTCAGCCAGAGCCATCAAAAGCTGGCGAGTCGCCTGCATGTGCCCATCGCGCCGGGCGAGTTCGTTCCACCATCGCCATGCGGAACTCCACACGCCGATGTGTGAAGACGCGGGGCTATCCGATAGGTTCACACTTCAATCATAACGGTCTGAAAAATCTATTGCCGGTTGTAGTTGAATTTTGTCTGCGGGGTGTATCCGGGGGGAAGGCCCTTGGTGGCAAAGGGATAATCGTCCGGAATATGGATCAGAACGCGGCCTTCCGGCGTAAGGTCGTAAGGGTGACCGTCGGGATCGACCGGAATGCGCGCCAACCCTTCGGCGGAGGCGAGTTCCGTCATGGTTGCGGGCAGGCGGCCGGTGCGCTCGCCAAAGCGGGTTACGCCTTGCTGTAACTTCGCGACATCGTCATCGACGCGCAATGAGCGCAGATGCTCGATCGCATTCTGCCGAATCTGCCGGTCCTGACTGTTTTGATAAGAAGCGGTCCATAACATTTTGGCGGTGTCGTAGTCGCCCGCATGTTGCGCCATCTGCGCCGCCAGCACGCGCATGAAGGGATGCGCATTTGGAACTTGTGATCCTTGTGCGAAGACGTCCGCGGCTTTTTTGTAGTCCTTCAGATTCACGTAATAGACAAAACCAAGGTTGTAATAAAGCTTCCAGTTGTTCGGATTATTGCGAATGCCGTATTGCATCAACTGGACCGCCTGTTCCGGCTGTCCTGCGCCGAAGGGTGGATTGGGCGCGAGAAAGCTGGCGCCAAATTCATAGGCCACCACCAGGTGAGGATCGAGCTGGGTGGTGATCTCCAACAACGGAAATAGAAGATTGTAGGTATTTGCGTGCTGGCTGTGACGGTAGCCGAAGTATTGCACGGCGCGAGTCCAATAGATATCGGCGAGAAGGCCGTCGTAGCCGAGGCTGGCGCGCTTTAAAACTTTCGGGGAGCTGACGTAGAGAACCTCATCCAGCGTCGAGTTGGGACGGAGTCGATCATTGCGATGCAATAACAGCGCACTGGCGGCGAGGGAAAAAACGGCGCACGCGCTGGCAACCAGGGAAACTGTGTAGCTCCGTCTCATTTTAAATTCCGGTGCTCGAAGATTAAAACCGCGCCGCTGAGTGCCAGGGCAGCGTAGAAGAGCGCATACAAAGTGTTGTTCAAAATGAGTTGAGCGGCGACCGGCTGTTCATGGGCGATGGAGCTGATCACGTTGAAAGCAGAAAAATTCGGGACGAGATAAGCGGCGCCCGTCGCCACCCAGCGCGTGAAGCCATGCGCCATCGCGGCAAAGCCGCGGAGATCTTCGGCGAAGCTGCCAATGACGAACAGGGAAAAGGCGAAGACGGCTGAAAGCAGCGGGGAAGAGAACGAAGAAAAAAGTAGAGCGAGAGCACAGATGATCAGAAATTCGAGGACGATGAAGTACAACGCAACGAGAATAAGCGCGTCGGCCGGCACGAATTTATGGGAGACATAAAGCAGGGCGGCGAATACGCCGATGGCCATGAAAAATGTATTGACGACCAGAGTGCCGGCTAATCCAAAAAACTTGCCGACAATGAACTCCCAGCGGCGAACCGGGCGGGAGAGGACAGTGTAGAGGGTCCGTTTTTCGATTTCTTTGGAAACCAAGCCGATTCCGATAAAGATGGCGATCACAATTCCGAACAGGGAAACGGCCGTGAGGCCCAGATTGATGACGACCAGCTTTTCGATATCGATGGAAATCTGGCCTACCAGAATGGCCGCGCCGGAAAGTAGCAGAGCGAACGCGATCAAGTTGTAGAGGACACGGTCGCGGACGGCCTCGCGAAAGGTGTTGGATGCAATGTGCGCGATGCGGGCATTCATTCGTTTTCCCTCATGCCGTCGTCCCGGCTTTGGTTTCGGAGTGCTGCAATTTTTCCACGAAATAAGCTTCGAGCGATGTGCGCACCGGAGTGATGGAGATTAATCGCAGACGCTCGCGGCGCAGGGCATCAATGGCTGCGTCCTGCTGAGTTTCGGAGAGGACGGCGCGGATTGTGTCTCCCGTGGCGTGACATTCAGCGCCCAACGCCTTCATGGATGCGGGCACAACCGTGCCGCGCCAAATGATTTCGATTTTCCCTTGAACGTTGGAGGTGAGATCGGCGACGGCGCCGATACCTCGAAGCATTCCTTGATTGATGATGGCCACACGATCGCAGAGCGCTTCCGCGTCGGAGAGAATATGCGTGGAGAAAAATACGGTTTTGCCTTCGCGCTTCAATTGCACGATGAGATCGCGAACTTCGCGCCGGCCGATTGGGTCAAGGCCGGACATGGGCTCGTCGAGGAACACGAGCCTGGGGTCGTGCAAAATTGCCTGCGCAATACCCACGCGCTGCAGCATGCCTTTGGAAAACTTTCGCAGTTGAACGCCCTTAATGTCGCGCAGGCCGACTTGTTGCAGGGTGGATTCCACGCGCCGCGAACGCTCCTTGCCGGGAACTCCCGATAATTGCGCGTAATAGTTCAGCAGTTCGTGAGCGGTAAGGTGATCGTAAAAATAGGGCTGCTCGGGAAGAAAGCCGATTTGAGCTTTAACTTCGGGATCGGTCCACTCCCGGCCCAAAATGCGTGCCGATCCTGCCGTCGGAAATACCAAGCCCATCAGCAGTTTTAGGGTAGTAGTTTTTCCCGCACCGTTGGGACCGAGAAAGCCGAAGATTTCGCCTTCCTCCACATTCAGATGAAGAGGGTGCAACGCGCGCTTCGGACGTTTCGCCCAAAAGCCTACAAGGTAAGTTTTTTCGAGGCCCAGAATTTCAATTGCGTTCATTGCAAAACCAAAGAGAGAGAGAGTTAAAAGGACTTTCAAAAGCAGATTATAAGCAAACGAGGTCGGATTGCAGCGGTTGGCAGAGTTACGTTGGTTACGAGGAATGGCAACCGGCTTAGTTCATCGGACTCAAGAGCGCGCAAGCCGCGCGGCTGCCGACCAGAGTGATAGTTCCCGCCGGCTGAAGACGAATCACAGCATCTTCAATGGAACAATACGCTCGCGTTCCGGACTGAGCGCTGATGGGCGTGCCAGTCGAATAAAACACGTCGTTAATCGCGCTGGAAGGGCTCGCCGATCCCGCGGCGTTAAAGTAATACCCGCTCTTGCCATTGCCGGAGCTAGCCGCGGCAAGCAGGTTGTCGATGAGGCAGCCGGTTGCGGTGCCTGGAGTGCAAGGGGTCGCGCCCCCCAGAATTGCCAGGGTGGGAGGGAATCCGATGTTTGGATAAGTATCCCGATAGCCGATCTCAGCGGTGTTAATAGAACGAACGGATCCCGCGGCGGATGAATCGTTGGCCGACATACGCGCCCGCATAAGGTTCGGAATGGCAATGGCCGCAATGATCAAAATGATGGCTACTACAATTAGTAGCTCAATCAGCGAAAACCCTTTTTGTCTTTGTCTTAATGCTGGCATAAGACTCTTCTTTCCCCAAGCTGTGTTCCCTGCGACGTTCACCAGTCCTATTGCGTTATATGGCTTTACAGTGCAGTTGAAGGACCATATTGGCAGTAATTCAAACTTCAGTGCTGGCTGTGCAAGTGCCACATTTTCATGCAATTCGAGCTACAGCCCTGGTTACCGGCAAATCAGGCTGCGCGTAAAACATTGAAAAATGACAATTTGCGTCAATCGCCAGCCCTTTTCGATTTTTCGACCCGTAATTGTTACTGCTGCTCAATAAGCGAGGCTGGCTTCTTTGGCCGATTCAACGAGCGCCGCGAACGAGGTCTGGCATGACTATCGGCACATTTTTGGCTGCAGGTTCAATGAAGTTTTCGTGAGACAGCCTATCTTCCAGCCAGAAAGATAGTGAGACTGTCGCCAATATGAGACTCCATGGAATCGCCGGTGACATAAGCGCAAACCGTATCCCGTACCGTATGAGCAGAAGCCAACCGGCGACGAACACTAAGCCTGTTGCTACCGCGGTCACGCGCCGTGAGTTAGAAAGACGGTAAGAAGCCAGGGCTTGCACGGTCAGTGCGAACGGCACGCTTACCACTAAATCGACCAGATAATGCTGTCCTGTGCCCAAGGTGGCAACGATAGTCAGAAGCAGAAAGAGGAGCACGCCCGCGCGGAGAGCAGCGGGAAACTTCCGGCTGTTCCACCACAGAAGAAGCGCCCAACCCACATGCAGAGAGGGCATAGCGTTGCGTGGGATAGATGTGGGGAGCGACATTTTTTGCAGAGCAAAGGCCGGCAGATCTTTGTAGGCAAGGCTGTGCCAGGGGAAATCGCGGCCAAAGGCATAAATCGGTCCGGTGCCGGGCACAATGTTGTATAAGACCCATCCACCGGCGCCCGCCAGCAATAAGACCGTCAGCATGTGCCACTTGATGCGTGTTTCCCCTCGAGGGACCTGCCAGGCGCATACCACGGCCATGGCGAAGGGCAGCGATAAATAAATCAAGAGGGCGCTACGGACGAGGGCGACGCTGTCGTACATGATGCGTCCCATAAGGAAACTGGGTTGGAAGCCCAGAGTTCCATCGAAGGCATACAGCCAGGCATCGTCGGTAAGCGGGTTCACACCGCTGGTGAATTGCAGTACGCGAGCGCAGGCGTAAATGAAAAAGATGAGAATCAGGGCCGGAGCCAGAAGAGCGAGAGCGTTCGATCTGCTTTTTCCTTCCGACCACACTGCGCGCAGCCCCAGCAGCAGGAGCGCGCCAAAGCCCAGCACAGCAAAAGAACTCGCCACGCGAAGCACCCAGAATGGAACCTGCGGCAGGTGGATGACTTTTACGAGCAGCGCGGAAACCAAAAGCCAGGAGTAGATTTCCCAGCGCGAGGGAGCGCTACGCAAAAAGAATACGAATGCGCCGCCGATGACGAATGGCAGGTAAGGTTCGTCGAAACCGGTGAACCACGCTGACGCCAGCACGAGCGCGATCCAGACGATCGAAAGGGTCACCGGAGCGACGATCTCAGTGCGTTGCGCGGGCGCGATTTTTTCCCATGCCATGTTTAATTATTTTCCCGCAAAGACCGGCCTGCATACTGCGCAAGCCGGAAAAAACAATTCTAGGCTTGAAGCGGCGAAAATCCTTTATTACCGAAGTCAGAGGAAGACGAAGAAACAACAGGACGCGAATCGCAGCGCGCCGCACAGGTGAAGCGGTGGCGGCAAAAAACACAGCGGGCAACGAATTTGTTTTCGCTGCCCGCAAGCTTCGTACTCTTCGCAGGTGTTTTGCGAGTGTTAGTTGGCAATCGGGCTAAGAGCCTGGCAAGCTGTCTCGCTGCCTGTCGCGCTGATGGTTCCCGAGGGTTTCTGACGGATTACGCCGTCTTCGAACGCGCAGTAGGACTTGGTGCCAGTCTGAGCAGTGATCGGGTATCCCTGAGTGTAGAACTGGTTATTCGTAGAAGAACCGGTTCCAGCGGAACCAGTTTCCGAGAAGAAATAGCCGCTCTTGCCATTGCCGGCGCTAGCCGAGGCAAGCAGGTTATCGATGAGGCAACCGGTCGCCGTACCCGGAGTGCAAGGAGCCGCGCCACCCAGAGTAGACACGACAGCCGAAAAGCCAATCGTGGGATAAGCGGCGCTGTAGCCGATTTCGCCGGTGACGATGCTACGCTCGGAAGCAGCCGCCGAAGAATCGTTGGCCGACATACGTGCACGCATCAAGTTAGGAATAGCGATAGCCGCAATGATCAGGATGATGGCCACCACAATTAAAAGCTCGATCAGTGAAAAACCCTTCTGTTTCCGCATCTCAAATTCCCCCTGTGTATTTTTTTAACTATTGATCTTCTGGTCGAGAACAGCGCAGTCGAGCTAGATATTGCACTTATCCGGCCAAATCAGACAGTTAAGCCTGGTTACAAATGAGAATTCATAGCCTACTGAATGAAGATCCTTGCTACTGCAAAAACGGCAACGGGCAGCGAATTTTCATTCGCTGCCCGTAAGCCTTCATACTCTACGCAAGTGCATTGCGTTAGTTCGCAATCGGGCTAAGAGCCTGGCAAGCTGTCTCGCTGCCCGCCGCGGTGATGGTGCCCGAAGGTTCCTGACGGATTACGCCGTCTTCGAACGCGCAGTAGGACTTGGTGCCAGTCTGAGCGGTGATCGGGTATCCCTGAGTGTAGAACTGGTTGTTCGTGCTGGAGCCCGTTCCGGCAGAACCGGTCTCGGAGAAGAAGTAGCCGCTCTTGCCGTTGCCAGCGCTAGCTGCCGCAAGCAAGTTGTCGATGAGGCAACCGGTCGCGGTACCCGGAGTGCAAGGAGCCGCGCCACCCAGAGTGGACATCACAGCCGAAAAGCCAATCGTGGGATAAGCGGCGCTGTAGCCGATTTCGCCGGTGACGATGCTACGCTCGGAAGCAGCCGCCGAAGAATCGTTGGCCGACATACGTGCACGCATCAAGTTAGGAATAGCAATAGCCGCGATGATCAGGATGATGGCCACCACGATCAGCAGCTCGATTAGTGAAAAACCCTTCTGTTTCCGCATCTCGATTTTCCCCTCGTTTTTGACGTTCATTGAATTCAAATTCTGGTCACGAATGACGCAGTCGAGCTAGATATTCGCACTTGTCCGGCCAAACCAGCCAGTTACCTTGGTTCCGGTAGCAGGCCAACAAGAGCTTTATTTTCAGGACGAGGCTAAACTTCAGACTCATTGTATCCGCTGGGAAATCAGGTTTCCTGCCAAAATCTGTCAGAGTGGTTGACGGTTCGCGGCACTCGAACTTGCCGCCGGACAATCATAGAACGTGCCTGACGCTGACTCTTGCAGCTGCGGCGGCACGTCACAAAAGTAACTCACGGAAGGCGTTACTGCCTGTGCGGTGCAAAGAGTCGTGCCTATAATCGTTCTAGTTTGAGACGCGAGGATCGATTCATTGTCCGCCAGCGCTACAGCGACCGCGATACAACCCGAAGCGATTTCCAATCAGCCTGAACGACCACTCATTGCCCGTGAGAAGCAGCGTACGGTCCTGTGCCTCCTTTTGGTGCTGCTGACGCTGATGGTGTACAACGGCGCCGGCCGCAACGGCTTCGTAAACTTTGATGACTCCCTCTACATTACGAATAATCCTCACGTGCGGGCGGGCCTCACCTGGAGCACCGTGAAATGGGCATTGACAAGTTTTGATGCCGCAAATTGGCATCCGCTGACCTGGCTGTCGCATGCTCTCGATTGCCAACTGTTCAAGATGAACCCGGCTGGTCACCATTACGTAACGGTACTTTTTCATGCGGTGAACGTGGCCTTGCTGTTTCTGGTGCTGGCCGGCGCGACCGGGCTGACGTGGCCGAGTTTTATGGTGGCGGCGCTGTTTGCGCTTCATCCCGTGAATGTGGAATCCGTAGCGTGGGCTTCGGAGCGCAAGAATGTGCTCAGCATGCTGTTCTTCTTGTTGTCGCTTCAGGCTTACGGATGGTATGTGCGGCGCGAAAGCGTAAAAAAATATGCGGTATTGGCTATCTTGTTTGCGCTGGGGCTGACGGCCAAGCCGGAGATTATCACGCTGCCTTTTGTATTGCTGCTGTGGGATTACTGGCCGTTAGGGAGAATGTTTAGCGCGGCTTCGAGCGCAAGCCTGAGCGGAAATCTGAGCGAGAGCCCGGACGAAAAGCAGAGCGGCGCGGCAGTTCCACGATCGTTTTCTTATTTGCTTCTGGAAAAGGCACCGCTACTCGTGCTTTCGGCGGGTAGCGCGGTGGTGACTTTTCTGGCGCAGAGCAAGGGCGATGCTGTGCACCGTGCGCCTGCTTGGGTGCGGATCGGCAATGTGCCTGTGGCCTATGTACGCTATCTGGGGAAAGCATTTTGGCCGACAAAGCTTGCAGTTATGTATCCCCATCCGGGGAGATTTCTTCCCGGGTGGGAAATCGCCGCGTCAACCATAACCATGCTTTTGCTGACGGCGATCATTCTGCGCTTTCGGAATCGCCGTTATCTAATGATGGGTTGGTGCTGGTTTCTGGGGACGCTGGTCCCGGTGATCGGCCTGGTACAGGTTGGGTTGCAGTCGATGGCGGATCGCTACGCCTACCTGTCTTACATTGGATTATTTATCGCGGTAGTTTGGACTGTCAGGGATTTCGCGCTGGAGCGGAAAATTTCAGCGGTGTGGCTGGCAGTGCCTTCGGCTTTGATTTTGCTCACGCTGGGGATGCTTTGCAGGCAGCAGGTTTCGTATTGGCGCAACAGCGAGACTCTGTGGAAACACGCGCTTAGCGTCACCGAGGGAAATTTTACGGCGCATGATGCGCTGGGGCGTGATTTAGCCGGACAAGGCCGAATGGATGAAGCCGCGGCGGAATTCGAAGTGACCTATCGCCTGCATGGATATACCGCAGCCGAAATGATCGACATCGGTGTGTATGAGCAGACCCACGGGAACGCGAAGGATGCCATCAATCAATACATTCGAGCGTTGGACGAATCGACGGATTCGACTTCGCGCGCGGTGGCACTGACCATGCTGGGTTCGGCCTACACGCAGACGGGCGATTTCGCCCGCGCAAAAATGAGTTATCGATATGCGTTGCACGAGAATCCCGAGAACAGCGTAGCGCAGGTGAGCAGTGGGTTGCTGGCGGAGCACGACGGCGATTACACGGCGGCGGTGGACCGGCTTTCTGGTGCCATGAAACATGCGCCAACCGACACGGGTTATCTTCTGCTGGCGCAGGCGCTGCGGCATGCCGGACGCGAGAAGGAAGCCAACGATGCCTACGCGCATGCGCAACAGATTTCGCATGATTTTGCCAAGGCGCAAGAGAGCGCCGCGCAGGTGATGAAATCGGCGGGCATTCAAGCTGACTGAACTCTGCCGGGTAGCGTCCTAATTTTGGGAAGCAAAAGCCTTTGACCGCTAAGGACGCGAAGGATTCGCAGAGCTCGCGAAGAAAAGCACAATCGAAATTAAGGTACTACTTTCTGCTGGTTCTGCTGACGTGAGCAGCTATTCTCCGCTTACAATACGAAAGCTCACGATATGACGAGTCCTCTTGAGCCCTTTCATGTTGACGAGAATGTAGCGCGCGCGTGGACGCTGCCCTCTCATCTCTACACCGATGCAATCATTGACCAAGTTGAGAGGGAGAGGATTTTTGCCGGGTGCTGGCAGGTGGCCGGCCATCGCGATCAAGTTTTGAATGCGGGCGATTATTTCACGATCGAGCTGGCGGGCGAGCCGTTGCTTATTGTGCGAGGCTCCGGTGGAAAACTACGAGCGTTTTATAACGTCTGCCGGCACCGTGCCGGACCGCCGGCCGAGGGATGTGGAAACCGCAAGCTGTTTCGTTGCGGTTATCACGGATGGACTTACGGATGGGATGGCGCGCTGATCAGCGCGACGGAAATTGACGGAGTGGAAGGATTTCGCGCCGAAAATTTTGCGCTGTCGCCGGTTCGGGTGGAGGAGTGGTTTAACTTCATCCTGGTGAATTTGGATACCAGCGCTGGTTTGCTGCGCGAAAGTTTAGGAGAGTTGCCGGGGCAGGCGGAGAAATTTCCGTTTGCCGGGATGAAGCTTTTCGAGCGGCGCACTTATGAGATGGAGTGCAACTGGAAGACCTACGTCGATAATTATCTCGAGGGTTACCATTTGCCCAGCGTGCATCCGGGATTGAATCGAGAGCTCGATTACAACGCATACACAGTGGAGCCGTATGCGGGGTATGTGCGGCAATTCAGCCCCATTCGCGGCGCGCAGCCCGGAGATACGACGCCAAGACGTTATCGAGAGGCATGTGAAAATCTTACGACCGATTATTTCTGGATCTTTCCGAACTGGATGCTGAACTGCTATCCCGATAATATTTCGTTGAACATTGTGTTACCGCTTGGTCCCGAGCGCTCGCGGGCGATTTTCGAGTGGTATTTACCGGAGGCGGAACATAGCAGCGCCGCCGCCAAGGCAGCAGTGGAGTTCAGCGATCAAATCCAGATGGAAGATATTGCCATCTGCGAAAAGGTGCAGAAAAATCTGCGGTCACGCAGCTACTCGCGGGGTCGCTTCAGTGTGAAACAGGAAAAAGGCGTACACGCGTTCCATCGTATGTATGCCGAGTGGATGCAGCGCCCATAGCCGTTTTCGCCCGGTGATATAGCGGTTTTTCGGCCATGAAGTGTTAAATCGAACAGAGTTCGGTATCGTGGGGTTAGGTAGTTTCCTGTATACGAAGCACGGATGTATCGTGCGACAATTCCCTTCTTCATGACCGCCCTAGGTGAGTTCATTTGCCGCATCTGTGGTAAGCCGGTCAAGCTGGAAGAGTCCAGTGTTGACGCGGCGGGGCATCCGCTACACCCTGAGTGCGCGGTTAGGTTCGAGATCAATCGCCCGGCGGAATTACCATTAGATTCCGAATGACTCGATAGCGGCCCGTCTAGAATGAAATCAGCGAATACTTCTTCGAATCAATGAACAGAAAGTGCGAGGCACTAACTGCGAGAGCAATCGCTTTAATGCTCCGCTTTTACCAACAGGCAGGTTACGTCGTCGTGTTGGGGAGTTGAACCGACGAAAAGATCCAGTTCCGCCATCAGGCGGTTCAGCATATCGGCAGGCGTTGATGCAGCACTGGCGTTGATGGCGCTCAGCAGGCGCATCTCGTCATATTCCTCTTGCCTCGCGTTTTCCGCTTCGACCAATCCATCGGTAAAAATAATCAGCCAGTCGCCGGGTTCGAGGGTGACGCTTGCCGATTCGTACTTCGCCTCGGCCTGAATGCCCAGAGGCAAGCCGCCGACATCCAGGCGCTCGATGGACCCGTTGGCGCGGCGCAGGATCGGGTTGTTGTGTCCAGCGTTGATGTAGCAGAGAACGCGGTTGACTGAATCGTACTCGGCAAGAAAAGCGGTGGTGAAGCGCAAGCCGCCCTGACTGTTGGAGCAGGCGTACTTGTTCATGTCGACCGTCAGTTCAGGCAGCGCAACCTCGGTGGTGGAGAGCGTCTTCAGGCTGGCTTGAAATGTGGCCATGAGCATGGCGGCCGGGATGCTTTTGCCGGCGACATCGGCCACGGCGAATACTACGCGGTTGTCTTCGTTAGATTTGCCGGGCCGAGGGAAAACGTCGTAATAATCTCCGGCCACCGTGTTGGCAGGCCGCGTCGTGTAAGCGACTGATATGCCGGGAATCTGCGGTGGTGCTCCCGGCAGAAGCCAAGTTTGAATCTCGCGGGCAATCTGAAGGTCGCGCTTCATCACCACGCGGTCCGCGATCTCCAAGATGAGCAGCAGGAACATCAGCAAGCCGCCCCAGAAGTGGAAATCGAATTCGAGGGCGTGCAGTTCGTGATCGGAGCCGCGATAGCTGAAACCGCCGGAAGGAAATACCAGCATGATCAGCGCGGTGAGGAGCAATACGCGGCGCGCCGGAGAAAGTTTTTCGAGCACTGCCCAGAAAAATTCTTTCACCACATGCATGTGGCGGCCGCGTTGGGTCAGGCCTTCCGGAGTTTTCGCGGCTACATCACGAGAGTAAAGGCGGTAACTGGCGCGGGCTTCGGTTTCGAATTGCGACCAGAGTTGCGTGAGTTCGAGGCCTTCTGTGACGCGCCGCCAAAAGCGTTGCAATCGTACTCGGAAGGGAACCGGCCCCGGGGTGGAGGTTTCCGGCGGTGTAAGGACGGTCGCCATGGGAAGTGAAGTGATTATAGAGGAAGGTGCGGGATTGGTCGTAGCCTGCTGATGCGAATCGTTAAGGATTTACCAGAGTCTTAACGAACTCGCGGGTTTGCTGAATGTTGTCCGACAAATGAGCTGCGGTTTGTGCCGCCGAAGCTGCAGCGTCGCTTTGTCCGCTTTGTTGTAAAGCGCCGGACAGCAAGAGATAGGTAACGTCGGTGGGCTGTACTGCAACCGCGTGAGTGTAAGCCTGAATCGCCGCTTGGTAGTCCCCGGCGCGCAGCGCAGTTGAGCCAAGTCCGATCCACGCCCGAATATTACGTGGCCGCAAATTAACCGCCGTTTGGAAATCATTCCGGGCGGCGGTAATATGGCCGAATTTATCTTCGATAAGACCCATGTTTAAAAAAGCGCCGGCTCGCAGCCGGCCATCGACCGCATTTTCCGTTACAGTTTGATATTGCGCGAGCGCACCCGCCAGATCGTTGTGCTGCAACTTGTAGAACGCAAGGTTTAAATTGCTGATGGCGTCGGTTGGGCGAATGGTTGCGGCAGTTCGAAAATGAGGCATGGCTTGTTCGAGATCGCCGCGCGCCAAAAGAGAATTCCCAATGCCATCTTCCGCGACATAATTATCGGTGGTTACGGCGGCTGCGTGAGACCACAGGGTCAAATTGTCGCTCCAATAGCCGATCTGCCGATGGGATGCCAACGCCAGTGCTAGCAGCACGACGGCTGACACAGCCGCGAGTGCTTTATAAGATGCGGAGTGCCGCTCTGCAAACTCCGCTACACCCCAGCAGATGGCGATGAAAAGCCCTATGAAGGGCAGGTAGGCGTACCGATCCGCCATCGACTGCACTCCCACCTGCACCAAGCCGATCATGGGAACGAGAGTTCCCAGAAACCAGAGCCAGCCTACCGTCAAATAGCGTTGGCGCGACGCTACAACCGCAAGACTGATCAGCAGGAGCAACAAAATCGAGAGCGCTATCTGCAACTTGGTTAGAGCAGCCGGCTGATAGGGATACATCAGCGAAAGATGCGACGGCCAGAGCGCTTTCCCGAGATATCTCGCATAAGACACAACGGCGTTCGCCAGGCGAAAAGATAAAGGATAACGTTTAAATGAAGTGACTGCGCCCTCCGCTGCCTGAGCCCTCAGCGTGAGAATTGCGCTGGGCACGCAGATCGCGAAAAGCGGCAACTTTTCGAGTAACAGCCATCTCCAGGATTTGGTTTCGGGTTGTGGACCATCGATTCCTTCCTCGGCAGCGCTTTGTGTTCCAACTCTTCGCAGCGGCCAGTAGTCCCACAGGAGCAGAACGAAAGGGAATGTAATCACTTGCGGCTTCGCCATGAGGCTAAGCGCAAACAAAATCGCAACCAGGCCGTAGCGGCTTATGCGAGGCTTGTTCGCATACCAGCCATATGCACCCAGGGCGAGCAGAAGAAAGAAGAGGCTCAACAGATTCTTTCGTTCGGCAACCCACGCCACCGACTCCACATTGATCGGATGCAGTGCAAACAACGCTGCGACCATTGCGCTACGCCAAAGAAATCCGGTAGCGCTGTAGAGCACCCAGAACAGCAGCGCCGCATTCATCGCATGGAGCACGGCGTTCATGTAGTGGTGTCCCGCCGGGTTCAGTTGGAAGAGTTGGCAATCCAGCATGTGCGAAAGCCAGGTTACCGGATGCCAATTTCCCTCGTCGATGCTGGTCCAGGCCCATTTGACCGATTGCCAGGTCAGGCCATCCTTCACATGAGCGTTATCGACGATATAACTCTCGTCGTCATAATTCACAAACGGATGGTGGCCGACGGGATTATAAAGAGCGAGCGAAATGGCGATGAGGACGAGCGCGACGACGAGCGGCCGCTGAAGCAGGGAAAAAGATGTACTCATCGAGTAGGCTCGCCACTAATGCACACTTCTAATTTATAGACGGTCGTTCCGCGTTGCGGCGCATTACGATAGTGCGAAAGAGGGTTCCGCTTTGAAAAGTCGCGCGGCTTGGCTTGCGCCGCATGGCGACTTCGTTCGCAAAGGTTCAAATTTCAAAAGAGCGCCAACTGTTCATCGAATGCCTGCTCCGGCCACTTGTTCGCGTAGGTTGTCCCTCGCGGGTCGGAGCGAGTGATGCCATGCTTATGCTTGAGCCGTGACACGAGCTGCGAAATGCGCTTGCGATAAGACTGCGGCAGAAATGCGCGATCCTGATAGCGCTGACGATAGCCCTCCACCAATTGCGGAAACTCCTGCTTGAGGAACGGCAGGAATACGGCCGCAGAGCAGGGTTTAAGAAATAATGGATTGGCGAAGACATGGCGGGCTCCGGCTTCCGCTGCCGACCGCACCAGCGTATCGAGATTTTCGGGCGAATCGGTAATTCCAGGAAGTACCGGCGAGCAACTTACCCCAACGTTGATTCCGCACTCAGCTAGCTGCCGAACGGCGTCCATGCGCAAGTCGGGACGCGGAGCGCGTGGCTCGATAATTCGCGCCAGATCAGCGTTCATCGTGGTCACGGTCATGTGGATCGACAACGCATTGCCGCGCGCGAACTCGCGCAACAAATCTAAATCGCGCACAATCAGGTTGGATTTCGTGACGATCCCGAGTTCGAATCCACGATGGCGGGCAAACTCCTCCAGAATTCCCCGTGTCACCTCGTAGCGCCGCTCTGCAGGCTGATAGGGATCTGTAGCCGTACCCAGCGCGATCGATTCGTCCCGTTTCACCCGCCGCAGATCGTGCCGCAGCAATTGCGCCGCCTGCTGCTTTACGTAAATCTTCCGCTCGAACTCGATCCCGTCTCGCATCTCCATGAACTCGTGCGTGTAGCGCGCATAGCAATACTTGCAGGCGAATTCGCAGCCGCGGTAGGGATTGATTGTCCATGCAAAAGGCACGCCGCGCTTGCTCACACAGCGATTCAGCAACGATTTTGCGGGCAGCGTGAAATATTCCACATTGTGGCCTTCGCGCAGCGATTCGCCTTGCGAGGCGAGTCGGGCTATGCCGACTAACGGAGGTTTTTCAGGGAGCGCGAACAAGGGAAGGGAAGACATAAGTTATTCGCCTTTTGTTCGCCTAATATAGATTCGAATTGCAGGGTTGTCAAGAGGGTATTGGAGAGAGTGACGGTGAGGATAATCGCCCGTTAACAACAGGTAAATTCCGGTTAGGCATTTATCGGGCAGCTGCGGGGAGTTCCCCGTCCAGTAGACGATCTTCTTGTCGACGAAGAAGCCACAGTCAATGAAGGGCGAAGGGCGGCACGTAACCGAGAACTACAAATTGACGGCGCTGGCAGATCAATTCCATAACCTTAAGCAGCAGCCCCCGACTCTATAGAACGCATATTTTTTTTGGCCCGACCGATCCGTTTTGATTATCGGAATCGTCTTCATGGTGTAAGGACAAAGAACAAGGTTTTAGAGGAGAACATCATGAACACGACCATAGAGGTGACAAAAAAGGTCACCACCCTTATCAACGTCTTGACCGTTGAGCCTGAGAATCAGGAGAAGCTTATCGATCTCCTGCGCCGTAATACGGAAAGTGTTGTCAGCAGGCTCGATGGTTGGATCTCGACCAGCTTCATCGCCGCCAAGGATCAGCGCCATGTAGTGATCTACTCGCAGTGGCGCGACCCTGGATCAGTGGAGGCGATGCGGACCAATCCCGATATGGTCGCTTACTTCCCGAGGATTGCCGCGCTCGGCGCGTTCGACAGCCTTGCTGGCGATGTCGTGTACAACCACCATGCCTGATGCCCGGAGACAGGAGAATGAACATGCAGAACCTGAACGGAAAACGTGTAGTCATCACCGGCGGCAGCCAGGGGTTGGGGCTCGCAATGGTGGAGGCGCTCGCTGCCTGCGGCGCGAACGTGGTCGCAATCAGTCGCGATCGAGCGAATCTGGCTGCGGCCGAGCATGCCGGTGCGGCGGTGATTACCGGTGACGCAAGCGACATCACTTTTATGAACAAAGTCGTCCGCGAGGAGGCGCCCGACGTGCTGATCCTGAACGCCGGGGCTCGACCGCCGATCAAGCCAATCGACCAGCAGAACTGGGACGAGTTCTCGACTGTCTGGAACACGGATGTGAAGGCAGGACTGGCCGGCATTCAGGCTGCACTGCACACTCCGATGAAGCGAGGGAGCCGGGTTCTGATCATGTCAAGCGGAGCAGCCATGGTGCTAGCGGTGCCATTCATCGCGCCCGAAAACTTGAGCCTCTCCGGAGGCTATATAGGCGCTAAACGGATGCTGTGGTTCATGGCTCATAGTGCAAACGCGGTCTCGCGCGAACGTGACCTTGGCATTCATTTTCAGGCGCTCGTGCCCATGCAGCTGATTCCCGGTACCGCGCTCGGTCATCATGTCGCGGCCGCCTGCGCGGCAGTCGAGGGTATCAGCGTCGATGAGCATGTGATGCAACGTTATGGCTCCGTCCTGCGCCCAGAGCAGGTTGGAGAACAAGTCGCCGAACTGCTCTTCGATCCACGTTACATGGGCGGCGTCGCCTACGGCTTTCGCAACGAGAGCGATATTGTGCCGCTCGACGTAACGTATGATCCCAAGAGCGCCGCCGCTCCGGGGACGCAATAGCCGAGGACGCGAGAATCGAGGCGCAGCAATGATGACCGCTGATGCGCGTGATCAGTTCGAGCAGTTGGTGGCGGAGGTTCGTCCAAAGCTCCATCGCTACTGCGCCCGCATGACCGGCTCTGCTGTCGATGGCGAGGATATTGTGCAGGACGCACTGATGAAAGCTCTTGCCGCCCTGCCCAGTGTTGGCGTCATCGACAACCCTGAAGGCTGGCTGTTCCGTATCGCCCACAACACCGCACTTGATTTTCTCCGTCGCCGCGCTCGCGGTCCGATGATGCAACAAGACGAGTCCCTCGACATGATTGCCGCTCCGGATTCTCCCGATCAGGACCACGAGGCTGCCACGATGAGCCTGCGCACTTTCATGCGGCTTCCGGCGCTCCAGCGGAGTGCGGTCATCCTGAAAGATGTGCTTGGCCATTCACTGGAGGAGGTTGCGTCAATTACCGGTGCGAGCGAGGCCGCCGCGAAATCCGCGCTCCAACGGGGGCGCGTCCGTTTGCGCGAGCTTGCCAAAGAACCCGCCGACGTCTCACTGCCAATGCTGTCCGATGGAATGCGCGCCCGACTGACCATATATGTACAGGGGTTCAAGATCGGCGACTTCGACACCGTCCGCGCGATGCTGGCTGACGACGTCAAACTCGACCTCGTTGCGAAGCTGCGCAAGCAAGGAAAGAGCGAGGTCGGGGAATACTACACTGCCTATGCAGCCGCCAAACAGTGGGCTTACGCGGCGGGCGTTGTCGATGGCCGGGCCGCGATGCTGGTGTACGATCGCGGGGTTTCACTCGATACGCCTGCCTATTTTGTTGCCCTGGATTTCGATGGCGATCTCCTGGTCTCCATCCACGACTTCCTGTATGCCCGTTACGCGATGGACGGCGTTGACTTGTCCCTGCTCGATTTCGCGCCGCGGTCTCAGTCAAGATGAAGCGATGACATGGTTAGCCGATGATCGTGAGCGCTACGCCGCGACGAATCAGGCAGAGAGTGTGACAAGAAAGCATTCTGCTCTCGTCATAAAAACTCGGCTGCAAGGAGTCAATCTGTGGAGATTTAGCATGGTTCGCTTTTGCGGCCTCATTGCATGGATGGCGCTCATGCCTGCGGTTTTATCTGGTGCGCCTGATCGAAACACTTTACTCACCCCGATGGCAGAGGAGCTTGTAGCTGAAATTAATCGCGTGCGCACGGATCCAGCCGGTTACGCTGCCATTCTCATGGCCAAGAGGCCGTTTTACCGCGGACGGCGAATTGTGGTATCTCCCAAAGGAAACGAAGATCTGGAAGTGACCGCGGAAATTACTCAGGAGGGTTTGCCGGCTCTGGATGAGGCTGTCGCGGCACTTCGAACGACGCGACGCCGCGGGCGACTGCAACTCTCCAGGCGGTTATGTCGCGCCGCTCACGATCACGTGACGAACCAAGGCTTAGCAGGAACAGAAGGCCACTCCGATTCCGGCGGGGAGCCTATTGACAGAATTAAGGTCTATATCCCAGATGTCAAAGCGGCCGCCGAGAACATTAGTTACGGACGCTGGACAGCCAGGGATGTGGTCGTCCACGAACTTGTGGACGATGGGGTGACAGATCGCGGCCATCGCAAGAGTTTGCTTGATCCAGGGTTCGAGTCGATTGGCGTCGATTGTGGATACCACCGGGTCTACGGCATTATGTGCGTCATTGATCTAGCTGCGGAATAGGGGTTGGCATATGATGCAAAATTTTTCGGAAAGAGAACCCCAACGAACGTGCGATAAGCGGTAAACGTCTCCGTCAATCATGGCGGTAAGGCAATCTTAAAAACAAACCCTTCTTCTAGGGTTGCGCCGCTGGTTTTTCCGCAGGTTTATCGAACAACTTTGCGTCGACTGAGGGATTGATTTCAATTGCGGTGTAGGTTGCGGTGCTTGAATCCTGGCCGTTTTGTTTGTTGTGGCGGACGGTGGGGATGTTTAAACCGCTGAGAGACTTCCAGTCATCCAACTCGGTTTCGCCTTGCACGGGTCCCGCCTGGCTGAGGGTGGGATAAGTCTCTTTGAGAATGTGACCGCTTTGCGGATCGACGTACCAGCGAATGGAGGCTCCGGCAGCGTTTACGTCGACGATTTTTGCCTCTACGTTTCCTACCTTCTCGGTTCCGCTGGCATGGAAAAAGACGTTTGGATCGTTGGCGTGGGCTGCGATGAAAACGGGATCGCGCTTGATTTGGTCGAGGGTTTCCGCTTTTTGGGACGACGGCAGATCGCGCATGCCCTGGCCGACAAAGGACATGAAAGCGGTATCCGGGGTTACAACGATGTCCATGGTTCCGCCGGGCGTTTGCATTTCGGCGTGCAAGTGATCGGGATAAACGATCACGGTTTCCATGGGGATGGGAAACTCGCCTTGCTCGGTTTTCTGGGCAAGAGTGATCTTGGCCTTTACCGATTTGATGGCCGCAAGCTTTGCCTCTCCGCCCAGGGCCGCGACAACTTTTGCGGCGAGCGCTTTGCCTTCCGCATTTGACGCCGTGGGCTTCGCGTTCTCCGCAGCTTTCGCGCCCGGCGGCGGAGGAATGGCGATATCGATTTCCTTTACCGCGCCGAGCGATGACAGCGGTTTATCGAACTCTTTGGTGTTGCCGACTACAAGTACGGCGAGTTGATCCCGGTGCACATACTTGGCTGCGACGCGATTTACATCAGACGCAGTCACTTTCTCAACTTCTGCGGGATATTTGTCGAGCCAGTCCGATGGATATCCATAGAACTCATATGTCATACGCTCGGCTAAAACTTTGTCGGGCGAGTCGAGGCGGAAGATGAAGGCGTTGAGGATCGCATCTTTGGCCTGCTTGATTTCGTCGTCGCTGATCGGCTGTTTTGCCAGATTGTCGATGTCTTCCTGGATGGCCTGCACGGCTTCGATAGTGCTTTGGCTTTTGGTTCCGGCCACGAATTGCATGATGCCGGCATGTCCAAAGTTCGTGCCGATGCCGCCGCCTACGTTGTAGGCGAGGCCGCGTTTGGTGCGAATGTCGTTGAACAGTCGCGAGGAGAATCCGCCGCCGAACGCTTCGTTGAACACGGAGATCGCGTAGTAGTCCGGATTGTTGCGCGTGGTGCCGAGCGCGACCAAATGGATGCTGCTTTGATTTACATCGTCTTTCGGAATGAGGTAGTAGCCGGGTTTGGCGGAGTTGTATTTGACTTCGTTTGTCGGAGCTGCCGGACCTTTGGGCCAGGAATCGAACACGGCGCGGAGCCTGGCTTCCATGGCGGCGCTGTCAAAATCGCCACTAATGCCGAGGATGATGTTGTTGGGATGAACGTAGGTTTTGTGCCAGTTGACCAAGTCTTCGCGAGTGATGGCCGCGATGGTTGCGTACTCCTCTTCACGCGCGTAAGGATTCGCGGCGCCATAGGCGAGCTTGGCGGATTCACGCGCGGCAATGCCTCCAATTTCATCATTGCGGCGGGAGATGCCGTCGTCGGCTTGTTTCTGCGCGATGTCGAGTTTGTCGGCGCGGAATTCGGGGTTCTGGAGCAAGTCGCCGAAAACTTTGAATACATCGTCGAAGTCGCCCTTGAGACAGGACAAGCTGATGGTCGTGGAATCGGGTCCACCGCCGGTTTCTACTTTGGCGGCACGGACTTCGAGAAAATCGTCGAGCTGATCGCCGGTTTGAGTTTTGGTGCCACCGGTGCGCCAAACTTCGCCGAACATACTGACCAATCCAACTTTGGCGGCGGGTTCGTCGCTCGATCCGCCGCGGATACGCGCGGTGCCATCGATTACGGGGAGTTCGTGATCTTCCTGGAGGAAGATCACCATGCCGTTGGAAAGTTCGATGCGCTTGGGTTGCGGAGGATGGAAGGCGGGCAGCGTGGGGACGGGGATCTGCTTCCAGTTTGTCGCTTGCGAAAGGGCGTTAGGTGTCGAAATGAATAATGTTGTGATGGCGAGAAACAGAGTCAGAAGGATGGGATTCGTGGTCATCGCGCGGTTTTTCATTGATTGAGTCTTCATTGCGCACCTCCCTGATCCGCTGAACCCTGGTCGGAGTTTTGACTTTCGCTCTGGTCTCCGCCTGATCCCGCACCACCTACGGTTTCGATTATTCCCACGGTACGATTGGTTTGGTTGAAGGTTTCGTTGGCCACACGCCGGATATCGGCTTTCGTCACTTTGTCGATGCGATCTACAGACCGGAACAGCTCGCGCCAATCGCCGTAACGCGTCTGATAGACCGCGAGTTGATTGGCGAGGCCTTCGTTATCTCCCAGGCTGCGGATAAGGTTGGCCTTGGTGCGGGTCTTGATCATCTTCAATTCGTCGTCGCTGATGTCTTCTTTTTTCAGGCGGTCGATCTCAGCGTGGATGGCGTCGGCAACTTCCTGCGTGCTATGCCCGGGCAGCGGAAAAGCGTAAAAGGCGAACAGGTGTGGGTATTTGGTGCCGGGCAGACCGCTGAATCCGGCGGAGAAGGATGCAATTTTCTTGTCGCGCACCAGAGCACGATAGAGGCGGGAAGTACGGCCTTCCGACATTAAATCTGTAATTGCATCGTAGACAGCATCGTCTTTCGTGCGGTAATTCGGGCGGTGATAGCCCTCGAGGTAGAGAGGCTGCGTTTTTTCCATTAGTTCGACGCGGCGCTCGGAGTTCTGTGGAGGCTCGATGGTGGTGGTTTCGTCCGGCTTATGGCTAGCGGGCAGGCGGCCGAAATATTTCTCGAGAATCGGCATCACCTCGGCGGCTTTTACGTCACCGGCCACGGCAACAACCATGTTCGCGGGAACGTAATATTCATCGAAGAATTTCTTCGCGTCGGTGGCGGAAAAAGAATTCAGATCGGACATCCAGCCCACGGTTGGCCGGTGATACGGATGGGCCTCGAAGGCTTCCGCGTTGAATTGTTCGAGCAATCGGCCAATGGGATTGCTATCTGTGCGCAAGCGGCGCTCTTCGATTACGACATTGCGCTCTTTATAAAACTCGCGCAGCACGGGATGCAGGAAGCGCTCGGATTCGAGATAGGCCCACAACTCTAGACGATTGGCGGGCAAGGAGTAGTGGTAGCCGGTTTCGTCGTAGTCGGTGAAGGCGTTGAGATCCTGGCCGCCGCTTTGCTCGACGATCTTGCCGAATTGGTTGGGCACGACATATTTGTCGGCTGCCGCTATTGCATCTTTCCAGGTTTTTTCCAACTCTTTTAACTTCGCCTCGTCGCGTCCGACTTCTTTGTCGCGCTCGGCGATGTAGGCGGCATAGGCGACTTCCACTTTAGCGAGCGCGGGCTTTTCTGCGGCGTAGTCGCTGGTGCCGATTTTGTCCGTGCCCTTGAATGCCATGTGTTCGAACATGTGCGCCAGGCCGGTTTTGGCCATGGGATCCTGCGCGGAGCCGGCATCCACCATGGTGAAGAAGGAAAAGACCGGAGCCTCGGGGCGCTCGCAGATCATGAGCGTGAGTCCGTTGGCCAGCTTTTTGACCGTGATGCGTTTCTCAAACGAGGCGACATCCTGGGCTGCGGCCAACGTGGCGAGCAACAAAACTAGAACTAAGGTGCGAAATAAGCGCGGTTTCATCGGACCTCCAACGAACTGAGCGGAAATGCATGCGCAAACATATTAGACAGATAGGCAGGGTAGAAGTTTTGAACTTACGTGGCGGGCGGGGAGGTTGTCAAACCGTTGGGCGGATTTTGCGAGAAAGCATAAGGGGGAGAGCATGTAAGGGTAGACCAGTATTTTGCGTAGGGCTCGGTTTGAGGCACAATGCCTGCTGGAGAGTGCGCGCATGGATTCGACGATTGAGGTCCAGGGAAAGCAACTCAAGCTGTCGAATCTGGAAAAAGTTCTTTATCCCGCCACCGGATTCACCAAGCAGCAGATCATTGACTACTACGTTCGCATTGCTCCGGCGCTGCTACCCCATTTGGCAGGGCGCGCACTCACCCGCAAACGCTATCCCAATGGCGTGGATGAAGAATTTTTCTACGAGAAAAATGCGCCGCAATACCGGCCGGATTGGGTGAAGACGGCTCCGATTTGGAGCGAGGGTAACCATCGCACGGTGCATTACATTCTGGCCAACGATCTGCCTACTCTGGTGTGGCTGGCGAATCTTGCGGCAATTGAATTGCATCCTTCGCTCGCGCTTGCGAAAGACATCACTTGCCCCACCATGATGGTCTTCGATCTCGATCCCGGACCGCCGGCGAATATTGTGCAGTGCTGCCAGGTTGGCCTGTGGCTGCGGGAGATCTTTGAGCACTTCGGATTGCAGAGTTTTCCGAAGACTTCAGGATCGAAAGGCTTGCAGGTGTATGTTCCGCTGAATACTCCGACCAAATACGAATTCACCAAGACTTTTGCTCACGCACTGGCGCAGTTGCTGGAACATGACCATCCGGAGATGGTTGTCTCGGACATGAAAAAACAAATCCGGACGGGAAAAGTGTTCGTTGACTGGAGCCAGAACGACGAGCACAAAACTACCGTGGCCGTGTATTCGCTGCGGGCGCGGGAGCGGCCCACGGTTTCGACACCGATTTCGTGGGAAGAGGCCGAACGTTGCCTAAAGAAAAAAGATGCGAACCTGCTGGTGTTTGAAGCGAAACAAGTTGTTGCTCGCGTGGAGAAGGATGGCGATTTATTCGCTCCGCTACTGGAATTAAAACAGCGGTTGCCGGAGCTGAAGGGGGTTGCTGCTACTGCCGTTGCGGAAGTCGAACAGCCGATCTCAATCGCGGCGCAGGCCGAAGAGAAGCGTCCGAAGGTTGTTCGCCGTGCGGGGAAAAATTCAGCGAAGCCGCCGGCGGGCAAGATCAAGCGCAAGGTATAATCCCGTTCGCTACGAATCTATTTGAGACCTGCCATGGCGCAATTGTTTGTTGGAACCTCGGGATGGGCGTACCCAAGCTGGAAGCCGGACTTCTATCCAGCTAAACTCGCGCAGAAAAAATTTCTCGGCTACTACGCTACTCAGCTCAACACGGTCGAGGTGAACTTCACTTTTCGACAATTGGTGAAAGAAACTACTACCCAGAATTGGATTCACGAAACGCCTGCACATTTCCGCTTGGGCATAAAAGCGCATCAGGTCATCACGCATATCAAGCGGCTCAAGGGCGCGGAAGATTTTGTACCGCGTTTCCTGGCGACGATAGAACCGCTGGCTGCCGCGGGCAAGCTTGGCCCGGTACTTTTTCAGTTGCCACCGAATTTAAAAGCGGATGCGGCGTTGCTCAAAGATTTTCTTGCATTGCTACCGCGCAGTTTGCCGGCAGCATTTGAGTTTCGCAACGAATCCTGGTTTTCGGACGCTACGTGGGAATTACTGCGGTCGTGCGGAGTCGCGCTGTGCGTGGCGGAGACGGAAGAGCGGACGACTCCGGATGTGGTGACCGCTGCATCGGTTTACTACCGCTTCCGCAAGCCGTCGTACACCGAAGAAGAGAGCCGTGTTATGGTTGCGCGGGTTCGAGAGCATCTGAATGCGGGGCGCGATGTCTTTGCCTACTTCAAGCACGAGGAGACCCCGGCGGGTGCGCTGTATGCCGTGAATCTGCTGCGCGAAGTGGGGCAACCGTAACGCGCTGAATTTCGCAAATTAGCGATTCGGGTAACTCTCCTAATTACTTCTATCCATGTCCGATGATGCGCATACTTAAGGTTTCTCCTTTCCATGACATCGGAAGTTAATTCGTACGTAGTTCTCAGCTTCCTCGACTATTTGAAGGTCGAGAAAGGTTTAGCGCCGCTTTCCATTCGAGCCTATCGGACTGATATTTTCCAGTTCACGGAATTTCTGCAAACGCGAAAACGCGAACTGCTGACCGCGCAACGCAGCGATGTGCGTGAATTTCTGCAACAACTTTTTTCTTATCGAGTCGATGGCCGCAGCGTGGGGCGAAAATTATCCGCTCTACGCCACCTTTATCGCTACCTGCTTTTAGATAAGAAAATCGAGCACGACCCCACGCTGGATATCGAATCGCCCAAACAATGGAAGGTTCTTCCGAAAGCATTAGCCAAGAGCGAAATGGAAGCGACGCTGGCGGCTCCGCTAGCGCGGCAGCAGGGCAATGCAGCGCGCAACACGAAGGATTTCGCTGCACTGAATATTCGCGATCGCGCCATGCTGGAAGTTTTTTATGCCGGAGCTTTGCGTGTTTCGGAGATGACCGGGGCCAAGCTGGAAGATTTAAAGCTGGATGCCGGATATCTTATGGTGCGCGGCAAGGGCGACAAGGAACGCGTAGCGCCGCTGGGCAAATCGGCGCAAAATTCACTTAGGGCGTATCTAGCGCAATCGCGTCCGGTCTTGACTGCGGGGAAGGGAAATACGCTCACAATCACTGGCTCACCCTGGCTGTTTGTGGCGCGTGGAGGCCGTAAGCTGACGCGTCAGCGGGTTTGGCAGATGGTGCGCACCGCATCGGCTGCGTCGGGGCGCGCCGCTTCTCCGCATATGCTGCGCCACTCCTGCGCCACGCACATGGTGGAAAACGGCGCAGACCTTCGCACCGTGCAAACTATTCTGGGCCATGCGGACATTTCAACGACGCAGATCTACACGCATCTGGCGCTCGACCGTTTGCGAACCGTATATCAGAAGCATCATCCGAGGGCGAAGGCACGATGATCGCCACTAAACAAACGAAAACCATCATCGCCAATGCTGTTGCGGATTTTCTTCGCCATTTAAGTGAGCGCAATTCCTCGCCGCATACGATCAAGGCATACAAGCAGGATCTCGAACTTTTTTCCGCCTATGTTGGTTCGCGCGGATGGAAGCAGATTGATCACATCGCTGTGCGTGGGTTTCTTTCACAACTCTACGAAAAAGGTTTGAGCAAACCTTCGGTGGCACGCGCGTTGGCCGCGGTGCGATCGCTTTACCGCTGGCTGGCGCGGGAAGGCGTGGTGGAGCAGAATCCCGCCAAGCTTGTGGCTACTCCGAAATTACCGAAGAAGCTTCCGCGTGTGCCGACGATTGAAGAGATGAATTCGGTGATCGACGGCCAGATGCCGCAAGTGGCGGCCTTCCCCGAGCGTGACCGGCTTATGCTGGAACTACTTTATGGGTGTGGAATCCGCAATTCGGAGCTTACTGGCGTCGATCTCAACCATATTTCGCTGAGCGCTGAAGCGATTCTGATTCGTGGCAAAGGAAAAAAGGAGCGTTATGTTCCGTTTGGCGATTCGGTGAAAACGGCTTTGGCTGCTTATCTTCCCGAGCGCCAAAGGCTTTTACAAGAGACTAAAAAACATACAACGGCCCTGCTTATCAATCGACGCGACGGCGGACGGCTTACGACGCGTAGCGTAGGACGCATCATCAAGAAGATCGCCGTGGCGAAGGGGCTCTCGCCCGATGTTCATCCGCATACTTTACGCCACGCTTTTGGAACGCACATGCTGGAGGAAGGCGCTGACCTGCGCGCCATTCAGGAGTTGCTCGGCCACGAGCGCCTTGCTACCACGCAGCGCTATACGCAGCTGTCAATGAAGCATGTTTTGCAGGTGTACGATCAGACGCATCCGCGTGCGAAATAGGGATTCACTGCTCCCTCAATTGTTCCCACATGCCTACAACGCGCGCTTTCACTTCCGCCGTCAGCTTCTCGTACGCTTCTTCTGAAGCTTGACTTTCCGGCGGAGGGAGAATTGGGTCTCCAAACATTATTTTGAGTGGCGTGAATCCCTGGAATGATTTATTCCGCGGCCATGCTTTGTAGAATCCTTCGATTGCCACGGGAACAATCGGCACCTGCAGGTGAATGGAGAGAATCGCCGCACCCTTCTTGAAAATTCTTGGCGTGCCGTCGATCGAACGCTCGCCTTCGGGATAAAGAATGAGCGGGCGCCCCTGCCGCAGTCCAAAGGCGCTGGCCCGCATGGCAGGAACGAGATTCGCATCGGGATCGACAACGACGACTCGCAATGAGCGTGCCAGGCGCAGCATGAACCCCTGGCCGAAAATTTCACTGGTACCCACGGCAAAAAGCTTGCTGAAAATCTCCGCCGACAAAGTGCCGGCCAGAACAGCCGGATCGAGATAGCTCTGATGATTGGAGGAGAGAATATATGCGCCACTCTGCGGCAGCTTTTCAATGCCGCGCACATGCAAGTCACAGCGGTCGAGCGCGATAACCTGAATGAGCCGTGAAACCATATACCAGAAAAAATTACTAAGCTGCTGTGGCCGGGTCAGCGCGATCACATCATTGGGATCGGGATCTTCAGACAGTATGGTTTTCCATCCGGCGAAGGCTGGGCGCGGAGCCGGAGATCCGCTTCCGCTGGCAGCGCTTTGCAAAACGGCATCGACCAAATCGCGTACGGTATAAATTCCGGCGAGTTGCGACTCTTCGACGTTTCCGCCCAACTGTTGCTCGATCTGGCTGAGCAATTCGACGCGCTGCATGGAATCGAGGCCAAGGTCGAGTTCCAGATTGAGGGAGGGGCGCAGAGTTGTGGATGCGGTATGCGCCGCTTCGCGCACGATGTTCAAAGCTTGTTTTACGTCAGGGCGATCCAGCCATTCAGAATCTTCGGCAGTGAGCGGCTGTTCGGCGGGTAACTCGGAATCGTCGGCAGTTTTCTTACCCAGATTCGCTTTTACGCGTTTTTCCACTTCGAAGCGTTTGATCTTGCGCGTGGTGGTACGCGGCAAATCTTCCTGCCAAATTTCATAGCTGCCGATACGCTTGGTGGAGGCAATCTGCTGCGAAAGGCCTTCGATGTCGAAGCGGATGACTTCTTTCGCGTTTACGATTTTCTTTTGACGAAGAACGTCGAAGTTGGGCACGATCACGGCGTATAGACGATCGCCGCCCTCGCTGGATTTTCCTTCCAGGCCGATCACCGCGAGTTCTTTTATGTATGGAGATTTCAGGTAGTGTGTTTCGACTTCTTCGGGATAAATATTCTTGCCGTTGCTGAGAACTATGATTTCTTTCTTGCGGCCGGTGAGAAACAGGTTGTCGTGTGAATCGAAGTAGCCAAGATCGCCGGTGTAGAACCAGCCATCCCGCAGAACGGCCGAGGTCGCGTCGGGACGGTTCCAGTAACCTTTCATCACCACAGCGCCTCGCAAGGCGACTTCGCCCGTAGTGGGGCCGCCATCTTCCTGCGGTTGAGGATCGATGATTTTGGCCTCGACTCCCTTCAGCGCACGGCCGACGGAGCCGATTACGTTGTTGCCAGGAGAATTGGCAAACACGGCCGCCGTGGTTTCGGTTAGCCCGTAGGCTTGCAAAACATCGATGCCGAGATCGTGGAAATCGGTTGCGATCTCCGGATCGAAGCGCGATCCTCCGGTGACGAGATAACGCATTTTCGCGCCCAGTGTCTCGTGAACTTTCTTGAATAGAATCGGACCGGCGTTGAAACCGATTTTGCGGAGGGTTCGGTTGATGGCTACTAGCGAATGGAACAATCGCTGCGTCAATGCTCCTCGTTTTTTGATCTCTTCGAAAATTCTGGCGTGAATTAAATAGAAAAATTGCGGTACGACGGCGAAGCCTGTGATGTTGCGTTCGCGCAGGGCGCGCAAGAGCTCGGTGGTATTCAGAGTTTCCAGATAAACGACGCGGGAACCTTTCACCAGCGGCAGAAGAAGATTCGCCATTTGCGCCAGCACGTGAAACATGGGCAAGACGCCGAGCAGCGCGTCGGTGGGGCCGAGATCGATCCAGTTGAATACGGCTTCCACTTCGCCTAAGAAGTTGGCATGGGTGAGCATCACGCCTTTGGGGTCGGCGGTGGTGCCCGAGGTGTAGAGCAAGGAGGCGATGTCGTCCGCTGCTGAGGGTGCGGGCTTGAAGCTTCCCGGCCCGGTTTCGAAAATTTTCGACAGATTCCCGAGCCAGTCTTGGTGGCCGGAGTCTGGCACCATGCGCTCCGGGTCCATCCGCACAAGCCCTATGTTTATTTCCGCAACCGCCTCGCGCGCGATTTTTGCGTGTTTTGCGTCGCAGAATAGGGCAGAGCTGCCGCTGTCTTTCAACAGCTTGGTCAGTTGGTCGGCGTGCAGGGCGGTATCGAACGGGACAATGGTGCATCCCGAGGCAATGACTCCGAGATAGACTGCGACCCATTTGGGGTGGTTATCGGCGATGAGAGCCAATCGTGCGCCGCGAGGGAATTGATTTTCGTTGATCCAGCGGCCTACGGATTCGGACAGCCGCCGAAGCTCGGCGTAGGTGTAGCTTTCGATCTGATCGTGACGCTGCAACTCGACGGCGACGTTGTTCGGCCAGCGCTCCGCGCACTCGATAAAGCGGTCATAGAAAGTGGGCATGGGTCGTGGGGAATATACACGAAAAATGCGTTTACCGCCGAGTACGCGCGGCTCGCTGAGAGTTACGAAGAATAATCATTGCAACTTATTCAGCGGTCTATACGCTGCCAGCCGTTGATCCGGGGATCACGCATGTTCCTTACCATTATTTCTTACATCTAATATGCTAGGCTAAAAGGGATAACAATGGGCGTCTCTCGCCCTGCGAAGGATTTCATAGTTTGATTAACACACTCATTGGCAAGGTCTTTGGGACCAAGAACGAGCGGGTCGTCAAGAGCATGATGCCCCAGGTCATGGCTATCAATGCGCTCGAACCGCAGATGCAGAAATTGACGGACGCCGAACTGCGCGCGAAAACGGACGAGTTCAGGCAGCGAATTCAGGAGCGGTTGAGCCGGGTTGGCAGCGCTCCGGCGCCCAGTTCCGAAACCGAAAACGAAAGCGAGGCCGAAGGCAATCCGGACCGGCAGAAGCAGATCGAGAAAGAGCAATACGATGCGCTTCAGGAAGCGCTTGAGGACATCCTGGTAGAGGCTTTTGCCGTGGTGCGCGAAGCCGGGCGCCGCGTGCTTAACATGCGCCACTTCGACGTGCAGTTGATCGGCGGCATGGTCCAGCACAAGGGCATGATTTCGGAGATGAAGACCGGCGAAGGCAAAACCCTGGTCGCCACCCTGCCGGTGTATCTGAATGCGCTCAGCGGCCGCGGCGTGCACGTGGTTACGGTTAACGATTATCTGGCCAAGCGCGATTCCGAGTGGATGGGCAAACTCTATCGTTTTCTCGGCTTGACGGTGGGCGTAATCGTCCACGATCTCGACGACGAGCAGCGCCGCGCCGCCTATGCTGCCGATGTGACCTACGGCACCAATAACGAGTTTGGCTTCGACTACCTGCGCGACAACATGAAGTTCAATCTGAATGATTGCGTACAGCGCGGGCACAACTTTGCCATCGTCGACGAAGTGGATTCCATCCTGATCGACGAAGCCCGCACGCCGCTGATTATTTCCGGTGCGAGTGAGGAGTCGACGGATAAGTATTACCGCGTAAACCGCATCATTCCGAAGCTGGAAAAAGGCGAAGAGCTTGAAGTTGCTACCGGCGAGCCCGCGCAGCTTACAGGTGATTTTGTGGTTGACGAGAAGCACCGCAATATTACGGTTACGGATGAAGGCTGGGAAAAAGTCGAACAGTTACTGGGCATCGGCAACATTGCCGATCCGGAAAACTGGCCACTCAAGCATCACGTTGAGACGGCAATCAAAGCGCACGCCCTCTATCGGCGCGACGTGCAATATGTGATCAAAGATGGCGAAGTCATCATCGTCGACGAGTTTACCGGACGCATGATGCCGGGCCGGCGTTGGTCCGATGGCTTGCACCAGGCAATTGAAGCCAAAGAAGGCGTGAAGATCGAACGCGAGAATCAGACGCTTGCCACGATTACCTTCCAAAACTATTTCCGCATGTTCAAGAAACTCTCGGGCATGACGGGAACGGCGGAGACGGAAGCGACGGAATTCGACAACATCTACAAGCTGGATGTGATTGTCATCCCGACCAATAAACAGATGTTGCGGCTGGAAAACCCTGACGTCGTTTTTCGAACGGAAAAAGAAAAATACTTCGCGGTTGCCGACGAGATTCAGAAGCTGGCGGAGAAAGGCCAGCCGGTGCTGGTCGGCACTACATCGGTAGAAAAATCCGAGCGGCTAGATCAACTGCTAAAGAAAAAGGGAATCAAGAATCACGTCGTGCTGAACGCAAAGTTCCACGAGCGCGAAGCCGAATACGTGGCGCAGGCGGGACGCAAAGGCATGGTCACCATCGCCACCAATATGGCCGGCCGCGGCACCGACATTTTGCTGGGCGGCAACCCGGAATTCATGGCCAAGCAGGAGATGGTGAAGAAGGGTATCGCGCAGCAACTGCGCGTGGCTCAGGGAAAAATCGAAGGGCCGCAGGAAGACGGCATTACTTCGGTCTTCTACTACAACGGCAATGAATACACCGTCCCGACTGATAAATGGGCAGAGGCCTTCAACCGCTATAAAGCCCAGACCGACCAAGAGCATGACGAAGTCATCGCTGTCGGCGGGCTGCATATTCTGGGTACGGAGCGCCACGAATCACGCCGCATCGATAACCAGCTGCGTGGCCGTGCCGGCCGGCAGGGCGATCCGGGTTCTTCGCGCTTCTATCTCGCGCTTGAAGATGACCTCATGCGCATCTTTGCAAAAGAGTGGGTGTCGAAGCTGCTGGAGCGCCTGGGCATGGAAGAGGGCGTGCCGATCGAATCAAAGCTCATCAGCCGACGCATTGAGACTGCGCAGAAAGCGGTTGAGGGGCAGCATTTTGAATCGCGCAAACATTTGTTGGAATACGACGACGTAATGAACAAGCAGCGCGAGGCCGTGTATGGCCTGCGCCGCCGCTTGCTCGAGGGAATGGAACAGAAAAATCTGATCCTCGAAGATTATGTCTCTGCCATTCTGGGCGATTTGATGGACGAGTATTGCCCGGTAAAGGGCCATGCCGATGATTGGAACATCAAAGGCCTAAAGGATGCGGTCTTCACCCGCTTTGGGGTGGATTTTCTTGCCGAGGGCGTGAAGCCGGAAACGCTGAACCGGCAAGAATTGGGCGATGCGATTTTCGAAAAACTAAGAGAGCGTTACGAGGCCAAGGAAAAGTTGATCGGTCCCGATGCCATGCGCCATCACGAGCGCATGATCATGCTGAGCGTGCTCGATTCGCAGTGGAAAGATCACCTGCTCGGCATGGATCACCTGAAAGAGGGTATTGGGCTGCGCGGTTATGGCCAGCACGATCCGCTGGTGGAGTACAAAAAAGAATCGTTCGAGATGTTTGAGGCCATGCTGCAGCGCTTTCAGGAAGACACAGTGCGTTATCTGTACCTGATGCAGATCATCGAGCGTCCACCCGATGCGGCTGCTAGCGGCCCGCAGACGGGTAATTCCGAGGGGCAAGGGCCTGAGCCGGGAGTTCCGGCGCAGCAAGGCGGCGGTGGAAATGGACATCATCCGCCACGGCTGGTGGCAACTTCTGCCGATGATTTGGAAGAGGCGTTCATGCGCCGAAAGCGGCGCGAGCTCGAACAGGCTCGTATGGCGGGAGCCGGCGACGCGCAGCCGGTGCAGCAGGTGGTTCGCGGGCAGGAGAAGGTGGGCCGGAATGATCCTTGTCCTTGTGGGTCGGGGAAGAAGTTTAAGAAGTGCCACGGGGCGTAAGGGAAATTTGGTTTCCCCATGCAGTTTTTGGCGTCGGCGAAATACAGAGGTCCTTCGCTTCGCTCAGGATGGCAAATCTATTTTTGATGATAAAACTGTCATGAATGAGAAGTTGTTTTGAATGTCATTTCCTCGGCTTTACTCTCTTTTTTCCAATCCGCAAATAATGTCGCGTAATTCTTTGTGATGTATTGGTCCTGTTCGACTCCAAGCTTCTTCGCGGTTGCGTCTATCCAGCGCGGGAGGCCTTCGATTTCGCAGAAATTTCCTATCGGGGTTTCATCTACGACAACCTGGCCTTTGCCATCGGTCCACTCGGCGCGAAATTTTTCATAACGGAATGTCGGCGAGTATCCCAAAGCGTGTAGGATCGCATCCATTTTTTTGCCATCGGCGACCACTGTTTCCAATTCCTGGCGGCTGCTGTGACGACCGATTTTATTGCCGCTTTTGTGGGTTAGCTTCCATTCTTTTCCATATTGGCGCAGGCGGAGGAGTTCCTTGCGGTTGCGCAATTGACTTCCGGGTAAATCGTAAAGGGCGTTCATTTCATGAGTGCGCGGAGTTTCCTGGCGGAATCCAAGTTCGCGCAGCCTGCGGCTTAGAGCTGGCAAGCTCTTCACGCGGAATTTAATTTCGATTTCTTTCATGAACCTTGGCGGCTAAAGCCACGATATTTTTCACGGCTTTTGCGGGGCGCTTGAAGGCGCTCCCTGATACGAATCGACAAGCGCAGCGCTGCGCTCCCAAAATCTTGTTCTAACTGAATGTCGGCAGTTTGACCAGATCATCCTGAGGAACTACCTCTACCGGTTCGCCGGCTTTGCGCCAGGCGGTTAATCCGCCGACGATTACGAACGTGTTGAAGCCTTTTTCCCGCAGCAGGTGCGCCACCCGGGCGCTAGTCGCTTCGCGCGCTCAAGTACAGTAGAGATAAATGTCCTTATCTTTGGGAAGAATTTTGATTTCTTCGTCGAGGTTGTTGGGCTCGATGCGAATCGAATTTTTGATACGCGCCGACCCGGAGTCGTAGTAGCCGTGGCTGCGCACGTCGACGATTACCACTCGGTTTCCCTCTTCCGACGCCAATCGCCGCGCCAGCTCCTCCACCTGCACGCGGGGCACCACGCGATAAGCTTTGTTCTTGCCGTACTGCACCACACGGTAGATCCCATAAACCAGCAAGGTGACGATGACGACCGCTTCCATTGCCTTGCCCGCGGCATGAAAGCCGCGCAAAACGGCGGCGAGAAAATCGCGCGAGAGATACCCCACGACAAGATACGTAAGGGAGTAGAGCAGTGCGCCGGCAAAATCGAGCCGCAGGAACTGCCCGAAGCGCATCTTCATGCTGCCCGCTAAGGGCGCGGCCATGGTATTGACGCCGGGAATGAACTTGGCGATGACCAGTGTTATTTTCCCGCGTTTATAGAACGACTCCGCCGAACGCAGAATGCAGGTTTCCGGATTGATCGAGACGCGGCAGAGAAAGCCCAGCAGCAGCCAGCCCATTTTCCGTCCCAACCAGAACTCGACGGTATCGCCCAGCAACAACGCCGTGACCGCAGTTAGAAGCACATAAGGGCCCCAAAGCGCATGCGCCGCGACCGCAGCGCCAGCTGCGACCAGCGCAATCGCGGCCGGGAAGGGAAGTCCCAGCGCTTCCACTAGCAACAGGCTAAAGGTTAAGGCGTAGCCGTGACGCGCCATTAATAAGACCAGGTCCATTGATAGACGTTGGATCAGTTAAATCAGGAAAGGGTTCAGTATAAACAAAGCCGGATGCTTGTAGGAGAACCAGGCATCCGGCATAAGGCTTTTGCGGGCCGTTTTGGCCGGCTCGACCGGTACTTCTCCTACTTGCTCATACTGTCGTTATTCATCGATCCGCCCTTGAGCATCTTGACACTCATGACGTGGATTGAATTTTTGTCGGCGTAAACGTGGGCGCTGAGCTGCACGTGATGCCCCTCATGGCCTTTCAGTTCTTCGGGATTCATCACATCCCAGCTTTTGCCATCTTTGTCGTTTACGAACATGTATTTGTCGCCTTCGGCTTTGACGGTCCCTTTCAGGGTCATCAGCGGCGCCTGGGCGGCGCCTTGATCGGCCTGGGTTTGCGACATACTGTTGTTGTCCTGTTGCGCGAAGGCGGTCAGGCTCATCGTGAAAGTGAGCGCCAGCAGGGAAATCATCAATTTCTTCATGGATTTATCATCTCCTCGTCTTTTGAGTTGAGCTTGGTTCGAATTGGAAGCTGGATAGATTGCTCCCGTTGTCTTTCATACGTTTTAGAGCCCGCAAACGGATTGGTGCGCCTTGGAATGACCAAGTGGTTGGTAGCTAGAGTGGAGGGATGGGTTGCCGTAAATGGTAGACAGGATTGCCCGCGGGCAGCTATTTTTCCCGCGCTACAACAAACTCCGGAGCCCACAGCAATGCCCGTTTGATCTCGGAATCGGGAAAGGTGCAGATTGCTTTTCGCGCGGACTCGGCGTAGCGCGTAGCGCGGTCCGTTGCCGCCTCAAGCGATCTATAACGAGCGAGCATTTCTATGATTTGCGCGTGGGTTACTCCGTTGAAGGCGCGCTCGCGTAGGATGGTTTCTATTTTGGAACGTTCTTCGGGGGTGCAGCGTTCCAAGGTGTGGATCACGGCCATCGTGACCTTGCCTTCACGCAAATCGCTGGCTACCGGCTTGCCGAGCACATCTTCGGAAGCTGTCAGGTCCAGAACATCATCCACGATCTGAAACGCCATGCCCAGGTCGTGTCCGTACTGGCCCAACGCTTCTTCCTGCGCAGGCGTCGCTCCGCCGAGGATCGCGCCCATCCGCATGCAAACGGAAAACAGGCAAGCTGTCTTGCGATAGATCAGATCGAAGTGCTCGTCAAGCGTAATCAGCTTGCCGAGTTTTTCCATCTGCAGCAGTTCGCCTTCCACCATCTGCTGCGTGAGTTCGATGAGCGTGTCAAGAATGCGGAAGTTGCGTTCCTGGACTGCAATCTTGAAAGCCTGCATGTAGAGCCAGTCGCCGGCCAGCACGCATTTCGAATTGCCCCACTGCGTGTTGGCGGCAGGACGGCCGCGGCGGGTCTTGGCTTCGTCGATGATGTCGTCGTGTACCAGCGTGGCGGTGTGAATGATTTCCACGACTGCGCCGAGACGAACGGCTCCGCGGCCCTGATAGTCGAATAATTTGGCGGAAAGAAAGAGAAGTGCTGGACGGATGCGCTTGCCTCCGCCATTGCGCAGGTATTCTCCAATCTCGGTGATCGCCTGAACGCCGCAGACCGTATCGCGGCCGAATTCGCCTTCGAGCGCAGCCAGATCGTCGTGCAGCAGATCGAAAATTTCTTTGCCGTTAATAATTGGAGGCGCGCTCAAAAGAAAGCCTGCTTTGTTTTTCACCACGGAGGCGCAGAGTCACAGAGAAAGGTTTCTAAATTTCTCCGCGTCCCGGTGCCTCCGTGGTGATTTATCTAATTCGTCCGGTAATTCGTAAACTGCAAATCGATTCCAAAATCGTGGGCTCGAAGCATGGCGATCACATCTTGCAGCGTGTCGCGGTCTTTGCCGCTGATGCGCACCAGATCGCCCTGAATCGAGGCCTGCGCCTTTTTCTTCGAATCTTTCACCAGCTTCACGATCTCCCGAGCCTTCTCAATCGCGATGCCTTGCTGCATCGTGACTTTGCGCTTGGCGGTTCCACCGGCGGCCGATTCTATCGCACCGTAAGTCAGTCCCTTCAGCGAAACGCCGCGCTTAACCAGTTTCTGCTGCAAGATATCGTTTACCGCTTTCAGTTTGTATTCGTCGGCGGAATGCAGCACAATTGCGTCTTTTTCGAGTTCAATATTCGACTTTGAATCCTTCAGGTCGAAGCGGGTATGGATCTCCTTCAGCGCCTGCTGGATGGCGTTGGAGACTTCCTGCAAATCGATCTTGCTTACGATGTCGAAACTGTTATCGGGCATCGAATTTCAATTCTTTCTGAAATTATGGAATCTAAGTTGAGATTATCAGAAGGCTGAGAGTTAAAACGCTGGAACTTTGCTTTCAGCGATTTCAGCCAATTTGAAAAAATTGTAAAAATTACCACTCGTCCGGGCGCCGATTTCTTCTGCGGTCAATCCGCGCAACTCCCCGAGCTTCCGTGCGGTCTCGACCACAAATGCCGGTTCGTTGCGCTTACCGCGATTCGGGACAGGAGCCAGGTAAGGCGAGTCGGTCTCAATCAACATGCGGTCGAGCGGAACTTCGAGAGCGGCATCGCGGATCTGCTGTGCTTTAGGAAATGTTACGTTGCCCGCGAATGAGATCATGAAGCCCATATCCAGCGCGCGCTTGGCCTGTGGCCACTTTCCCGTGAAGCAGTGCAGGATTCCTCCGAACCCTTTCGGTGCCCAATGCTCTTGCATCAACCCGAGGCAATCTTCCCAGGCATTGTCGCTGCTATCGGACGGACGACAGTGGATCACGATAGGCCGCTTGGCAGCCGCGGCCAGCTCCATTTGCCGAAGGAAAACTTCCTTTTGCACGTCACGCGGAGAGTGATCGTAAAAATAATCCAAACCAATTTCGCCCCAGGCGATCACTTTGGGGTGCTTCGCCAGCCGCTCCATGTTCTGATAAGCAGCTTCATCCGCAAGTTGTGCCTCGTGGGGATGAATGCCGAGAGTTGCATAGATAAAATCGTATTTCTCGGCCAGTGCAATTCCGCAACCGACATCGGCAGGACCATCGCCATTGCCGATGGCGACCATTGCCCGCACGCCAGCGTCTCGCGCACGAACGATCACCTGTTCGCGGTCGTCGTCGAATTGCTTGCCGTCGAGATGGGCGTGGGAATCGATGAACATGGGAGTTGGTCGAGCGATTGTTGGTTGGCTATTTCAGTCTCGCGCCGATCGGCACATCCTCCAAAAAGCCAGCTAGAACAGGGCTGCCGCCTTCCAGCGAGGCCGCGACGATCATTCCATTCGATTCCAGTCCGCGCATTTTTCGCGGGGCCAGATTGGCGACAATCACGACTTTGCGCCCGACTAGAGTTTCCGGCGCGTAAGCCTCGGCGATCCCGGCCAGGACTTGCCGGACTTCGGTCCCGATGTCGATTTCGAGGCGTAAAAGCTTATCCGATTTAGGGACCCGTTCGGCGACCTTCACCAGTCCCACCCGCAACTCAACTTTTGCGAAATCATCGATAGAAATTTTTTCGTTCGCCGGCGTTGTTGCAGCCGAAGTTTCTGCTGGCGCCCCCGGGAGAACCGGCTTTATTGGTGCCGGAGCTTCCGCGACCGGCGCGCCTTTCTGTTCTTCTTCCATCTTCTGCATCCTCTCGATTGCGCTTTTGTCGGCGCGTGGAAACACGGGATGAATTTCGCCCAGCCTGGTGCCCAAAGGCAATTGTCCCCAGGATAGTTCGCTCAATGCCAACTTCTGAATGTCACCCAAGCCGAGTTGCGCCCAAATTTTGGCCGTCGCGTCGGGCATCACCGGGTAGGCGAGCGCCGTGGCAATGCGCAGCGCTTCCGCGGCGGTGTAGAGCACGGTGGCTAAACGGGAGCGGCTGTCCTCGTCTGATTTTTCGCCGAGCGCCCAGGGTTCGTTTTCCACGATATATTTGTCCACGGCCGCGACCAGAGACCACGCGCTTTCGAGGGCGCGGGAAAACTGGAACTGATCGAAGAAAGTTCCGAAGTCGCGAATGGTTTTCCGCGCGGCCTCGGCGACGGTTTCGTCCGACGGCTTTTTCGCCGCGCCGTGAGAAGGATATGGAACCTCGCCTTTGAAATAGCGGTTAATCATGGTCAGCGTGCGGCTGGCCAGATTTCCCAAACCGTTGGCCAGATCGGAGTTGTAACGCTGGACGAGCGCATCGAACGAAAACGAGCCATCCTGCCCGAAGACGACTTCGCGCAGCAGAAAATAACGCAGCGCATCGGCGCCCATCACATCGAGAATCGTCTCCGTGCGCACGATGTTGCCGCGCGACTTCGACATCTTGCTCTCTTCAAACAGTAGCCAGCCGTGCGCCACAATGGCCTTTGGCATGGGCAACCCAGCGGCCATCAAAAACGCCGGCCAGTACACACAGTGGAAGCGAACGATCTCCTTGCCGATCATTTGCACGTCGGCCGGCCAGAATTTCTTGAAGGCTTCCTGCGCTCCCGCGTGTGCCGAGCCATAACCGATGGCCGTAATGTAGTTCGCCAGCGCGTCGAGCCAGACGTAGATCACATGTTTGGGATCGTCGGGAACAGGAATGCCCCAGGTAAAAGTCGAGCGGCTGATGGAAAGATCGCGCAAACCTGAGCGCACGAACGAAATCACTTCGTTGCGCCGCGTCTCCGGGCGAATGAAATCCGGGTTGGTATAAAGTGCCAGCAACTTGTCCTGAAACGCCGAGAGCTTGAAGAAATAATTCTCTTCACTCACCGTTTCGGTGATACGGCCGCAGGTAGGACAAGCATCGCCCGGCTGCGCCCCGTCAACGTATAGCTCATCGGAAACACAGTACTGGCCGGTGAAGACACCCTTGTAGATATAGCCATTGTCCCGAATACACCGATACAGTTCCTGCACGCGCTTGATATGCCGCTCTTCGGTGGTGCGGATGAAGTCGTCATTCGAGATTCCCATCCGCTTCCACAAGTGGCGAAACTCCGCGGAGATTTCATTGGCGTACTGTTGCGGAGTTTTTCCGGCAGCCTGGGCCGCGCGTTCGATCTTCTGTCCGTGCTCGTCGGTGCCGGTGAGGAAAAATGTTTCAGAACCCAGCAGGCGCTGCCGCCGCGCGATGGTGTCGCAGGCGATCGTGGTGTAGGCGTGCCCGATATGCGGGTGCGCATTCACGTAGTAAATCGGGGTCGTAATGTAGAACTTCTTGCTCATAGAATTCTGTTTAACCACTTAACCGCAGAGGTCACGGGTCACAGTGAAAGTGCAGAAGGGTTTTTCTCTAGGCGCCTCTTGGTTAAGCTTTCTTACCCAGTTCAAGATACGCCCGCACTGCCTCTTGCATTACGGTTTTCAGGGGCACATGATGCTTTGCCGCAATGCCCCGGCAATCCTCATATTCCGGCGCATAGTTTGTGATCGTCCCATTGATGCTGGCGATCTTGATTCTTACCTCGCCCCATGGCGTAGGCACGCTTTCCCACTTCCGCGCCAAAGTCTGGCGCATTTCTTCGCGCCGCCGCACACCCAACGTGGTGGTTTCCGTGAAGATCAGTTGCGTCAGCCTGCTCGCGTCTTCGGGTTGGCAAAGTACGGTCAATAAAGTTCCCGGGCGATTTTTTTTCATCTGCACCGGGACGGCAAAAGCATCCAGCGCGCCCTCTTCGAATAAACGGTCCATCACGTAGCCGAAGACCTGCGGATTCAGATCGTCGAGATTCGCTTCCAGCATCGCGATTGTGTCTGACTCAATTTTCGTTGCCAGGGCATTCGAGGTCGATTCTCCGACGGTAAGGCGTACCACGTTTGGATGCACGGGAAAGTCACGCGATCCAGCGCCGTAGCCGGATTTTTTTATTTTCATCTCCGGAAACGTGGCAAAGCGGCGCGCTAAAGTTTTTACGATCGCTGCTCCGGTTGGCGTAACCAGTTCGCTCTGTATGCCGGAGGAATACACCGGGGCATTTTGCAGCAACTCAACTGTAGCCGGCGCTGGAACAGGGAAGGTTCCGTGAGCACACTTCACCATCCCGCCGCCGACGTTCAAGGGTGAACAGATCAATTCATCGACTGCCAACGCTTCAAATCCCACGGCTGCGCACACGATGTCCACGATGGCATCTGCCGCGCCTACTTCGTGAAAATGGATGCTCTCGATAGATGTGTCGTGAACCTTCGCTTCGGCTGCGCCAAGTGCTTCAAAGATGGCGATAGCTATTTTCTTCGCGTCGTCGGAAATTGCAGCGGCAGAAATAATTCGCTTGATCCCGGTTAGACTCCGCGCGTGGGAGTGCTGGGTATGTTCGTGAGTTCCGTGTTCATGCTTGTGATCATTATGCTCGTGCGGGTGGTTGTGAGAATGCGCGTGTTCTTTTTGTTTTTCCGCGTGTTCCTCGCCCGGTAAATCCTTCTCTCCGTCAATCCAGACATCTGCCTTCGTTGCCGAAATTCCGCTGCGTATTACACGAGAAAATTTAAGCTCTGCGCCAACTCCGAGCGCTGCGACCGTTTCTTTTAATAATCCGGGCGAAACTCCGGCGTCCACGAGCGCGCCCAGAAACATGTCGCCGCTTATGCCGGAAAAACACTCAAGATAGGCAATGCGCATGGGATTAGAGAGCAATTTTTCATCATAGGGAAGCATGCACCCTCCGTCAAACCTGATGCATCTGCATGCTCTGCTAAAATCAAAACCTTCTCAATAATCAAGAGGAAAGCCTTGTATCGCGATCTTGAACAGCTTCTTACGCAGCGTATTTTGCAGTTTTTAAGCAGCCGTTATCCGGGCGTGACTCTGCCCCGTGTAGTCATCGAGCAGCCTCCAAAAGTCGAACTGGGGGATTTCGCAATCCCTGTTTTTCCGTTCGCCAAACCGCTGCGTACCGCACCTTTGAAAATTGCCGAGGCCATCCGTACTGAAATTGGAGCCATCGAAGGCATCGCGGAAATGCAGGTTGCGCCGCCGGGATATCTGAACGTGAAAATTGATCGCGGCTGGATGGCCGCTGCGCTGGCGGCTGATGAGAAGCATCGCGCCGAAATTGCGGCTGGCAAGATTTTGGTGGAGCACACCAGCATTAATCCCAACAAGGCTGCGCATATTGGGCACCTGCGGAATGCCGTTCTTGGGGATACGTTTGTTCGCCTGTTACGCCGCGCGGGCAGGGAAGTGGATGTGCAGAACTACATCGACAACACCGGTGTGCAGGTTGCAGATGTGGTGGTGGGCTTTACGCAGATCGAGAAGAAGTCGCTGGCTGAGATCGAATCGCTCACGCGCCAGCCCCGATTCGACTATTACTGCTGGGACCTCTACGCCCGCGTCTCGCAATGGTACGAACAGGATCCACAAAATAAGCAAGTACGATTGCAAACCCTTCACGCCATCGAAAACGCCACCAGCGAAACCGCGGCCATTGCCGAAGTGATTGCGACTGCGGTTTTGCGGCGGCATCTTGAAACCATGGACCGGCTCGACATCGAATATGATTTTCTGCCGCGGGAGAGCGAGATACTGCATTTGCATTTTTGGGATGCGGCTTTCGGCAAGCTAAAGGAAGCGGGAGTGCTCACTTACGAGGCCGAAGGCAAGAACAAAGGCTGCTGGGTGATGCGGCGTGCGGGGACCGGTAAACCTAAAAGCGAACAGGCCTTGCCCGATTCGGAGCAGGAAGGCGATGCCGAGCGGGTTTCCGAAGAAGATCAGAAAGTGATCGTCCGTTCCAACGGCACCGTCGGTTATGTCGGCAAGGACATTGCTTATCACATGTGGAAGTTCGGTTTGCTAGGGCGCGACTTCGGCTATCGCAAGTTCTTCCGCTATCCCAACCAGCACGACTGCTGGATTTCTTCCATGAAGGGCGAGCAGAACCATCCTCACTTCGGCGATGTTGCGGAAATTTATAACGTGATCGATGCCCGGCAATCCGAGGCGCAGAGTACGGTGATCGAAGCATTGCGTGGACTCGGCCACAATGAAGCCGCTGATCACTACACGCATTTTTCTTATGAGATGGTCGCGCTTACCCCGCGTTGTGCCGAGGAACTCGGTTACACGCTGAAAGAAGAAGATAAGGCGCGTTCTTACATCGAAGTCTCAGGGCGCAAGGGGTTCGGCGTGAAGGCCGACGACCTCATCGACCAACTGATTGCGTCAGCCAAGAAGGAAGTCGATTCCCGGCATCCGCAACTTACCGAGCCCGAGCGCGTTTTTATTGCAACGCAGATCGCCACGGGCGCGCTGCGTTATTTCATGCTGAAGTTCACCAAGCAATCGGTGATCGCATTCGATTTCAAAGAGGCGCTCAGTTTTGAGGGTGAAACAGGACCCTATGCGCAATATGCCGTAGTGCGCGCCACGAGCATTTTTAAAAAAGCTGAGCTTGATCCCGACACCTTCAGCCGGGACATCGCCACACGTTTGTCTGACGCCGATTTAGCTCAATTTCTGGTTGGAGAGCCGGGTAACGAAATTTGGGAGTTGTGGCTGGCGGCGTCGAAGACCTCGTACATCATTGATCAGTGCATCTCGACTACCGAACCGGCGTATCTCGCCAAGCATGCTTTTCAACTGGCACAATTATTCAACGCTTTCTACCATCGCCACCCGATATTGAGTGAGACAGATGGGAAACGGAAGCAATTCCTTCTGGCCACGGTTGCAATCGTCCGCCGCGAATTGATTCGCACTTTGGAAGTAATGGGCATCACCGTTCCGCCGGTGATGTAACTGCTGGAGCAACCACTAATCAACCTGCTAATGTGAATTTTCCTGAAAAAACTCCGCCGGCCAAAACCGGGAGGATGAATTATGTTTTTATTTTGCAAATGCCGGGCCAACATCGCACGGCTCGGCTTTCTTTTACTTCTTGTCATATCTAATACTTTGGCTGCGGCTCAGGATCATCCGCCAGATCAAGCCGCACCAGTTCAATCTGCTCATCGCACCCGCGTCGGCCTTGCTCTCAGCGGCGGCGGTGCGCTTGGCCTGGCGCAAATTGGAGTGCTGGAATGGCTGGAAAAAAATCACATTCCCATCGACCGCATTGCCGGAACCAGCATGGGCAGCATCATCGGCGTGATGTATGCAACGGGCATGTCGCCGGCGGAAATTGAGAAATTTGCAGAAGGCATCGACTGGAATGAGGTCATGCTTTCCGAGCCTTCATATCGAGAGCTCTCTTACCGGCGCAAACAAGACCGCCGCGATTATCAGGTGGATGCAGCGCTCGGCATCAAGCATGGTTTGAAGGCACCCAACGGATTGAACTCCGGCCTTGGCGTTGGCCTGCTGCTTGACCGTATTACGTTTCGGGATTCGGGCATCGCCAGTTTTGACGATTTGCCCATTCCTTTTCGCTGCGTAGCTACCGATATGCAGAGTGGAGACCGCGTCGTGCTGGGGAATGGTTCTTTGTCTCAGGCAGTGCGCGCCAGCATTGCAATTCCCGGCGTGTTTACTCCCGTAGAAATCAACGGCCACGTGCTGGCCGATGGTGGAATGGTGGAGAATATTCCGGTCGAAGTGGTCCGCGAAATGGATGCCGAAACGGTGGTTGCAGTCGATTTGCGACTGCCGCAGGGAGGAGGCGAACAGTTGGATAGCCTGACGGGCATGCTTTCCCGCGCGGTCAGCGTCATGATCCTGCAAAATGAGCGCCGGTCGCTCGTTCTGGCTGACTCGGTGATTACGGTGGATGTGGGCGACATGTCTCTGGCAGATTACGACCGCGTCAAAGAGTTCGTGCAGATGGGATATAAAAGCGCGGCGGCTCAAGCCGCAGCTTTATTGCCTTACGCCATCCATGATGATGCGGAGTGGGAGAAATATCTTGCCGCGCGTTACGCGCGCCGGCACCCGCAACCCGAAAAGGTGGAGCTGGTAAAAGTCGAAGGCGGAGATTCCGATCAGAACAGCCGCATGGAGCAACGTTTGCAGTCAGACTTGCATGCTCCGCTGAATCTGCCGAAGCTCGAAAATCAACTGGCACGAATTGCCGGCCAGGGAGAATTCGACCGCCTGGGATATGAAGGCTTTACCCAGGATGGCGTGCCCGCGCTGCGGGTCACCGCGCACGAAAAAACCTACGGGCCGCCATTTGTAGATTTGGCGGTCAATGTGGATGGCTCGGGTGTGGCGGCCTTCGATTTCTCCGCCGGCGCGCGGGTTACTTTTATGGATGTGGAGCATCATGGTGGCGAGTGGCGGAACGATTTAATCCTGGGATCTAGCAATCTGGCGGCTTCCGAGTTCTACCAGCCGATTAACAATTCGCATTTTTTTGTTGCCCCTTACGCTTTCGCTTCCAAGATGCCGCGCAATGCTTTTGTCGATGAGACGCGGGTTGCGGTTTTCGGCGACGAGCGCGCCGGAGGCGGATTCGATCTCGGCTACGATTCCGGCCGGCGCAGCGAACTTCGCTTCGGATACCAGATTTTCAGCGGGAAACTGGCGCCGCTCATCGGCAACGCGGGATTGTCTTCACAGAGCGGAAGCACGGGAGAATTCCGCGCGCGCTATGTTTGGGATGGCCAGGATAGCCCCTCCGTCCCGCGAGCGGGCAGCCGTATCGTGGCATCGCTATCGCGCGTGTTGCAAAGTCCGGGCGTCATTCATCCCATCGATCAACTCGATGTGCAGACTTCCAGCTTCATTCCGACGGGAGACAAGACTTCGTTATTTTTTGGCGCTTCGGGAGGAACTACTTTCCGGGGCACGGCCGGGGAATTTCAACTCTTCTCGCTGGGCGGACCGTTTCGCTTAGGTGCGTATCTGCCGAACGAATTTGTGGGTAACCATTACGGATACGCGTCATTCGGGTTCCGACGTGATTTCTATCACTTGCCGCAACTGGTGGGAAGAAAAATTTATTGGGGCGGTTGGTATGAAGCGGGGACGGCATTCAATAATCCAGATTCGTTCGTGGTGCGGGGCAGCGCCAATGTGGGCTTCATCGCTGACACCATTGTTGGTCCGGTGGCGATTTTCGGCAGCGTCAGCCCGACTGGGCAGACGCGGGTGAATTTCGAAATTGGGAGGCTGTTCTAGCTTTTTCGTGAGATCGATATGGCAAACTTAACGTAGCGTTACTTGAGGATTTGTAGAGCGGAGGTCGCAGAATGTGCAGAAATATCAAAACGCTTTTTAACTTCGATCCGCCAGCTAATGACGAAGAAGTGCGGGCGGCTTCGCTGCAATTTGTAAGAAAAATTACCGGCTTTAACAAACCATCGAAGGCGAATGAAGAGTCGTTCCTGGCTGCGGTCGATGAAGTTGCGGCGATCTCGTCGCGTCTTCTCCAGTCTCTCGAAACTACCGCACCGGCTAAGAATCGAGAGGAAGAGGCAGCTAAAGCGAAAGCTCGCGCTGAAGTTCGATTTGGGGATTAAGTAGGCCTTTGTTTTCAGCAGTTTGCCCATGCAACTTGCGCTTTGCCGCAACCATCTAACCTTGCAGTGCGTAAGGGAGGGTTGCAATGAATTCCGTATTAAGAAAATTGGGACCGGTGGTAATTTTGCTGGCGGCAGCAAGTTTGGCTTTTGCAGCTCCGAAGCCGGTTACTCCGCAGATCATTCCGGCATTTCCGGGAACCCTGGTGAACGCGCGTTTCGTTTATGTCACCAGCTACGATGGCGACCAGTTCAATCCGAACCTGCTTCCCGAAGACCGCCAGGCCATCGCTACAGTACAGAATGAAATGCAGAAGTGGGGCAAGTACACGCTAGTGTATGAGCCGTCGCAGGCAGATATTGTCCTGATGGTGATGAGCCGGCCATCTGAGGATGTTCTTGCGGTTTACGACGCGCACGGCTGGCCAAACAACCAATATCGCTGGCGCATGATGGGACGCAGCGGATTACAGGCAAGCGAGGCTCCGCTGGTTACGAATCTGGAGGCGGCATTCGCGAAGGCAACCAATAAATAAGCCTGTGGTCTAGCTTTTTTTCCCGGCGAGCAGTAACCCCGCGCCGGCTACCACCAGCACGATTCCGACTACCGGCGATACTTTCTCGTCATGTTCGGTGGTGACACCGATATGCGCGTCGCCGATGCTTGCGCCGTGATGATGGTAATTAGGAAACGGAACGACAAACGACAGAACGCCTAAAACCAGCAGGACTACGCCAATTATGGCCAAACCCTTCATGGAGCCTCCACGCTTGGAATCGGCCAGACAAACGCATCGAGCCGAGCAGCTTGCGTGAGATGCTGTTTTCCAGTGAAAGGGTGGTTTAGCCGGCGTAACTCTTTACGAACTCCACCAGACTGCGCAATGCGATTCCCGACGGCCCTTTGGCAATCCATGGCTTCTGCTCTTCCATCCATGCCGTACCGGCGATGTCGAGGTGAATCCAAGGCGTATCCTCGGCAAACTCTTTCAGGAACATGGCCGCGTTAATTGCGCCGCCCCAGCGTCCGCCGGTGTTCATGATGTCTGCGATGGAAGAGCGGATCTGATCCATGTATTCGTCGTCGAGCGGCAAGCGCCACATTTTTTCGCCGGCTTCCTGATTAGCTTTGTGGAAGCGTTCGTACATGGCGTCATCGTTGGAGAAAACGCCCGCGTTTAACATTCCCAGCGCAACCACGACTGCACCGGTAAGCGTCGCCGCGTCAACCAAGTGTGTTGCACCCAATTGTTTGGCGTAGTGCAGGCCATCGGCGAGAACGAGGCGGCCTTCAGCGTCGGTGTTGATGATTTCAATGCTCTTGCCTGACATCGCAATCTGCACGTCGCCTGGTTTCTGCGCTTTGCCGGAAGGCATATTTTCTGTGGCGCACACGATGCCGATCACTTTCACCTTCGGCTTGAGCATGGCGATGGCTCGCATGGCGCCGATCATGGTTGCGCCGCCGGCCATGTCGTATTTCATCTTCTCCATGCCGTCGGCGGGCTTGATCGAAATGCCGCCGGTATCGAAGGTGATTCCTTTGCCGACCAACCCGAGAACCGGCTTGGCAGGCGCACCCGCAGGTTCGTAGGTCATCACGATCAGCGCGGGAGGTTCGTCCGAACCCTGTGCTACGCTCCAGAACGCTCCCATCTTCAACTCTTTAATTTTGTCAGCACCGTAGACTTCGCACTTTAATCCGGTTTCGGCGCACATCTTCTTGGCACGGTCGCCGAGAATGGTGGGCGTCATCCGGTTGGAAGGCTCGTTCACCAGATCGCGGGTGAAGTTCTGCGAATCGCCGATGATCTGAGCTGCATTCGCGGCTTTTTCCAGGGCGGACTTATCGCCGCTGGCGATGATGGTGAGCGCATCGATCTTTTGGTCTTTGCGGTCGCTGCGGTAATAGTCGGGATCGAAGTTGCCGACTATCGCGCCTTCGACAATTGCTGTTACAGCTTCTTCTGCCGCAATGCCTGACGGCGCGATGAAGGCGAAGCTGCGGATGCCACGTGACTTAAGCGTGCGCACTGCGGCACCCGCGATGCGGCGCAGATCGTAGCTGGAAAATTTTTTCGCCGAGCCGCCGCTGATCAGCAACAGGCGTTTAGCCTTGAGTCCGGCCGGCTTGTGTAGCAGGTTGCTTTCGAAGGACTTGCCGGTGAGCTCGCCGCTAGCCAGCAAATCGGCAGCGGCGGATGTGACTGCGGCATCTCCAGTGGCAAGCTTGAGTTGAGGCTTGGCATCTTTGTTCTTTTCTTTTTGCGTAGGATCGGCCTGGTTGAGGACGATGGCGACCAGGGATTCGGTTTCGAATCCAGCGGGAGTTGTGAGGGAAATTGTAGTTTTCATGATTGCGCTTTCAGTATCGTCGGCAATAAGGCCAAAGCGCAAGCGGCGAATACGTGAAGCGAGCTAAGTGGGCACTGAGGGATGGCGAAGAAGCCTGAGCAGGCATGGCTCCGCTTAGACCGGGCGAAATACCTCGAGATCTATTCCGCTGAATAGACTCGCTATGAAATGCTCTTCTTGAGGCGCGAGATATTGGATTAACGAAGCCGGTAAAGTGATGTATAGAGTTGGCCAAGTTTGGCCAAGATATATTTCTATGGCGCATCGAATTGCTCTGGAACAATTCAGGCTGGGGTATCGTATTTCAGTCTGTAGGCATGACGGCGCCAGTCTGTCTGGCGTATGATTCCTTCCCACAGCTTAAACCGAGGTTGGCATGAAGATCCGGTGGATGATTTTGTTTTTCCCGTTACTTGCAGTGGTTGCGCTTTCTTTGCTGGTAAAAGAACATACGGCTCACGCGGCACCGCCGCAGGGAGCGGCGGCAGCGGTAACGGCGGCTTCCGCCGCGAGCGCGGTCTCGAATAATTCCGGCGTGCTCACGATTCCCGATACCACGCTGGCCATCAATTCGAGCCAGCCCATGTCGCAACGCGTAGTGCACTATGAGATCGATGCGAAATATGACGCGGGTAAGCACACTGTCGATGCCACCGAGGTGCTTACGTATCACAATCTGACGGGCACGGCGCTCGATCATTTTCCGTTTCATCTTTATCAGAATGCCTTTCAGCCGAACTCGACGTTTGTGCGCGAGGCTAAAGTCGCCGGCAATCGCGATACCGGATACGACAAGTGGGAAACCAAGGAATATGGCTCGGAAGAGATTAAAAGCATTGAGGTCGCCGGCCAGGGCGATCTGACTTCGCAACTTCACTACATTCAGCCCGACGACGGCAATAAAGACGACAAGACTGTAATCGATCTGCCACTGCGCACTCCCATTGCACCCGGCGCCTATGTGCAATTCAAGATTGCATTCCACGATCAGATGCCGGAGACGCAGGCACGCTCGGGATGGAAGCGCGATTTCATGCTGGGCGGGCAATGGTTCCCGAAGGTTGGGGTGTTCTGGCACGGAGCGTGGAATTGCCATCAATATCACGCGATGACGGAGTTCTTTGCCGACTTTGGCGTCTATGACGTTAAGTTAACGGTGCCGCAGTATGAAGTCGTGGGGGCGAGTGGGGTTAAGGTCGGCGAGGTCAGCAATTCTGACAACACCAAGACGGTCACGTATCACGGCGATGACATTCACGATTTCGCCTGGACGGTAAGCCCGCGCTACAAAGTGAAAGAAGACGGCGTGTTTCAGGGGCAGATGGGGCCGGTGCAGATGCGCATCCTGATGCAGCCCGCGCACTGGAGTCAGGCGGAGCGGCATGAAAAGATTCTGCGCGAGTCACTGGAACATTTTGAGAGCTGGTACGGACCCTATCCTTATAAGACGATCACGCTGGTCGATCCCGAGCCGGATTCGGCTGCGGGCGGGATGGAATATCCCACGTTCATCACCGGCGATTCGAATTGGTTTATGCCGGATGGTACGTACCTGCCGGAAATTGTGGTGGAGCATGAGTTCGGCCACCAATATTGGTATGGCATGGTAGCTACTAATGAATTTGAAGATGCCTGGATGGACGAGGGCATCAACAGTTATTCCGAAGTGAAGGTGCTGGATTCGATTCTCGGGAAGAACACCTCCATTATGAATCTGGCAGGGGCGACCATGGGGGAACGGGAGGTGCAACGGCTGGGTTATATCAGCGCGGCCGATCTCGATCCGATCGCGCAAAAAGCCTACGACTACTACAACTACAATTCCTACGGCGGAATCACCTACGGGAAAACGGCGAGTGTGCTGCTGACGCTGGAAGGCATTATCGGCGAAGATACGATGAACAAAGCTATGCGCACCTATTTCATGAAGTATCGCTTTACCCATCCCACCAAGGAAGATTTTCTGAAGACCATCGAAGAAGTTTCCGGCAAAGATTTGCGCTGGTACTTCAATCAGGCCATATATGGGTCACAGGTGATGGATTATCGAGTTTCGCAAGTGGAGTCTTTCCCGGTGAACTGGTACGAGGAGAAGAAAAATTCCAAGAAAGACGACAAGGATACGGTTTATCGATCCTATGTATGGCTGCATCGCAGGGAAGATTTCGTGATGCCGGTTGAGGTTGAGATCAAGTTCGATAATGGCGAAACAATTCGCGAGCACTGGGATGGCACGAGCCGGTGGACGAAGTTTGAGTACGAGAAGAAGGCAAAAGTGGTTTCAGCCGAGATTGATCCGGATCATAAAATCCAGATTGACCGCAACGATTTCAATAACAGCAACACGGCCGAAGCCAATCCCAAGCCGGCACGCAAACTGGAAAACTATTTCATGTTCCTGAGCCAATGGCTGGCCCAGGCGCTGGCGTGGTGGGCGGTTTAAGAGGAATAGAGGGAAGGGAATTCATGAGCAACAACGATGGTTTGCTGGGCAGCGGTTTAAGCCGGGTCAGGCATAACAAACGCTATATTTTTTGGTTCTATGTGTTGAACGTGCTGCTGGCCTGGTTGGGCGCGGGCGCTTTTGAAAACATTGTCCATCAAATTCTGGATCACAGCCTGCACGCGGATAACCTGGTGCGCGGTTTTGACATGGGCGCGCTGGTTGAATTATTTGCGCGTCCGGAATTCGGGCCGACCATTGCCTCCGCAGCTCCAGCGATGCACTTCGCTTTCCTCTTTCTTTTCTTGACGGTGCTTTTTGTGCCGGGTGTTCTGCAAGGCTACGCCGCAACCTACCGCCTGCCGCGCGACGATTTCTTCCGCGCCTGCGGACGTAATTTGTGGCGATTTATCCGGCTCATGATTGTGGCGGGCATTGTGATGGGAGCGGTTGCGGGAGCGCTGTTTGGCCTGCAAGCCGCGCTGGTTAAAGCTGCCGGCGAAAGTACAAATGAAATGCTGCCTTTCGAAGTGAAAGTTGTTACTTTGATCGTAATTTTTCTGGTAATGACGACGCTGCGCATTTGGTTTGATTTGGCGCAAGCCGACGTTGTTCTGAGCGATCAACCGGCGGTGCGCCGGTCGATCGGGCGGGGCTTTCGCTATACGTGGAGAAATTTGGGGCGGCTGCTCGGAAGTTATGTGGTTACCGCTATCGTGGCGGGGATTATTTTGTTGCTCGGACTATGCGTATGGATGAAATTCGTCCCACCGGCAAGCGTGGGTGGCGCGATCCTGGTCAGCCAGTTCACTCTGCTGCTGCTATTGATTCCACGTTTCTGGCAACGCGGCATCGCGGTAAGTTATTACCTGCAAAGTATGGTCGAGCCGATTGCGGTGCATCCGTTCACACCCGCGCCGGTCATCATGCCGGTGGCTCCTCCTGCGCCGGTGATTCCGAATCCGCAAGCGGAGCCGCAAGGGATCTAATATCAAGAATGCTATTTGTATCAGAGCAGAACGATGGTGATTCCCTTATTGCGGCGGCCGAGATCGGAATCCTGCTTGAGATCGGGATGCGATTGCAGAAGTTTCCACGCTACCTCCTCGGACTTTGACCAGTTTTCGCCAAAAATACAGCCGCGAATCTGACCGCTCTCCACCATCTCGAGCAAACGCTTTTGCACCGCGATGCGAATGTCGCCGCCCACGCCGGTCGAGCCGTAGCCGTGAACTAACTTCAGAAGTGTGATTCTTTCCTGGCGCGCGCGAGCCAGTTCGTGGTCGAGGCGCTGCAACGCCTCGTGGACCAGCGGCATATCGTCTTTCAGGCTGATAGTCTTCATGGCAGACGGGCCGGGTAAAATTCCGACTTTCTGCGGGCATCCCACCTAAATCCTGTCGGCCGCGTTCTTCAGAACAAAGATTATCAGTTTGCCGGAATCGCGTCCGTATTTACTGCTCCGCAAAATATGAGATAGCCGCGGACTGGAGTGCTAGAATGCAGGCCATCGAAGTGGGGCCGAGTCGTTTGTGTTATACCCGGGTAGTTCCGATCATTTCCGCGGTGACCAACTGGTGTAATCACTCATGACGAACCGACTGAAATACCTCTACCTCCTTTTTCTCGCAGTTTCCACAGTCTGCATGACCGGTTGCCAGCAGTTGCAGGCAGTGTTTGCCACCCGGCCCAGCGAAAAAATGCCGGCTTACAAACCAGTGGAAGTGCAGTTCCCCGGCCAGAACTTTTCCGCAGAGCAGCGGCAGTGGTTCTATCACACGCCGCAGGGAACCGAGTTGGTGCCTTACAAGTGGTTCCTGGCACTGGAGCAGCCCAAGATCAAAATCTTCGGGACGGTTCCGCGATTTCGCGAGACGGATTATCTCGCGAGTTTCGGCTTCTTGCCCGATGCCACAGGCCCGCAGAACCCCGACGGATTGCCAGTTGGGTTCGCCAAAGATACCGTGGTCGATCCCGACACGGGCCAGACTTTGGATGTGATGGGTTTCACCTGTTCCGCATGCCACACGGGACAGCTGGAATATAACGGCAAGGGAATCCGCATTGAAGGCGGATCGGCGACGGCCGATCTTCTTTCCTTTCAGACGGAACTTGGATATGCGCTAGCGTTCACCGACAAAATACCATTCCGCTTCGATCGTTTTGCCCGTGCCGTGCTCGGCGAGAATGCCTCCGCCGACGCGAAGCAGAAGCTGCGGCAGGAGTTCGAAGCCTTCCTCAACAAAGGACTGGCCGAGAAGAATGCAGGCGATGCGGGGAATATCTATCCCGCCGCCTCGGCGGGAGGGTTTGGGCGCACCGATGCCCTTGGCCGCATCGGCAACTATGTGTTCGGGACGGAGCTGGACAACGCCAATCTGCGGGTCGCGAACGCACCGGTGAGTATTCCTCCTATCTGGTACAACAGTTGGTTTGCCTGGGTCCAGTACAACGATTCGATTCAGCAGCCCATGGTGCGAAACATCGGCGAGGCGCTCGGGGTGCGAGCCCGGGTGAACCTTACCGATCCCAAGAAGCTTTACGCGTCCACTGTCAACGTAAAGAACCTTTGGGCTATTGAGAGTCTGCTTGCCGGTCCCTCGGCCTTTGCGGGCCTGCACTCACCAGTGTGGCCCACCCAAGTTTTTGGGGCTCTCGATCAAAACAAAGTGGAACAGGGCAAGCAGCTTTACGTGGAACATTGCCAGCGCTGCCATCTTCCGGTTTTGGATTCAGCAGAACTTCAGCAGCCTCAGTATTGGGAAAGCGGGCTCGAGGGCCACCGCTTTCTGCATCTGAAAGAGATTCCTCTGGATGTGATCGGGACCGATCCGAAGGCTGCGACCAATTGGCATGAGCGCACGGCCAACACTGGCGGGTTGGGATTGGGGACGGTTTCCGCTTCCCAGGGACTGAAGTTAGTCACGCGAAAAATTGCCGACATGAATTACGACGCGATGCAGTTGCCTTCAGAGCAGCGTATCGAGTGGAACGGCTTTCGCGATGACGGCGTGACGGGTAACCTGGTGTACCGGGCGCGCCCGCTTGCGGGTATGTGGGCGACTCCGCCATTTCTACATAATGGATCGGTCCCGAACCTTTACCAGCTCTTGCTTCCCGCCGAACGGCGCGACAAAACATTTTATGTGGGCAGTCGGGAATTCGACCCGAAGTATGTCGGATACCAAACTGCGAAGTTTGAAGATGGCTTCGAATTCGATACCAGCCAGGCCGGGAATTCCAATCAAGGACACGAATTTCGCAATGCGCCCGCGGGCACTGCGGGGGTGATTGGTCCAGAGTTTAGCGACGACGAGCGCTGGGCGATTATTGAGTATTTGAAATCGCTGTAGGATTTCGCTGGATCAGTGTGGGACGGTTGGTCTTAACAAGGAGATTTGCTTTGGTCCGGCCAAAAGCAAGCCCCTCACCGGCAAAGAATGCCGGTTCGGAATGACAAAATGTAATGGATAGGCCTTTACTTTTTCCGGCCACGGATGGCTTCTCTAGCTTCTTTGTCGGCAGTCCGCCGCCGTTCCGTCTCTCGCTTGTCCCAAAGCTGCTTGCCTTTGGCCAGCGCCAGCTCCACCTTTACCCTGCCATTCTTGAAGAACATTCGTACCGGAATCAGCGTGAGACCCTTTTGTTGAGTTTTGCCGATCAGTTTGCGGATTTCTTCCTTGTGCATTAACAGCTTGCGGGTGCGCAGCGGGGCGTGGTTGTGAATGTTGCCGTGCTCGTAGGGGCCGATGTGGGCGTTGAGCAGCCAGAGTTCGTTGTCTTTGACCAGGCCGTAGGAGTCTTTCAGGTTGGCGAGGCCGTTGCGGACCGATTTGACCTCGGTTCCGGTAAGAACTACGCCGCACTCAAATTTTTCCAGCAAGAAATAGTTATGTGAAGCGATCCTATTAACGGCAGCATCGCGCTGGCCCGAAGCCGTAGGGTCGCGGCGGGGAGATTTCTCGGGACTGGGCTTGGTTTGGTGCGCCGACTGACGGGGCATGTGCACTCATCTTATCAGCAGGGTCGGAGGCAAAGGCTTCCAGCACCCGGCTTCCGGATTGGTTGTCCTCCTACTGGAAACCGGGTGCCGTAAGCATGAGTGTGCCGTTCCCCATTAGGGCTAAGACCAAAGAGTGTAACCCTAGTGCATGCAATAAGATCGGGTCTCCGTAAACGCGATGCTATAATCGCTCCAAAAGCAATCGTTAGTGGGTTCCAACGGGTCGCCGATACACGGGCTTTGGGTGATATTCCTGCCTTGTCCGGCGCGGTTTTCGCAAAGATTTCTCGACGAGGATTTGACGAATGAAACGTCTGATGCCTGCGGCGGTTGCGCTGCTGGTCCTGCTTGCCATACTACCCGCCATCGCCGACAAGGCCAAGACGATTTACGAAAAAGGCCAGGACGCCGAGGCGCGCCAGAACTACGAAGCCGCCTACAACTTTTATAAGGAAGCCTACGACCTGAAGCCGAAGGACCTGCGCTACCGCTCCGGATTCGAGCGCATGCGCTTCAAGGCTGCCGCCACCATCGTCCATCACGGCGAACTGATGCGCGACGATGGAAAAATGCAGGAAGCTTTGGCGGAATTTCAACGGGCCGCGCAAATCGATCCATCGTCTTTCATCGCGCAGCAGGAGTTGAAGAAAACCCAGCAGATGATCAACGATGCCAATAATCCTCCACCGCAAGCCGCAGGGCCACCGAACGCCCTAGAAAAGAAGATCAGAGAAGCGGCTGGCCCGGTGGAACTCGCTCCTATTTCCGTTGTACCCATCACCGTAAAACTCACCGAGGATTCCAAGGTTATTTATCAGACGATCGGGCAACTGGCCGGAGTCAACGTACTCTTCGATCCGGACTACACTTCGCGCCGCATCAAGGTCGAGCTGAACGGAGTAACGTTGGAAGACGCGTTGCAGATTACGGCGCTGGAATCGAAAACTTTCTGGCGTCCGGTTACCAGCAATACGATTTTCGTGGCGCAGGATAATCCCGCCAAGCGTAAAGAACTGGAACAGAGCGTTCTGAAAACGTTTTACCTGCAAAACCTTTCGCAACCCACCGAGCTGCAGGATGTAGTGAACGCGATTCGCGCCGTGTTAGATGTGCAGCGCGTGCAGCAGCTGCTCTCACAAAACGCCCTGGTGGTGCGCGGCACACCGGATCAGATCGCATTGGCGGAGAAACTTGTAGAAGATTTGGATAAGGCGCGGCCGGAAGTCGTGGTCGATATCGCGGTGCTGCAGATCAGCAAAGACAAATCGCGAACTCTGGGATTGAGTCCGCCTACCAGCGCAACCGTAGCCCTGCAAAGCAATATCAATACCACCTCCGCGGTTACAACCGCGAGCACGACGACTACGAGCTCGACCGGCTCAAGCTCCACCGGCCTCGAACTGAACACTCTGGGCAACCTGAACGCGACCGATTTCCAAGTCACCATTCCTTCCGCCAACTTATCGGCGGTGATGGGTGACAGCGATACTAAGATGTTGCAGAACCCGCAGGTGCGTGCGCTCGACAATCAGAAGGCGACGCTCAAGATCGGCGAACGCGTGCCGGTGGCTACCGGATCGTTCCAGCCCGGCATAGGCGGTGTGGGCATCAACCCGCTGGTGAACACTCAGTTCCAATACCTCGATGTCGGCGTAAATATCGATGTTACGCCCCACGTCCATGCAGACCGGGAAGTGACGCTGAAGATCACGATGGAAATTTCCTCCGTGGTCGGCCAGTCGAGCATTGGCGGTATCAGCCAGCCCATCATCGGGCAGAAGAAAGTCGAACATGAAATCCGCCTGAAGGATGGCGAATCAAGCATGATCGGCGGAATCATGGATGATTCTCAAACCAAATCTCTCTCCGGCATTCCGGGCCTGGCGCAGATTCCGATCCTTAGATACCTGTTTGGGCAGGTGCAGCAGGATCATTCTTCCGACGAAACGGTTTTCGCCATTACTCCGCACATTATTCGCGGAACCAGCCTTAGCGAGCTGAACCAGCGCGCCATCGAAATCGGCACGGCGAATGCAATCGAGTTGCGGCACATCGCGAAGACGGCTGCGCCCACCGCGCAGGCGCCGAATCCGGGCACTCCAGCGCCGGCGGCAAACTCAACTCCGTCCAATGCCACTGTTGCTCCGGGACAGGGAAGCGCGAACTTCCTGTTTGATCCGGGGCAAATCACGGCGACGAAAGGGAACACATTCGTCGTCAACCTGATGATATCGGGCGCGCAGAACGTTTACTCCGTGCCGGTGCAAATGAATTACGATCCAGCGAAGTTGCAACTGGTGAATGTTTCGAACGGCGGCTTCCTCTCGCAGGATGGCCAGGCTGTCGCCCTGGTGCATCGCGAAGACGACACTACAGGCACGCTGCAGATTACGGCCACACGGCCGCCCGGCGCCGGCGGAGTTTCCGGCCAGGGCACGGTAGTTACATTGACCTTCCAGGCAAAAGCGACGGGGCAAACTCCGTTGACCATTACCCGCGGAGGAGCACGCGATCCCGGCCAACAGGCGATCACGGTAAATGGAGCTCAGGCATCGGTCACCGTGCAGTAACCGATTGCCATGCAGCCCGGGAATACAGGAATGATGTTGTACCGATTCAAACAGGGTCAGGGTTCGGAGCGCGGAAAAGGGTTCACGCTTCTTGAGCTGATCATTGCCACAACCATCCTGCTGGTTCTCTCGACCATGGCGGTGCCGATGGCGCGGCTGACCATCAAGCGCGAGAAGGAACGACGCCTCCGCTTCGATCTATGGCAAATGCGCGATGCCGTTGACCGCTACAAGGCGGATGCCGACCGGAACGCATTCCAGACCAAGGTAGACAGCCAAGGTTATCCTCCCGATCTGGAGACTTTAGTGAAAGGTGTCGATGTACAAGGAAAGAAGGTTCGTTACCTGCGCAAGATCGAAATCGACCCCATGACCGGCACCACCGAATGGGGCTTGCGCTCCATGCAGGACGATCCGGACTCCGATTCATGGGGCGGGCAGAGCATATTCGACGTCTACACCAAGTCGCAAGACGAGGCGCTGGATGGCACCAAGTACAAGGACTGGTAAATGGCAAATAGAACCAAATCGCGGCGAAGTTCCGGCTTCACACTGCTGGAGATGATGATCGTGATCAGCATTATCCTGATCCTGATGTCGATCGCGCTGCCTATTTATAGCCAGTCGATCCTGCGTTCCCGCGAAGCCGTTATGCGGCAGGATTTGTTTCAGTTGCGCTCACTGATCTCGCAATACACCCTCGACAAGCAGAAAGCGCCGCAAGGCCTGGACGATTTGGTGAGCGCTGGCTATATCAAAATGATTCCTAAAGATCCAGCGACGAACGAAGCGAACTGGGAAGTCGTGCAGGAAGACGTGCTCCTGGCCGTCGACCAGCAGGACCCGGGAATCAGCGACGTGCATTCCGCCTCAAATGCAACCGCGTCGGATGGAACCGCGTACTCCACGTGGTGATGGCTTCCTGAGCTCAGGAAACTATTTTTGTTCGGCTTTCTTCT
>Ga0224568_1000015_pt1 | contig 98534 bp, 86 predicted proteins | sample CLU5metagenome_FD_182727 | JGI IMG/M metagenome (GOLD analysis project Ga0224568, IMG submission 182727) | Spruce litter microbial communities from Bohemian Forest, Czech Republic - CLU5 | ecosystem: Environmental > Terrestrial > Plant litter > Unclassified | place: Czech Republic: South... | reverse complement strand
TCACCGTTCTCATTATTTGCCGCGTGCTGCAAGGCGCGGGCGGAGGAGGGTTGCAGCCCAGCGAGCAGGCGATCCTCGCGGATACGTTCCCGCCGGCCAAACGTGGCATGGCGTTTGCCGTTTACGGCATTGCCGTCGTAACCGCGCCGGCTATCGGGCCAACGCTCGGAGGCTGGATCACCGATAACTTCACGTGGCGCTGGATTTTTTTCATCAACATTCCCGTCGGTATCATTTCCATTCTTCTCACTTCGCGATTGATCCAGGACCCGCCATATTTTCGCCGCCGTAAACTCAGCCAAACCAAGATCGACTACATCGGCCTGGGCTTTGTGGCTCTCGGCTTGGGAGCTCTGCAAGTCGTCCTCGACAAAGGCCAGCGCGATGACTGGTTCGAATCACATTTCATTGTGGTCTTTTCTCTTATCGCCGCAGCCTCGCTGATCTTCGTGATTTTCTGGGAGTGGTATCAGAAAGATCCCATCATCGATCTGCATCTATTCCGTGATCGAACATTTGGCATCTCGAATTTGCTGATGTTCATGCTGGGATTTGCCTTGTTGGGGAGCACGCTGCTCTTACCTCTCTTCATGCAAAGCCTTTTGGGGTATACGGCCGAGCGAGCCGGACTGGCGCTTATGCCCGGCGGCCTGACCATCATGATCCTGTTGCCTCTGGTGGGATTTCTCCTTTCGCGCTACAGTCCGCGCTGGTTGCTGGTTTTCGGTCTGGTCATGCTGTCCGCGTCACTGTTTCACATGACCGGTTTTGATTTGCAAATGGACTTTCGCAGCGCCGCGATCGCGCGCGTTCTCCAGGCTGCCGGAATGGCATTCCTGTTCGTGCCTATCAATACAGCCGCCTATGCTTTTCTCCCACGAGAAAAAAATAATGCTGCTTCGGGACTTATGAATCTCGCGCGAAATATCGGCGGCAGCGTTGGAATTTCTGTAGTTACGACCATGCTCGATCGCAGGACGCAAACCCATTTGAACGATTTCTCCAGCCGCCTCAGCGCGTCGAATCCGGCATTTCGGTCCATGCTTGAAGGCGCTGCACAATCGATGCGTGCGCATGGCGCCAATGCAGCCTTTGCCACCCAACAGGCCTACGCCTTAATCGAGGGAACGGTGCAGCGCCAGGCAACCATGTTGGCGTATATCGACGACTTTTGGCTGCTCGGCGTAGTCATTTTGGCCATGATCCCCACGGTTTTTCTGATGAAAAAAAGCCGTCCAGGCGGAGAAATAGCGGTACACTAGTCTCCGCTGAACAGGGAACCCGATGTTTCGCGTAATTACCATCGAGCGGGAATATGGGTGCGGCGGCGGCGCTATTGCCGCTCAACTTGCCCAACACCTCGGTTGGAACCTGTGGGACAAACGCCTCACCGAAGAGATTGCCCGCCTCGCCAACGTCGATGCTTCCGCCGTCAGGCGCTGTGACGAGCGCATCGATAGCCGCTTCTACCGCCTGGCGAAAACTTTTTGGCGCGGCAGCTACGAGCGTAGCGCTCATCTCGGCACGCAGGTGTTCGACACCGATTGCATGATGTCGATGATGGAAGAGATTGCCGGAAAAATTGCTCAGGAAGGAAATGCTGTAGTGGTTGGCCGTGGCGCGCCGTATTTTCTGCGCGAGCATCCCGACGCCTTTCACGTCTTCCTCTATGCCCCCCGCGCGGAGAAAGTTCGAAGACTGCTGGCGGATGGCTTAAGCGCATCCGAAGCGGAAGAGCGAGTGGGTTCCGTGGATCGTGAGCGCATCGCTTTCGTAAAGCACTACTTCGATGCGGACTGGCCTACTCGCTCTCTTTATCACGTGATGATCAATACTGCCGTAGGCAATAAAGCAGTGATCGATACAATTCTTCACACCATGCATCTGGTCGAAGGCCGCCCCAAGGCCACCGATTACGAGCCGCAAAAAATTTCCAGCGCATCCTAGCGCGCCTGCGGTCGACCCATGAGCAAGGGTGCCGGGCAACAATTCTCCGCGCAAATATCAGACCGGACTCCGAGCGATCCTAGCGCTTTCCTCTCTAACCCTGGATTCACTCTTTCCTCGATCAATTCACGAATCATGGCAATGAACTTCGGATGCACGCCCACCGTTTTTGCCCGCGCCATCGGTAGAGCTAATTCGTCGCAAAGTTGCCGCGCTTCCGCATCCAGGTCATATAACACTTCCATGTGGTCGGAGATGAATCCAATGGGCGCCAGAACCACGGCCGATGCCAGATTCTGAGCCTTCACCTCGCGCAGGTAGTCGATAACGTCCGGTTCCAGCCATGGCTGGCCGGGAGCACCGCTGCGGCTTTGGTATACCAGCGCGTCGTTCTTTTTTCCGAGCGCTTCCGAAACCAGCCTTCGCACCTCTTCGAGTTGCTTTACGTAGTCACTTGAATTGGCCATCGAGACTGGAATACTGTGCGCTGTATAAACGATCTTCACATTATTCTGGGCATCCCTTGGAACTGTTTTTAATGCATCACGCACTCGCTCGACAGTCGCCTCAATGAATCCCGGATGATTGAAAAATGCACGCAGTTTGTCCACTTCTGGGGCGCCCGCCCCAATTTCTCTCTGCGCTTGCGCAATATTCTCCCGGTATTGGCGGCATCCGGAATAGGAACTATAAGCCGAAGTCACAAAACCGAGCGCAAGCTTTATCCCATCCTCTTTCATTTTTCTCAAAGCATCGGGCAGCAGAGGATGCCAATTGCGGTTGCCCCAGTAAATCGGCAAATTCAATCCGTGCGTCTCTAATTCGACTTGCAAAGCCGCGATCAAATCGCGCACCTGCTGGTTGATCGGGCTTTTTCCTTCGAAGTGGTAATAATGCTCGGCGACAGCCAGCAGGCGTTCGCGAGGAACATTTCGACCGCGCAGCACATTTTCCAGGAAGGGAATTACGTCTTCGCGAGACTCTGGGCCGCCGAACGAAACCACAAGAATAGCGTCATAGCTCATGGGCTGAATGGTTAGAAAGTCAACTTCAACATAAACTGCATCTCGCGCGGAGTTCCGCTTCCAATCGGGCTTACGGGCGTGGTTGTATTGACAGTCTGAATGATGCTGCCGAATACTCCCTGTTCGCCCGCCAGGTAAGGCGAAATATCGGATTGTGGCAATCCGTATTGCGGGTGATTGAAGATATTGAAGAACTCACTGCGGAATTCAAGCTGCATGTGCTCGGTGATCGGGATGCGTTTGCCCAATCCGAAATCCATCTGCCATGCTCCGGGTCCACGGGCAAGATCGCGCGGCGCATCGCCAAAAGTTCCGGGTAATGGCGCGGAGAATGCCGCAGGATTGATCCACTCCGCAATTGTTTTTCCTCCCGGAGGCGTGAGCGAGACACCCGGCACCAGATTCGGACGTTGATCGGTAGAGTTGCCGTCTGGGACTTGGGAAGATGAACGATCAATTGTTACATTGACCGGGAAGCCGGTACGCGCAACAGCGGTTGAAGTAAACTCCCATGAACCAAAAATGGCGCGCGCGATTCCCGGCTCATTCAAGAATGCCTTGCCTCGCCCAAAGGGAAGTTGGTAGATGGCATTGGCATTGAATACATGGCGCACGTCCCAGATGCCATCGGCGCGCTCACAGACCTGGCAGGCGACATTTTGCGCCACCAGTGAATCTCCATCGCCGCTGCCGTCGGAGCCATCGTCGATTTCATGCGACCACATATAATTCGCCGAGAGCAAAAATCCGTGCGAAAACGTGCGTTTCACAGAAACCGACAGGCCGTTGTAATTGCTGACGTCTTCATTTCCCCGCCAGCTGACTTGTCCAAAATTTGGATAGGGCCGCACACCGGTCGCTGGATCGACAACATTGGTCTCGGAAAGCGTGAGCAGATGGTTTCCCGAACTGCCCACATAGGCCATCGTGCCTACAAAATCGGCAGGCAGTGTTTGTTGTACAGAAAGTCCCCATTGCGCCACGTATGTATCTTTGCGCCGGCGGTCATCGTTGCGCGGCGAAACAATTCCGGTTGTGTCGGAAAGAAAGGGTGTAATCGGATAGCTCAGAGTAGGGATCGTTTTGTTCGATAACGAATAAGCGAAGACCTCGTTGCTGATGGGAAGGTTCTGGTCGTCGAGTTGTCCATCTTCGTGGTAAAGGCCAAATCCGCCGCGCAGCACAGTATTCAGCGTGTTCCGGGGAGCCCATGCGAAGGCTATGCGAGGATCGATATCACCGTAATTCGGCTGGCCAAAACTTGCACCCACTCCGCAGAAACCCTGCGGGCCACAAGTAGCGAAGTCGAATGGATTCGCCCGGCCCTGCACTTCATGAAAAATATTGAAGAAGCTGTAGCGCGCGCCGAGATTCAAGGTGAAGTTTGGCTGCATCTTGAACTCGTCTTGAATGTACCCGTACAACTGCGTCTTGCGTAGACCATTGATTGGCAGAGTGCCATTCAGGGTTGCCGTGCTAGCCAGATTGGCATCGAACGCAGTCGTTGACGCGAATGCAATCGTTCCTGCTTCCGTGTTTCCCTGATTCAACTGAATCCGGCGAATTTCAATTCCAGTCTTTAGTGTGTGCCGTCCTTTGATCCATGTCAGGTTGTCGATCCCGGAAAACGAATTGCCCACGCCTGTGCTGACGCGGTTGTTATTCAGTGTGGTGAATCCGGAAACGGAAACTGCAAACGGCAATCCAGTTTGATTGATGTTGGTTGTGTCAGCGGTGCCGCGGTTGAATCCAAATTTAACTTCGTTGACCAGCGTTGGAGAGAAAATATGCAGCAGTTCGATCCCGCCATTGACCGGGGCCGAAGTGAGTTGCTGCCTATCATCAAGGTACTGACCGGAGCTGGCGAGCGGTTGCGTGTTCACAGCGCGGTCAATATTGAAGCGCACAAATGCGGTGGTGTTCTCGGAGAAGCGCTGATCCAGCCGTATCATTGCCGAATTTTCATTCACTACCTGTTTGCCTTCGCTGGAAAACTGGGCGACATCGGGATTGCTGGTGAGAGTTTGGCCAGTGGGATAAGCATTCAGGATCGGCGCGAGAGCCGGTGCGTCGGTGGCCACTTGCGCGCGAAACGCGCTGCTCGGCACATAACCTAACAGCGGAAAGCCCCAATCCTGGCGATAGCCCTCGTAGGCGAGAAAGAAGAAGGTTTTGTCGCGCACGATCGGACCGCCGATCGACCCGCCAAACTGATTCAACTTAAACGGAGGCTGAAATGCACTTGCGGGAACCGGTTGCTGGGCGTCGAACACATTGTTCCGCACGAACTCAAACACATCGCCATGTAATTGATTCGTGCCTGAAGGCGAAGTAACCGCCAGTTGCGGGCCGCCTGTCGATCCGTTCTCCGCGGTCGCCAGCATCGAATCGATACGAAACTCCTCGATCGTATCCAGCGGAATTGCTAGACGGACGTACGGTTGCTGCGGCTGGTTGACGATGTTGGTGGCATCGATGCCGTCGTAAGTAAAGTTATCGTCATCGCGCCCGCGGCCCGCGAAGCGCACCGAGCGCTGATTGCTGCCACCGGTATCCACCGCTCCCGGTACGAGCGCGGTAAGCGTGGCCCAGTTGCGGCCATTGAGCGGCAATTCTTTGGCTTGCACTTTTTCGATGCGTCCGCCCAGTGCATCCGAGGTATTGTCGATCTGCTCGGAGCTGGCAGAGACCTCAACCCGCTGCTCTCCCCCGGAAACCTGTAATATCGCGTTCAAAGTGCGTGTTCGTCCAATCACCTGCTCGACATCAAGGAAGGTCACGGACTTAAACGCGTCGCGTGAAAAGGTGACCGTGTATACACCGACCGGCAACTCCGGAATATCATAAGTTCCACTGGAAGAAGATCTGGTATCACGCCGCAACCCAGTTCCATTCTGCACAGCTGTGATCTGGGCCAGGGGCAGGGCACGTCCTGAAGAATCTGTGACCGTACCGGTGAGTGCGGCCCGATCCGTTTGGGCGATGGCACCGGATGCGAGACCAAGAATAATGGCAATGATGCTTATGTATTGCCCAAAAAATGAAAGAGACCCGTAGGGAACACTATCGGCCTTGGACTTCTGCTTTCGACGCATACTTTCTTTCTGGCTAGGGCTAAATTGGCTCGCCTTATTGGGATGAACTCGTCCAATGTTAATGGGGCATGGTTGACTACTACAAGGATACGAAAAAAAAGAATGGTGTGATTCGTTGGCAGCATCAGTATATCCACGTGAAGCAAACGAGAAAGTTCCGGCGAATCTATGATGGATTTTGTGGGCGAATTTTGGCGCATGGTACGCTTTTCAGCATGGTGACGCCTAAGTGATTGGCCGGGTCTTTAAAGCATTTCAATATCGTGACTTTCGTCTGATGTGGATTGGGGCTTGCACCTCCAGCATCGGCACTTGGATGCAAATTGTTGCGCAAGGCTGGCTGATTTACCGCCTGACCCATAACCCTCGGTTGCTGGGCATCGATCAGTTCCTCGGCGGCATTCCCATTTTTCTTTTTTCTTTATTTACTGGGGTCATCGCCGACCGCGTTGAGCGCCGCAAAATTCTGCTCGGTTCGCAGTATGCTCAAATGCTTAGCGCCGCGGTGCTCACGGTTTTGGTGGCTACGGGAATTGTTCGCGTCTGGGAGATTTTTTGCCTGTCGTTTTTCTCCGGAACAGCGCAAGCCTTCGGCGCGCCCGCTTATTCAGCGTTGATTCCCACGCTAGTCGATCGTGAAGACATGCCGAACGCCATCGCCCTGAACTCCATTCAATTCAATGTGGCCGTTATGGTAGGTCCGGCGCTCGGCGGACTGGCGCTCGCCCGATTTGGAGAGAAGGTGTGCTTCGGCCTGAACGCGCTATCTTTCGTTGCGCCGATCATTTCGCTTTCCATCATTGCGACCCGCTTCATCCCTGCGAAAACTACAGACTCCATGATAAGCAGCTTGAAACAAGGCATCCAATTTGCCCGCAAGCAGGGATCGATGGAAGCCCTCATCGTGCTGGCCTTCTTTATGACCTTCCTCGGCATGCCCCTGCGCACCTACATCCCGGTGTACGTGAAAGATATTTTCCAGCGCGGTCCGCAAACCTATGGGAATCTTCTAGCGCTGATGGGGCTTGGTTCGATCATCGGTTCGCTGATCATTGCGGCCGCCGGCAATTTCAAGCGAAAAGGTTTTGTGGCGATTGCCGGGCTCATGGTTCTGGGCGCCTCCATCACTGCATTCGGACTCTCAACGTCCATCCGGCTAAGCGGAACGGTGCTGGTGCTGGTAGGCGCCTCGATGATGGCAGTGTTCGCCACCGTCAATTCGCTGGTGCAGTTGATCACCACCAACGAAATGCGCGGACGCGTGATGAGCGTCTACAATTTCGCCTTCCGCGGCGGCATGCCCATGGGAAATCTGTTATCGGGATGGCTGGTACCAATTTTCACGGCTCCGGTGGTGTTGGGCGTCAACGGCTTCCTTCTGGTTCTTGTTGCTGCATATTTCTTTTTGGTGCAGAGGCGGGTGGCCGCGTTGTAAAGGATCGTGAACCTGATATCGATGGTGGTGCCGCCAAGTCGTGGATTTAATTTTGATGGCCAGCTAGACAAAAAGAAGAAATCTGGTGCGCCCGGAGAGATTCGAACTCCCGACCTATTGCTCCGGAGGCAATCGCTCTATCCATCTGAGCTACGGGCGCACAAGCAATAGATTCAGTTTACATGGGTGACTGAGCAGCCATCAATGAGCGGAGCATGCTGGACCGCGAGTCCGCGCCATCAACAACGGGCGAACGTCACAAGTAAAATCGTCTGCCTATGTTCCAGAATCACCAACGCCCCCGCCCACCGCCGCGTCCACCACGATCTCCACGATCTCCGCCGCGTCCGCCACGGTCGCGTCCGCCGCCTCCGGCATGCTCCGCTTTAGGGCGGGCTTCGTTTACGTTCAGCGTGCGTCCGCCCACTTGCGAGCCGTTTAAAGACGTAATGGCCTTTTCTCCGTCTTCGTTGCTGGCCATCTCCACAAAGCCGAATCCGCGCGAGCGTCCGGTGTCCCGGTCCGTCATAATGCTGACCCGATCCACTTGCCCGTACTGCTCGAACATCTGGCGCAACTCGTCTTCCGATGTGTTAAAGCTCAAATTTCCCACAAAGATATTCTTCAAGCGTATGCCTCTGCACTGAGCTGTCGAAGTGCGAGCTCGATGAGGACTGGCAGGTCGGGAATACCTTCCTGAAAATCGAGACGGAGCTGGCGGCAGTCAAATGCGGCGAGAAGTATATCAGGTTTGTCAAGCCGTCTTTAAGGCAAGTCCTTAGGAGCCGGAAATACATGCGCGGCTTCAGCGCGGGAATCTATTTGGTGAAAATGGAGTGAGATCGTAATCGGGATTTCTTCCTGAGATCACTTGCGCCATCACGCGCGCCGTAATCGGCGCGAGCAGAATGCCATCGCGAAAATGGCCGGTCGCAACATAATAGCCCGGTGTTGAGGTTGTGCCGAGAATCGGCAGCGCGTCAGGAGTTCCAGGGCGAAGTCCGGCCCAGTCCTCAAGAATTTTCGCGTTCTTTAATTCGGGGATCAAGGCAATCGCTGCGCGATGCAGGCGTTGCATGGCGGCTACATCCGTGCGCTTGTCGAAACCAGATTCTTCCACGGTTGCCCCCACCAGAATTCGGCCGTCGCTGCGCGGAATCAAATAGATATTGGGAGAGCGGATCACGTGTTTCAGAAATTCTCGAGACGGTGCGAGCAGGCACAGCATTTGCCCTTTGACTGGCCGCGTGGGTAAAGCATGCGGCCCGACCTGCCCCGACCACGCCCCGGCGCAATTGACAACTTGCGGGGCAAGGAAAGAAGTTTTCTTAGTGGAGATTCCAATGACGCGGTTGTCGGATAGATTCACTTCAGTGACTGCGTCGCCGGAAGAAATGTCCACACCGCGGAGTTTCGCTGTTTTTAGGACAGCATTGGTCAGAGCGCGCGGATCGACGCTGCGTTCTTTCAAATAAAAAGCCCGCTGACGGAAATCACTGAGCCCGGGTTCCAGTACGGCGAGCGCTGTGGGAGACAAAGCCGCGAGGTCGAGTTTCGACCATTGATCTTCCTCTTCGGCGCGGGGAAAGACAATCGTTCCTCGATCACGCAGATCGACTCGGATTCCGGACTCAGCCTCAACCTCGCTTGCAAATTCCGGGTGAATTATGGCGCTCGCCCTTGCCAGCGGTTGTAGAACGCATGGTGTCTCGGCGGCGCAATCCACCAGCATCCCGCCTGCGGCATAAGAAGCTTCCCGTCCTGGTTCGCCGCGCTCGACCACTAAAACACTTGCGCCATTCCTACGGGCTTCAAGTGCGAGCGAAAGCCCAATGATTCCGCCTCCGATAACGATTACGTCCCAATTCTTCACTTCAGCATTGTAGAAGAGTTGAACAGGGTGCGACTCATCGGCTCGTGGTTTGGCGACCGCACGGCGAAATGTCCAGGATTGGTTCTCTTACGGACGTTTCTCTACGTAAGCCGCCTACCTTAAACAGCCTGTTTTGTTATTAATTTCTGCCAAGCACCCCGGCCACCAATTGACACCGTTGCTCTTGTGCTCAACAATAAAAGTTCACCCAGCCGTGGTATTTACTCCGGAGGAGCCATGTCAGACGAAGGCGAACAGATACAAGTTGAGAATCAGTCGAATACGGGCAAATGGATTCTAATTGTCTTAGGGGTCATTTTCGTTGCGGGAGCCGTCTACGGCTATGTCACCACGCAGCAGCACGTCGACAAGCTGACGAAAGACCTCGGCGATAGCCAGTCACAGGTGGCCGAGCTCAAGAACAGAATGCAGACGGCTGAAGCGTCGGAGGATGCGCTCGCGCATCAGGTAGGGCTGACGAAAAAAGAATTAGCGCAGCGCGCAGCGCAATTGCAGGAAGAGCAGAAGCTGGCCGAATCCCGCCTGCAAAAAGAAGCCAACGAACAAAAAGAACAACTCGGCCAGGTGAGCGGGGAAGTGGCTGGAGTGAAAACCGACGTCGGCGGAGTGAGGACCGACGTAGCTTCGACCAAAGCCGATTTGGAAGCTACCAAGGCAAAGCTACAGAGTACGGTAGGCGATCTCGGCGTGCAGAGTGGATTGATTGCGAACACGCGCACCGATTTGGAAACACTCAAGCACAAGGGCGACCGTAACTATTACGAGTTTACGTTGCTCAAAGGAGCAAAGCCGCAGCCCGTGGCGACAGTGAGCTTGCAATTAAAGAATGCGGACACCAAACACGGCAAATTCTCGATGAACGTGACCTCCGACGACCGGACAATCGAGAAAAAGGACCGCAACGTCGCCGAGCCGATTCAGTTTTACTCCGGCCGCGACCACCTGCTGTTCGAACTGGTGGTTTGGACGGTTGATAAAAAGAAAGTTACCGGATACCTGAGTACGCCAAAAGCTGCTCCGATTCCAGTGACCGCCAATTAAAATGGAGTAATTTCCCGGCGGGCGCGCATGTCGCGCTGCAAATCGCGCTACGCATCTTTTTGGCTATTCAATCGGCACAAACTTCACACAAACCGGCTGGGAGATGTCGAATACTTGCCCTGTAGGTGTCAGGCGGCCGGTTTTCTGATCGATGTGAAAGAGGACGATGTTGTCCGATTTCTCATTGGCGTCGAAGAGCAGTTTGCCGGTCGGGTCAATCGCGAAATTGCGCGGGCTTTGGCCTTTCGTGGGAGCGTACTCGATCAGGCTTAAAGTTCCTTTGTCTTGATCGATGGCAAAAACCGCGATGCTGTCGTGGCCGCGGTTAGAGGCGTAGAGAAATTTTCCCGAGGGATGCACTGCAATTTCCGCGGCTTCACTGAGTTCAGTGAAGCTTTTTGGGATCGCCGAGATGGTTTGCTGAGAATGTAAAACTCCGTTGTCGTAGGAAAACACAGAGATCGTGGAGCCCATTTCGTCGAGCACGTAGCCAAACTTTCCATTGGGAGCAAACGCGAAGTGGCGCGGCCCGGCTCCGGGATTGGCTTTGGCGAAAGGCGGATCATTCAAAGTAAGCGATCCATTCGAGCTATCGAATTTGTAAACCAGGGTTTCATCGAGGCCCAGATCGTCGACGATGGCGAAACGATTGTCAGGCGATAGGTCGATCGAGTGCGCGTGCGGACCCTCCTGCCGCTTCGGATCTGTGCCGTGGCCGGAATGTTGGACGAACGCCGAAGCCTTGCCCAAACTGCCATCCGGCAGGATCGGAAAGGACGCAATGCTCCCGCCCGTATAGTTGGCGACGAGAACATATTTTCCCGTGCTATCGACGGTGATGTAACAGGGATCGGCCCCGCCTGATGCGACTTGATTCAAGAACTTCAACTTCCCGGTCGTGGCATCGACGGCGAACGCGCTGACAGCTCCGCTCTTCTGGCCTTGATAGTCGCCAACTTCGTTTACCGCATAAATGAAATGGTGATTCGGATGCACCGCAAGAAAAGATGGATTCTTAGTTGCGGCGACTAAGCCAACGGATGTCAGCTTGCCCGCTGCCGAATCGTAGCGGTAGGCATAAATGCCTTTGCTCGTGCTGCCTTCCTGGGTATATGTGCCGATGTAGACAAAGTAGTTGTCTTTGGAGACGGCAAGCTGGCTAAGGCTGACCGAAATCGTAAGCAGGGAAAAGGCTAAATGTGCGAATCGAAGAAGCGGGAATGTTTTCATGGCTCTATAGAATCGCATGAAACCGTTGCGCCGCAAAATTGTGATCACTGGGTGATCGTGACGGGCACTGGCTGGTCGTAAGGCTGAACGATCACGCTTATCGAGCGGCGCCGATTAAATGCATCGAGAAGAACCGGAAAGCTGACAATTACCGTTCGGCTGATTTCCTGCCCCGGCTGCAATTTATCCTCGGGAGCGAGCGCTGGCTGTGTGCCTGTTTTCAACGCTGGAAATGCGGAAAAATAGCGATCAAAGTCAATAGCAGAGACCGCTTCAGCCGTGACTTCTCCGCCGGTGGTTACCAACTTTCCTTTAATATCATGAACCCATAGCGACTTCTCTCCCGGATTGCGCAAAGCGAACGTAAGCGCTACCAGGACAGCGTTCTGTCCGGGGATCTGCACGCCGGCGATGTTGACCAGCGTTCCCGTAGCTTGCGGTTTGGGCCGTTGCAGGAATGCAGCGATGGCTACTATGACAACCACGCCTGCAAGCGCAAGCAACACGACCTTGGCAGGAGGCAGATTTCGTTTGGCTGTGCCGAATTCATCGCCGATGCGAATTGTGGGGCCACGTTGCGCCGCCGAGGGCGGTGTGTGGGATGCGGGGGTGCTCGGAAGCGGCGGGCTGGGTTTTTGGTCAGGCATGAATCTTAGTTTTTCCTCTACCCTTGAGATGCACACGAGCTACCGTCAAAAGACTACATCCTCCACAGGCCGCCGTGGGCTAGCCCGAGCGGTCAATGTAGGATAGCCCATATAGAAGACGAAGGTCGGTTGCCACGCAGGGTCGCCCAAAAATTCGCCAAGTTGTGCAAGTCGCAATGCTGGTTTTTCGTGAGCTTTTTCATAGTCGATCATCTCCACGGCTTCGTTGCATGGACGTCCAGCTATGCCACGAGCCGTGGCGAGTAAGTGCGCTCGTTGCCAAACGCGCCCGGCGCGCAGGCAGTTTTCCTGATCATAACGGTCGCGCACCGTAATGATTCCGATCAACGGCGCACGCAATATCAGGCGCGAATACCCATCCCGTGGCTCGCGCGATGCGACCCAGCGCAGCATCCACCGAGGCATCGTCTTAAGAAAGGCGGTCGCGATCGGGGGCTGCCCGAAGGCATCCACAGTAAGACCATCGCGAAATTTCTGAATATCGCTCCAGCGAGTTCGAATCCATCGTCCACTGCCATGATCGACCTCCGGGTCGGAATAGATGACGCCGTTCGACGCGGAGATTATTTCGACCAGCTTCTTTCGGTCGGCTTCGGCGGTAAAGAGAAAAAGTTTGACGTCCGAGTCGTCGCCGGTCAAGCAACTCAGAATGGCGACAAACTCGGGCGGGAGTGGTTTCTCCGGAATGTAGGGGCCGCGATTGGTATGGCGGTGGGGAATCGCATCATAGAGTTCGCTTTTTTCCCGTGTGCCCGGCACGAGATCGATGCGGGCCAGGAGTTTGGGCGCTGTCTCAGCGGGAATCGGTCCAAGCTTTCCCGGAGATAGGGTTACGGCGGCCTGAAAACCATTGGCGGCTGCAGCCAGCATGAGGTTCTCAAGAGCGCAACCCATTCCTATGTGCGCTTCTCGCAAATAAGGGTCGAGGGCACCGACATACCTATTGCTATCGATATACAACTCAATCGAAGAACCGGTTACTTTGAAGAGCCATGGTTGAGTGTTGTGTGGACTAGCGGCGAGAATGGCGGCGCGAACCAGATCCAGGGTTCCATTGCCGGATTGCTCGCGCCAGTCTTTCCAGGGTTGGTAGGCGGGACCTTGGCCAACACTGAAAACGCCCTGGTTGCAGGCGTGCCAGACTCCGCCGCCCGCCACAACAACAGTAACGATGCTCGCGCCTTTTAGGAATGATCTGCGATGCATGGCAAGAGGTATCTTTAATCAGCGGCCTTCTATTATTGATGACCTTCGAATTCGGGGGCGACTTCAAGCGCCATGAAAAACCTTACTCTGCTTACGTCGCGTGAACAATAGAGAATGAAATGGACCTCGATCGCCGGCCCAACTTTCAATTCCAGCCATGCTTCATGGCCTTGGCGAACGCTCCTGCCGGCAGGGTGTTCAAAACATCATTTTTGGTCAGCCAGGCACGGCGAGCCTGCATGATGCCGAAGCGGATTTTATCCAGATGGGAGATGTGATGGGAATCGGTGTTAATCACAACTTTCACCCCGCGCTGTTTGGCCTGGCGCAGGTGAATATCGTTAAGATCGAGGCGGTCGGGATACGAGTTCAACTCCATGGCGATTTTGTGCTTCGCTGCAGCCGTTAGAACTGCGTCCATATCGAATTGATAGGCGTCGCGCCTAAGTTGAAGCCGTCCTGTAGGATGGCCAATCACTGAGGTGTTGGGATTCGAAATCGCCTTGAGCAGGCGATCGGTCATCTTCGCCGGCTCCTGGTTGAAAACGGAGTGCACGCTGGCGATGACGATATCCATCTGCGCCAGCACATCGTCGGAAAGATCGAGGTCCCCATCGGCGAGAATGTCCACTTCGATTCCGGCGAAAATTGTAATATCTCCAATCTTGTCATTCGCTTCGCGAATCTTCTGAATGTGGGCCACGGCGCGCGTATCGTCCAGTCCATTAGCGAAGGCAAGGTTCTTGGAGTGATCGGTGATGGCCATGTATTTATAGCCGCACGCCTTGGCGGCTTCGGCCATTTCCTCGATGGTATTTTTCCCATCGGTTTCGACCGTGTGCATGTGCACGTCGCCCTGAATATCTTGCAGGGTAATCAACTCAGGCAGCGTGTGCTTTTCGGCCGCATCAATCTCGCCAAGATTTTCGCGTAGTTCAGGAGGAATGTAATCCAGCTTGAGCTTAGCGTAGATTTCCTCTTCGGTTTTACCGGCGACTGGCTTTTCGGTTTTCAGGTCAGCTAGGCTGTATTCGTTCAGGGTGTAGCCCATCTTTAGAGCGCGCTGGCGCAGGGCGACGTTGTGAGCTTTCGATCCGGTGAAGTATTGCATGGCCGCACCGAACGATTCCGGTGGAAGCAGCCGTACATCCACCTGCATATCGCTGCGCAGGCGAAAGCTGATTTTGTTGTCTCCCTGCGCAATGATGCTCATCAGCGGCGGGTATTTCGCAATATATTGCACGGCAAGCGCCCGCTCGGCCTCGCTGCAACAGCCCGGGCCGGTAACCAAAATGTCCAAATCGCCAACCGTTTCGCGGCCGCGCCGCAGTGAGCCCGCGGGAGTAATTTTCTCGAAGCCGGCAAACTTGGCCAGATAATCCGTAAGCTTTTGAGCCTCGGTTTCGGCCGCATCGATGAGAAACCGCCCTGAGATTCGGCGATAATCCTCGATCGCCTTCAGCAGTTTTTGTTCGTGCTTCTCGCCCATGCGCGGCAGTTCACGGATCTTCCCTTCGCGCGCCAGTTTCTCTACGCCTTCCACATCGCATACTTTGTGGGTGCTCCAGATCAGGGCAATTGTCTTTGGGCCCAGGCCCTGGATTTTTAACAATTGCAGCATCGATGGGTGATATTTCTCGAGCAATTGCGCCTGCACGCTGAGACGGCCGTCTTTGAATAGCTCCTGCAAATTGACCAGCATGCCTTTGCCTATGCCGGCAATAGCCAGAACTTTTTTCGGCTCGCCGATAATATCTCTGATCTGGTCGGAATGATTCTCGATGGCCTGTGCGGCATTGCGGTAAGAACGAATGCGGAAAGAATCCTGGCCGTCGATTTCCAGCAAGTCGGCAGTTTCGTACAGGGCCGTGGCGATGGATTTGTTGTCCACGGCTTAAAGATTAAACAAGAATGCAGTGCGACGCCAGTGGAGCACGGCTGAAAGCCCGACGGAAACAACACTGCCGTCAACTTATTCAAAGCACCTTGAGCGTCATGCCCACTTGTCTAACGCTAATTACACGCTCTTCGTAACGTTCGCCGCCTGAGGCCCTTTTTGCCCTTCTGTTATCTCGAACTCTACCGCGTCGCCTTCCTGAAGGCTTTTATATCCCTCGGAAGCGATCGCGCTGTAATGAACGAAAACATCGGGACCGTCCGCACGTCCGATGAACCCGTACCCCTTGGCATTATTGAACCACTTGACCGTACCTTTCAGTCTTTCCACGTACCCCCTCTTTCCGCACGTCATCCGAAGTGGGGGGATCCAGACGTGCCGCTATAGGATGCATTTTGGAGCGATTGGGATGGAGTGTCAAGACGGTCTAATACGTATCGCATGGCGGAAAGTTTATTTATGCCTTACCTGATGATCCAGCCATAGAACCGATGAGATGGTTTTCGCGTCGCGAATCGTGCCGTTGAGCACCATGCGTACTGCGTCCGGTAAGGAAACTAACCGTTTTCGGATCACCTCATCCGCTTCAGGTTGCGCCTTGCCGGCGCGAAGCCCGGTCGCCAGATACACCGACATGGTTTCGGCCACAAAGCCAGGGCTTGCGTAAAACTTGAAGATACGCCGCCAAGATGAAGCTGTGTATCCGGTTTCCTCCAGGAGTTCGCGTTTGGCTGCGGGTAGCGGATTTTCTCCGGGATCGATTCGTCCGGCAGGGATCTCCCACAGATAGTCATTCGCCGCGTGGCGATATTGCCTCTCCAGCAGAACGCGGGGAGTAGTGCGGGATTCATCCACTGCGAGAACGACCACGGAGCCGGTGTGGTGGATGATGTCGCGGCGGGCCCGCACGCCTCCGGGCTCCTGAACCTGGTCCGTAGTCACCCAAAAGACTGGGCCGCGATACACGGTGCGGGAGGAGAGAATTCGTGCCTTGGAATCTTGCTTCTTCCGAGATGCAACAGCCTTTGATGACGGAGACTTGGAGCGCGAGGGTTTGGACATGGGAACAATATATAAGAAGCTGAAACACGGTTTCCGGCTTCCGTGTTGCTCGCTTCGCGGTTTGCAAGCTTGATTCTGCTATGCTGCCGGGAATGTCGGCAAAGGATCAGAAAAAGCATTCGGCAAAATCACATATCACCATCCTGGGCGCAGGCAATCTGGCCGGGGCACTGGCAACGTCGCTGCATCACGCCGGGTATGGGATTGAGCAAATCGTCGTGCGTAAAGCCAAGGGTTCGTTGCGTCGGGCGAAACGGCTGGCGAATGAGTTAGGAACATCAGCTGCGGTGCTCGGTCGGACCCGAATCAACGCGGACGTAGTTTGGTTCTGCGTTCCTGATGGCGTGATCGCAAGCGCAGCCAGCTTCATGAAAGATTCCGCCGATTGGACTAGAAAAATTGCATTCCACTCCAGCGGTGCACTCAGCAGCGCCGAACTGGATGAGTTGCGGCGGCGTGGCGCAGCGGTTGCTTCCATTCATCCGCTGATGACATTTGTTCGTGGCTCGCGGCCATCTCTGACCGGCGTCTCATTTGCAATCGAAGGCGATACCTCCGCGGTGCGCATAGCGCGAAACATCGTGAAAAATCTAGGTGGCAAGGCATACACCATTCGCCCCAAAGAGAAAGCCGCGTACCACGCCTGGGGGACTTTTGCCTCTCCCCTATTGACCGCGTTGCTGGCGGTAATCGAGCAGGTTGCCGCGGTAGCCGGGGTAAAGAGCAAAGCGGCGCGCCGGCGTGTGTTGCCCATCGTAGCTCAGACGATTGCAAATTACGGTTCATTGGGCGCCCCTGCAGCGTTTAGCGGACCGCTGGTGCGCGGCGACGTCGAAACCGTCAAGCGCCATTTGCAGATGTTACGTAAACTTCCAGTGGAACTCGAGGTCTATGTAGCACTCGCAAAGGCTGCACTTCATTATTTGCCGGTAAAGCAAAAGGAACAGCTCAGGAAGGTTCTGACTCAGGCATTGCGCTAACTCGAATGGAGAACGCAAGTAGAATCAGCACCACAAATGGAAACGAGGCAGCAGTGCGAATCGGCAGGGCGAAAATTGCGTTCGAATAAAACTGCTGAGGCGCCAGCCATGGACGCGCGACAATCAACCCGAATGCCGCGACCCAAGGCCAGAAGAAAACGATAGCGCCAACTACCGGTAACATCCGCGGCACACGCTTCGACAAACGCAAATTCTGCCAGTGCTGCAAAAGGAAAATAATTCCCGGGAAAAGAATAACGTGGTCGTAAATAGCCTGACCCGGCAAAAGACTGACCGAAGTGATGGCCAGGAGCAGGCTCAAGGTCAGCCAGAAATTGGTAGATGTGGGCTCATCTCTCCGATTTTTCCACGCGAAGACAAAACCGAGCACAACTAAAGCCGCAATGATGAGCCAGCCAATGTGTGCGGCGAAGGCAGGACCGAGCAACTCGTTCACTAACGGAGGCGTCGCATAACGGTGATACCCGAAAACAACGTGTAACCAGTCGCCAATCCAGCCCGGCCAGATAAGCAGGGAAGCGCCTGACAGGAGCGTAGTCATTCCAAGAAAACCCGCGGCGAACGGCCAGCGGCGCCGATCAGCCAAACTCCAGAGCAGCAGATACGCGATGGCTAAGATCGTCATTTGCGGCTTAATAAGAGTCAAGGACGCTAGAACTCCCGCAAACAACAGCCGGTTGCTGCGAATCGCCCAAGCCGAAGCTGCAAGAAGCAATCCCACGACAAGGCCCGGTTGTTCCGCGAATAGTGCTTCCAGAATGGGATAGTTGCAGATCCCAAGCAGCGCGGTAATCGCAAACGAAACCGCGGAGATATGCCCCCGCAAGGCGCGTATCCAGAGCCACAGACTGCCGGCCACAAAAATTGGTAACACGAGGCCAAGTACAACGCGAAGAGTCTGGAATTTCAGCGCAGCAGTGGGCCAGAAGAGCAAATCGGCAAATGCGGGATAAGCAAACGACCGGTAATCCGTGGGTGGGTCGAGCGGGTTGCGGGCATCCAGCGCGCGCCCGAACAGGCCGATTTGAATCTCACGCGTCATCCCGGTGCTGTAGAGATCGCAATGCTCATCTCGCCATTGCCGAGTTGTCAGCCAAATAGGATAAAAATCATCCCCGAAAGCATAGCCATTTCCCAAACCCTTTACTTCGCGGGCGTGCAGTACCTGCGGGATGAACAGCCGAAGATGGTAATCCAGCATGGAAGACGCCGCGATGACTGCAAACGCGAGAAAGATATAGGCGCGGCGTGTGGCGAGAGCTTTCAAGAGTAAAGGTGAAGGAATTAAATCACGCCGAGAGGAATGACGCAAAAATCTGGTAGAGTTTACCCGCTAGCGCGAGCTGAACAGGTGGCCAAGTTTCTCTTTCTTGGTTTTCAGATATTCTTCCGCATGAGGCGTAAGAGGGACCTCGCAGGGAACACGCTCCACTACTTCAACCCCTGCTTGCTCAAGTGCTTCCACTTTTTCAGGATTGTTCGAGAGCAGCCGCACGCGGGTTACCCCCAGCCCTTTAAGCATTTCTCCCGGCAGGGCAAAGTCGCGGTGATCGGCCTTGAATCCCAGCTTCTCGTTCGCTTCAACCGTATCCAGCCCCGAATCCTGCAATTCATAAGCCTGTAATTTCGCCATAAGGCCGATGCCCCGGCCTTCCTTCTGCTCGTAAATTAAAATCCCCGCCCCTAGATCGCGGATCATGGAGAGCGCCATTTCGAGTTGCTGCCGGCAATCGCATCGCAGAGAGTGGAAAACATCGCCGGTGAGACATTGCGAGTGAACGCGCACCAGCGGAGGAGTGGACTGCACATCCCCCATCACGAGAGCGACAGCTTCCTCAATCCGGTGGTTTCCATTTTCGTCAAATTCCCCGCGAAAGCCATGAATACGGAACTGTCCCCAGCGGGTAGGAAAATCCGCCGAAGCTACTTCACGAACTGAATGAATCGTCACACTTTGATTATAGCTGGCTAAAACGCCGGGAATGGCAGCGCACAATTGTAAAAAAATGATCAAGAAAAGAAGAAACGGGCGATCAACGCATCGCCCGTCTCCAGCACTCAATCACATCGACGCTAGATCATGTGTCAGAGTACATCTTTACTAGAGCAGGTCCTTGATGCTCTTGGTTACCAGCGATACGGTGTTGTTGCTCACCTCGCCAATCGCATACAGCAATGTAGCCGATTGGGACGCAAGAACTACCGTTGTCGAAGGAACCAAAGTGGTTGTGCCCTGGTTCACCTCAACCGTGTAAGTGTCCGCCGGAAGGGTGACATCCAACAGCGCACCCGGTTGCACCGTGTAGGTGTACAGCTTCAACGTGGCCGTGTTTTGCAGGATGACCTGCACGGCAGGACCGTCCGCAGCCTGAGCCAATAGCACGCGTCCCATGTTCGTGGCCACAGACGTTAAGTTATTGGTGAAGGTTAACAGCGTTGGCGTTCCATTCGAACTAAGCGCCAGCACGGCCGAAGAATCCTTCTCCGCGTCGATTATTACGGTGCTATCGACGAGCGGCGAGTTGGTGCACGACGCAAGAGAGTTGGCGATGCTGATCTTAACGTCATAGCTCCCGGGCGCAAGGGTCAGCGGACCACCAATCAATCCGAAAGCCAGGCCACGTTCGTAACAAACTTCATCGTTAATCAGCACGTCGACCGGAAATGCCGGATCGGACACTGTTGCGTAATCGCGTCCCGGAATTCCCTGGACTATGTATAGCGAAGAGGCGAGCGAGACCGTGCTCAATGCGGCGCAAAGCAGTGCCAGCGCTAAAGTGAGGCGAATGTTCTTCTTCATAGTTATCTCCAAGTGAGGGAGGAGGTGGCTATTGGCCGAATAGCCAGCATTCATGGTGATGAGCGTCGCTCATTAACTATTCGCTAATGTTGGTGAGAGCCATTTGCTCTCGGTTGTGTGAACCCACAGGTTTTTTGGAAGTTGTGAAAGCGTTTAAGAAAAGTTTGTTACACCGAATAGAAGCGGTGCGGAGCTTTCATTGGATTGTTGAGTTCGTGTGAATTATGAAGAAGAGAAATCGTAAAATTCGATTTAGCAGATTTGGTTTCGCGCAAATTTATCCGCGAGCTCTGTAGTGAAAAATGGCGTCCTGCTTGGAAGCGATAGCTATGCCATTGCGCATGGCAGGCTGGAAGCGCCAACTGTCGAGCGCGGCAAGAAATTTTTGATCGAGCTTGTCGCCCATGCTGCGCAAAATATTTTTGCGGACAATTTCTCCGCGCTCATCGATCGTAATTTCCACCACCACGTTGCCTTCCGCATCCGGCAGTTCCCACGGGTAAACCACGGGATCCATGGTTGTAATCGGCAGAGCCGGTCGAATTTCGTCGCCATATACCGGACCGCCGGGCAGGCTACCGTAGGGAAGTCCCGCGGGCGCACCGTGACCAAGCTTGGAGAGCGTTGCGATTTCTGACTTATCTTGTGCCGAAGAAGGAGCAGGCGCTCGCGGCAAAGACAACTTCGCCTGAGCTGAATTCTGTTTCAAAATTAATTTTTCGTGTCCCAGCCGCTGATGGCGATAGCTCTCGGTCGCGCGATCGGGCGAACTCCGGGAGCTGTCATCCGGGGCAGCGGAAGGAAAATAAATTTGCGTGAGCAGTTTGCCGTTGTGGCCGATTGCAATCGAAGTTGCCGTAAGAAGCTGCGGTTCCCGTGCGTGCAATAACCAGATCAGCAGGAAGCCATGAAGCACAAGTGAGCCGGCCAGCACCCTGCGCTGCTTGGTCGATCCGGAACTCAACTGGCTAAACATGCCGGGGAGCGGCTCCTCCCTGAATATGCTTTCTAAAGTTTAGACGGTTGAAGGGGCTTTTCGTCAAGAGTCATTGGTGGGAAACAGAAACGCTGGTAAAATACTCGGCAGACTCCCAATCCTTACAAATGTGGGGCTGTAGCTCAGCTGGGAGAGCGCGTCGTTCGCAACGACGAGGCCACCGGTTCGATCCCGGTCAGCTCCACCAAATTCTCAAAATTTCACGGCTACGAACTTAAAACGGCGACAAACCTAAAACAGGAATCACTCCCGTTCCTGCGCTTTGCCACGCTGATAAACAGAAAAATACCGCGCTGCTTGTTAGCAGCGCGGTCGAGGGTGATGCGTCGAGAAGGGTGAAGCAACGCTTTCGTACAGGAAACTTGATTTGGAGGCTTGTTGCTCAACTCACTCCGGTAACAGAACTGAGAGTACCAAGGTGTCCCGAAACAGGAAATGGCCCGAATGTGGCGTTACCTCTGTCACCTTCCAGCGATGACCTTCGCGCGGTGAAGCCACTACGGGCAAACTGACTCTCAGAAGGTACTGGACGAAACCTCAACATATTTAGCGCAAAACATTTCACACTCTGTTACGATAGGCGGCGAAATACCGTACAACTTCTTTGCTATGTTCAGCTCGCAAACGATCATACTGGAACTATAACTGCCTCAATTTTTGCGGGGACGAGTGTGTTCGGCTCCGATACCAGGATCTGCTGCCGCAGGTAGGAGTGGTTTCGTGAACGAACCCGTTAAGGGGAATGTTTCGGGAGTAAGGCGTAAGCGCACCAGTCGCCACCGTCGAAATAGACGAATTCGTCGGCTCTCGGCAATCGCGCTGATGGCGATTTGCACAGCTGCCGCGTCGACCGTTGCCTTAAAATATCTCAGCCCATCCCTTTTTCAGGCAAAGCAATCCACCCCTCCAAGCTTTGAAGATGCGGAATTGAGCCGCAACCGCGTCGTCACCATGAACCAGATTCTTGCGCAGTCGCCGTCCACGGACCATCCGGTGTACCAATATTCCGTAGTGCCCGGCGGCGTGGCGGATGCTAAAGAATTGAAGTGGGTAGCGGAGCATGACCCGATTGTTGCCGCGCACTATGCCGGCTTCGATTATGACCACGCCCGGGTCGTGCGCCTGACGCTGGCACGCACGGTTTACCTCTCCTATCGCATCGGAAATCACATCTACTGGACGCGTCACCGTGTGTCGCTGCACAAGGGCGAAAAATTAATTACGGATGGGCGCATGACCGCGCGCGGCCGTTGCGCCAACCGCGTGGAAGATGTGCCGCAACAGGCCGTATCCAAATCCGAGCCGCCGGCGGAAAAATTCGACCAGCCCGTGCGACCGGGCACTGCAATGCAATCGCCGCCCACTCCTTTTCAATCCGCCTTGCTCAATCGTCCGCCGGGTCCGGGACTTGGACCTACCGGTCCATTGGGCTTGTATGACCCAATCGGCGGAGGCGGCTGGTTTCCCATCTCGCCCCCACCCATTCCAACCGGGTTATGCGGGCCGGGCAAGAAAAAAGGCACAGTCGATAGCGGCTGCTGCGCCGGGGAAATAACCGGCGGCACTAAGAAAAAAGGCGGCCCGTGCAGCACTGGCGGCGGAGGAGGCGTAGGAGTAGTGCCCGAACCTGGAACCTGGGTAATGTTCGCCTCCGGGCTGGCCTTCTTCGGTTGGCAGGCGCGCCGCAAGCTGGTTCGCGGTTAGTCCCGCAGTTAATCTTGAGATCAATTCAACCGGCGCTGCGTGCATTCATCTTGCGAAACTCTCCAAACCTTCTGTAGGCTCATCTGTCTAACTCCAGTTAGTCAAAATTGCGGAGGTTTGCTTGCGCCGATTGCATTGGGTTGGTTTGTGTCTTTCCGTCGTGCTCTACGTCGTTTCCACGAGTTTGGTCGCATCCGCGCAATCCATCCGGCTACACGTCGATCTCACCGATGCTCCGCGCAATATCTATCACGCGAAGTTGAGCATTCCTGCCAAGCCGGGCGCGATGACGCTGGTATTTCCCGAGTGGATTCCCGGCAATCATCGTCCCAGCGGTCCCATTGCCGCGCTGACCGGCATTCATGTGGAAGCCGATGGTAAGACCATAACCTGGCAGCGCGATGACATCGATATGTATGCATTTCACGTCGTCGTGCCCGAGACGGCCCATGAAATCGAGGTTTCGCTGGATTCCATCACTTCGAATGACAGCGCCGGTGGAGGCGGCCCCGCCGCTTCGAGCAACGCGCTCGATCTGAATTGGAATACCGTCGTGCTCTATCCGCGTGGCGAGGCTTCCGACGCTGTCCAGTTCACTCCTGCGGTCAAGCTTCCGGCTGGGTGGAAGTTTGGAACGGCACTGACGCCGGCCAGCACATCGGGTGATGAAGTGGAGTTCGCTCCCGTTTCTCTGACTACGCTCGTCGACTCTCCATTGATCGCGGGAAAGCACTATCGCCGTATCGAACTTGCAGCGGCATCGCCCGATGCTCCCATGCACGAAATGGATGTGGTTGCAGATACAGAAGGCGATCTGGAGATGAAGCCGGAAGATTTGGCCGCGTACAAGAAATTGGTCGCGGAAACGGGTGCGCTTTTCGGTGCGCGCCACTATCGTCAGTATCATTTTCTTTACACCCTGAGCGCTGAAGTTGGCGAGCACGGCCTCGAACATCACGAATCGAATGACAGCGCCGCCGCCGAGCGGACCCTTCTCGATCCCAATCTGCGCACGCTTTATGCGTCCCTTATTCCGCATGAGTTCGCGCATTCGTGGAACGGAAAATATCGCCGTCCCGCGGGATTGGCTACGCGAAATTATCAGGAGCCGATGGTCGGCGATCTGCTTTGGGTGTACGAGGGGCTTACCGATTATCTCGGTGATCTCTTAGCTGAGCGATGCGGATTGTTATCGTCGGAACAGTACCGTGAATCACTGGCGTTGACGGCAGCCATGCTCGACCACCGCAGCGGGCGCAGCTGGCGTCCGCTGGAAGACACGGCGCGTTCGGTGCAGACATTGCGCATGTTGGGCCAGCAATGGTCAAGCTGGCGACGCAGCCTGGATTACTACCCCGAGGGTGAACTGATCTGGCTGGAGGTTGACTCGATCATTCGCCAGCAAACTCGCAACAAGAAGTCACTCGATGATTTTCTGCGCCACTTCGAAGGCGGCCAGAGCGGACCTCCGGCTGTGGTGCCTTACCACTTCGAAGATGTAGTGAACGCTCTCAATGATGTCGCTCCATACGATTGGGCCACTTTGCTGAAAGAGCGTGTCGCCGCAACCAGCACGCATGCGCCGCTGGGCGGCATTGAGCGCGAAGGTTGGAAGCTTGTCTATACTGATCAGCCAAATACCTTTACGATGTCGGCCGAGAAATTATTCAAATTCGCGGACTTCTCTTATTCACTGGGGTTTTCCACGTCGGAAGATGGCAAATTCGGCGATGTGATCGTGAACTCTCCCGCATATCAATCGGGCATTGGACCGGGCATGAAGTTGGTCGCTGTAAACGGACACAAATATGCTCCTGAAGTTTTGCATGCCGCCATCAAAGCGGCGCAGGGAACGGCGGAGCCGCTCGAATTGCTGGTGGAAAATGGCCAGTTCTTCCAGACCTACGCCGTTTCGTATCACGACGGCGAGAAAAACCCGCACCTGGAGCGAGTTTCCGGCCAGCCTGATTTGATGCAGGTATTATTGACTCCGCTAACGCATTAGAGCCGGCTTAAGGCGGAAGTTCATCGAATTTGTAATCCTTTGGTAAGCGGGGGTGGCCGCTAACGCTGGTAGAATCAGGGCTGCGCGCCACGCACCCATCCGCTTAAGGACATTTATGAACCGCTCGGTAAGAGCTACTGCCGGATTGCTCATCTGCGCAGGCATATGCCTCTGCGCTCCCATCGCCGGACAGGCACAGGCTGTGCGCTCGGTGCGCCGCGTGCAGGTGCTGGGCGATCGCTCTCCGGTCGAAATTGAAATCGAGTCCAGCGATCAGCTCATTCCCGAGACGCAAATCTTAACCAACCCCGACCGCCTTGTTCTTGATTTCGCCAACGCTGTGCCCGCAGCTAGTTTGCGCAACCAGACATTGCATCATGGGGAAGTGAAGGGCGTGCGCGTGGGACTGTTCAGCGCCAAACCGCCGGTCACGCGAATCGTGGTCGATTTGAACGATGCGCAGGGCTATCAGATTTTTCCTTCGGGAAGAACGGTGATGGTCAAAGTGGGAGCGGGCACCAGTACGCAAGCCTCGTCATCTTCATCCTCCGGACCAAAGCTGGTAAATACCACTTATCCCGCTCAAGCCGTATCCACTCAATCCACAGCAAGCCACGCCGAACCGGCACTGGCCGCACCCGCTCAACCTCCGTTAACGGTTTCGTTTAAGGGAGGATTGCTGAAGGTCAACGCAAATCGTGCCAGCCTTTCGCAAGTGTTGTTCGCGATCCATGAACGCACCGGAGCCGAAATTGCCATCCCCGCCGGAGCCGAGCAGGAGCAGGTGGTAGCCGATCTCGGTCCCGCAGCCGCGCCTGAAGTTTTGACCCATTTGCTGAATGGCTCGAAATTCAATTTTCTGATCCTGAGTTCGGCCAGCGATCCCAACATGCTCGACCGCGTGATTCTCAGCGCGCGTCCCGAAGGTCCCGCCCCCGCCTATCATCAGCCGCTAGCGCAGGTTCAGGAGCCGGAACCCGAAGTCCCAGTCCAACCGCCGCCCACGCCAGAGCCAGCCCCCGAGCAACAAGCTCCACCGCCGGGGGGAAATGCGAACCCACCTGCGGGCAACGAAGCTCCGCAATAGAAATCAGGATTTTTGGTTTGTGTTTGACTACGGCGCTGTGATCAGGCGGATGGGAACGGGAGACGTGCCGCTTACAGTGGGATTTCCTGCGGCGCTATTGCTGCATCCAGTTATATTCATAACGGTTACGCTCGGACTGCCAGCGATATCGCTATTGATGAAAACTTGTAGAAAGCCAAGAATCGTAACTTGTGGAGGCACTGGAACCCCGGGTTTGCTGTCATAGATGGGTATTGTGACAATGTTGTTGCTAACGGTGATGATGTCGCTACTCTCTACGGCACCCGCTTGAACCAGAGGATTGCCGAAACCAGCCGTGATCTCGAACGGGTACGTGGGCGGAGTACTGGGCGGAGCATATCCTGCGAGAGCATCTTGCCCCACGTTGCTATTAGTCAAACACTGGATAGCCGTAGCGGTATCGCCAGTCGCAGGTGAGGGGTATTCTGGGTTCTCAGTCAGGTCGGGCGTGACCGCTGCGGGTGTGCCGCAGGCATAATTTGTGCTTTGATCGCACCCCGCGATCTCAGATTGGTAATTGTTAGTAAGTGAGCAAGAGGTATTCGAAGCGACTGCGATGGGCGCACCTGAAGTTGTTGCGGGAATGTATTGCAGAGCTCCTCCAACTACCCTGGGAGGAGGAACTGGGGAGCACTTGTTGATTGTTGTTCCACAGTCCGCTTTCAAATTAAAGGTTTCACCAATTACCCCGCCGCCCAGCTGCGAAATACCACCGTTGAAGATAGTGCCATCGGGATTGAGAAAGGGATTGGATGCGTTTCCTGGGTCTACATTCGGCACGATCCACGGCTTCACACAACGCGGCTGCACAGGAACCATGCCCGATGGCAAAGAGCCAGTACCCGAAGAGTTGAAGACTTCAGCTGTCGCGGTTGCGCTGACTCCGGAATTCGCAAAAGACCCACCGGAAACTAGCGAAAAAACACGGGCAAAAAAAGTAGGCAGGTTGGCTTGCTGTACGTACACCTGAATAACTGGATTTATCGTGAAGCCCGGTCCTGCTCCTGTGCAGGATGTGGCCGTTCCCACCCCAGCATCTGTGCCGTAGTAAACGTTGATTGTGGAAGGCGCAGCACCATTGATCAAATTTTTTTGGGCTACGCCGATTGCAGCCAAACTCGCCGGACTTGTGGGGCTGCCGCAGATATCATTCCAGCTTCCATCCGACGGTCCTTTTGTAGGGTCTCCCGTAATTCCTTCGATCGAAATGATGCGTGCCGCGGTTAATACCGCTAAATCCGCAGCGCGCTGCGCCTCTGCCTTCGCCTCATAAAGCGTGCCAATGTCAATCGATAGGGCGGCCATAGAAATGATCGCAACCATGCATAGCGCCACGAAAGCCATCGTCACCCCGCGCTCGCGGCTCCGGCACGGTGTTCGGCGTCGCGGCCGTTCGATCAGCGGTGTCAGCATTTCGGCGATTTCCTGGCGTTATGTTTAGTTCTCATCGAAGGCCATGGCAGAGGTCGTAATGTTGGTGGGTCCGGTGAAGCTGCTGAACAGCCCGGCTACACTGGTAAATTGCCAGATGTAAGGGTAAACAATCGTGACGCAGGTGCCGATCAAATTCACCAGCGCACCATTAATGGTTTGTTGCGCTTTGCAACCGCGGTTGATCGTCAGCTGCAAACCGGGGTTCGCGACTCCGGGGCAGCCCGTATTCGCCTGGTAGGTCCATACAAGGTTCGCCGGCGCAGGAGCGGCGGCTGTCGCGAGGCCGCAATCGTTGATCTTCTCCGAGAGCAGATAGTTATCGACTACCTGAAAGGCGTCGCTCACCGACACAGGCAGAGCCGCATTAAGATCGGTAGCGGGATCAGCCGCTGCCACGCGGGCGCCTTCGCGCACCGCATCGGTCAATTTGTGCTTGAGAGAAAGCGCTCCACTGAAATCAAAAATTCCCACCACAAACAAGACCAGCAGCGGGACCGAGAGAGCGAACTCCACGATTTGGGAGCCGCAACTGTCCGAATGCATTCGCCGGGAAACGGTTTGGCTCCAACGCTTAACAGGAAGGTGGCATTTCATTGCGTTTCCGCCCTCATCTGCGCCTGCGCGCGCAGGTTGATGGTTTGATTGCCGATGGAAGCGAAGGGCAAGGGAAACGCGTAGGGGTATTGAAAGCTGACCGAAATGCCGCACTCTCCAGCGCCACCAGACTGGCCGTTACCCGTGACAGTTGCAGTCGTGGACAACTGAACATAGCTAGCGGTCGGTGTGGCGCCGGAATGCGTCACGCCCTGGACGCAAATATTAGTTTGAGAGCTATCGCACACTACCGTGGTGCTCGAACAGCCAGTCGCCACACCGCCTGTGGTGCAGGCACATACGGCAGGCGGAGTGGTGGGTTGCTGTAACAGATTTGGATTAATGCGCGCCGCTTGCAGATCAGCCTGAATAGCATTCCATGCGTTGGCGGAGGGATCGCCGGCTGCGCAGGTCGTACAGACGGGATTCACCGCCGCCCGCGCGCCATCGCGGGCGGCATTCGTAATCGTGCCGTAAATACGGAAGGCTTGCCCAAACCAAAAAATTCCGAGCAGGAACAGGAACAGCAGCGGCAGGATCATCGCGAACTCAGCAACCTCGGCTCCGCGCACACTGCGCGCCCAATTGCGATCCGTAATGGCGGGATGATTTTTCACGGCTATCGCACTCCCCACATCTTCCAGTTCAAAGCTCCGTAGAGCAAGGTCGTCAATGCCAGGGCCACTCCATAGGGAACTTTTAGCGACTGAGGATTATCCAGCGAAACTTCCGGTCCCGGCATATGCAATCTCGCCATTGATCGCAGCATGCGCCCGATATTGCGCAGCGTTTCTCCCAGGCGCCGCTTGTAAATCACCAGAGCGAAGGCCATGATCCCGGCCACAAAAATCGAACCCATCAGCAGATCGGCCAGCACCGCAGGACCGATAAAAGAACCCAAAGCACCCGCCAGCTTCCAATCTCCGGCGCCCAGGCTGCGAATCAAAACAAAGGGCAACAGCACCAGCAATCCCAACCCAGCGCCCAGCAGGGAAGCTTTCACTCCCGGCCACCCAGTTATCAGCCCGTTCACGGCGATTCCAAGGACCAGTCCCGACACTGTCAGCCAGTTGGGAATCCGCCGGCTGCGCCAATCGGTATAACCGGCAATCGCAGCCAAAACCATAGCTAAACTCAGCAGAAACGGCTTCAAACCGGCTCCGGACTGCCCGAGAAAACGCCATGCTCGCCAGCCGCCGGCCGAAGTTGTTGCAAGCCTTTCATATTTATGGGTCAGTAGCGTTGCGGGGGACAGTCAACGGCCAACGAAATACGCTTACAGATGCGGATTTTCACATAGCCGGATTGCGAAGTCAACGAATACCCCGGCCCTGCCAATCTATCGGTCATCTGCAAGAAAAAGGCCCGGATTCTGCTCCGGGCCTCGAAAAACCAATCCGATTCTACCGGTTGAATGTGCCCACCGTATTGTGCTCGGCCACGATGCGCTTGGCGTTATCGGCCAGCGCTTTGGCTTGCGGCAAGAGATCGAGCCCTTTGAGCACTTCGGGGTCGGCTTCAGTCCGCACTTTCAAGCCTTCATCCTGCCCAAATGCATCCACGAAGATCTCAGCCTTAATGTTGGACCGGATCCAATCGTTGTTATCCAACAGATCGGCCTGCGTGTAGGGAATACTTGCCTCGTCGAGCGATTTACGGAACTCCTGCATCACCGCGTCATCCACTTCAAAGCTCTTTGTTGGATGATGCGTTACAACGTACTTTTTGGCGTAGTTGAAGAACGCATAGTGTTGCAGCAGCGTGTCCTCGAAATGATTGCTTTTGATTGGAGGAATGGTTACGTCGGGCGTGATGCCACCGCCACCATAAACCGTGCGCCCGCTATCGGTAAGCTTTACTTCGCGGTTGACTGTGCTGGCATTGTCGTCACGATTGTAATAGTAGTCGTAGAGCGAAATGTTGCTGTAATCGCGTTGAATCAGGCGTCCGCTAGGCGTGTAGTAGTGGGCGGTAGTCAGCGCCAGGCCGGTGTTTTCCGACAATGGATACACAGTCTGCACCAAACCCTTGCCGAAGGTCACTTCGCCTGCGATCAGTCCGCGGTCGTGATCCTGAATGGCCCCAGAAACGATCTCCGCGGCCGATGCCGTCAACCGGTTCACCAAAACCACCAGCGGATAATCTCTTCCGCCGTTGCCGTGCTGCGCCACATAACGTTTTTCAGCCGAGGCGCGGCCGTGGTGAGAAACGATCACCTGGCCTTTCTTGAGGAACTTGTCGGCAACGCCAACTCCTTCGCTCAACAATCCACCGGGATTTCCCCGCAGATCAAGAATCAGACCTTTTAGATCGCCGAACTCATCCAGCGCCTTGGAAACTTCTTCTTCCGTGGTTTCGTTGAAGCCTGTGACGTGCATGTAGCCAATACCCGGACGAATGAGGAAGTGCACATCCACGCTATAGCGCGGAATCTCATCGCGGATCAGGGTAAATTCCATCGGCTTTTCCACGGCTTCGCGCGAAATGCTGATGTGGACCGTCGTTCCTTTCGGCCCTTTGAGCAGGTCGGCCACGTCGCCAGTGCTCATATTTTCGGTGGATTTGCCGTCAACCGCGATAATCACATCGCCAGGGTGAATGCCGGCCTTGTAGGCAGGCGTGCCCGTGAAGGGGAAAATGACAATAACTTTATTGTTGCGCGGTCCCACGGTCATGCCCACGCCGTAGTACTTGCCGCGCTGGTCCTCGCGCATCAGCGCATAAGACTTGGGATCGAAGAAGTTCGAGTGCGGATCGAGCGCGTGCAACATACCGGGAATCGCGCCGTTGTAGATTGCCTTGTCCGCATTTACCGGCTCCGCATAGTTCGACTCAATGACGGAATAGACGTCGGTGAACTGCTTCAGACTGTCTTTAACGTCAGAATCGCTGGAGGGCGAAGACGACTGTTGGCCGGTGCGCTGGGCGAAGAGAATGCCCAAAAAGCCGCAAGCCAGCAGGAAAAAAAGTACCAGAAAGAGTGATCGGCGAGAACTACGTGCCATTGAATATTTCCTTCGGTTGAGGGGATCGCGAACTTCCCCGGCTACCGCGCTGAATAAACGCAGTATATCACCTGCTTAGACTGCCCCGGACCGGGATAGTCACCATTGGTAACCCCGCATTTTAGGGTGTTTGGAGCGGCGGGTAGCCATCGAAGTACTGCTGCGCTTTCGTCCACGCTTGCGCGGCAGAGAGTCGGCCTAGCAGACGGCCTGCCATGTCGACGGCGCGGAAGTGGATGCCCCCATAGCGGCGTGACATCCCAGCTTCATTCGCTGCGTCCGTGAAGGTTTCCCAACGCAGAGTTACCGCTTGCTAAGCCGCAAGATTGCTTTGTCAATAATTTGTCTAGTCATTGCCGCCTCGTGCGCCCCGCATTATGATGACCTTATGAGTTTTTCCGAGACGATCTTCCTGTTCTTTCTGGCCCTCATTGTTTTTGGGCCGAAGAAGTTGCCGGAGATCGCTCGCCAGATCGGGAAAGTTCTGGCCGAACTTCGCCGCGCCTCCAACGAATTCAAATCGCAGATCGAAACTGAAATCGCGCATCTGGAAGTAGAAAAGAAGCAGACGATTCTCCCTCCGAGTTCGCCGCCGCAAGGCGCGGTGGCTAGCTTAAGTCTGAACCCGGCGAGCGAAATAGCTCCACACGAATCGCAGGCAACGTTAGCCGCGCCAGTCGCCGAGCCCACTATTCCAGTTGCGAGTTCCCAACTGGCAAATTTCCCGCTTGCAAATTCGGAAGAGGCGAGCGCAGCAAATTCAGCGACAGAAAATCAAGCTGCCCCTACTGCGCCTGACTCATCACCTGCCGGCCTCGATTTAGAGGCCGCCTCTGCTGCGCAGGACTCGCATGTTTGAAAGCGCAAGCGAGGATCCCAGCGAAGAGCAGAAGCGTGATGCTATGCCCACCATGGGCTTTCTCGATCACCTGGAAGAGCTTCGTACTCGCCTTGTTTACTCCGTCATTGCCGTCGCCGTAGGATTCTTCGCCTGCTGGGGCTATCGCGAAAAAATCTACGCGGTCATGCAAAAGCCCATCATGGACGCACTTAAGGCCAACGGCATGACGGATAAGCTGGTCTATCTGAATCCAGTTGAGCCCTTCAATCTTTATCTGAAGATTGCCGCGCTGGCCGGCCTGTTCCTTACTTCGCCGTTTGTCCTTTATCAGGTGTGGATGTTTATCTCGCCGGGCCTCTACCGCAACGAAAAGCGTTACGTGGTGCCCTTTATGGCGTCCACCATCGCTCTGTTCGCGGGAGGCGGATATTTCGGCTACAGAATAGTTTACCCGCGAGCTTTGGATTTCCTGATCGGCTTCGGAAAACAGTTTCAGCCCATGATCACCATCGGCGAATACACGTCGCTGTTTATGAGTATCGTCCTGGGCATGGGCCTGATCTTCGAAATGCCAATTCTGATTTTCTTTCTCGCGCTGATGGGAATCGTAAGTGCAGGGTTCATGTGGAAGAATTTTCGCTATGCGATTTTGATCATTTTCATCATCGCGGCCATCGTTACGCCGACTCCTGACGTTCTGAATATGTGCATCTTCGCCGCACCCATGATTGGCTTATACATCATCAGCATTGGTATCGCATGGATGGTGCATCCCAAACAGCGTCGCGCCCGCAAGGAAAAGCAAGCGGCGTAAAATTCCAACTCATGTGTTTGCTTTTAGTGAGGTTCATTCAGTGATAGGCAAGGGGATTGCGCTTCCATCTTTGTTGCTTTGCATCGCGGTCGCTTGCGTGGCCTGCGGTCACGACAAAGAGGAAAATACTGCGAAGGCGCAAAACCCGCCGACGGCAGCCGCGGAGCCTTCCAACCTTTCGTTTCCTCCCGATAGCGGCCCGCTGCCGACGTTTGATTCCGCGCGCGCTATGAAATATGTTAAAGAAATCGTGGCATTTGGCCCACGCCCCATCGGCAGTGCGAATCATAAAAAAGTCGAGGAATATATCGCCGCGCATCTGAAAGGCGACGCGGTCGAAGACGATGTTTTTACCGCCGATACGCCCGAAGGCAAATTCCCGGTGCGGAACATCATCGCGAAGTTTCCCGGTGTGAAAGACGGCATCATCATAGTCGCCAGCCATTACGACACGAATTACCCCCTGCGCAATACCTCCTATGTGGGAGCCAATGACGGCGCGTCCTCAAGCGCGCTGCTTCTCGAAATTGCCGATCAACTGCATGGCAGGAAACTGGATGGTTACAGCGTATGGCTGGTGTGGGACGATGCCGAAGAAGCAATGAAAGCATGGACCGATGCCGACAGCCTGTATGGAATTCGTCATCTGGCGCAAACGTGGCAGGATGACGGAACGCTGAAGAAGATCAAAGCTTTTTTACTTGCCGACATGATCGGCGACGCCGATCTCAACATCGATCGCGACCTGAACTCAACGCCGTGGCTGGAAGAAGTTGTCTACCAGGCGGCCACTCGCCTCGGCGATCAATCTCACTTCTACGCGCGCGAGAATCAGGTTTCCGACGATCACATTCCTTTCATGCAAAGAGGCGTGCCCTGCGCCGACCTCATCGACTTCGACTACGGCTACAACAATGTTTTCTGGCACACCCCGCAGGATACCGTGGACAAGCTCAGCCCCAAGAGCCTGGAAATTGTCGGCGGTACGGTTCTTGAGACGATCCGTATTCTCGACAAAATGGATTCGCTGCCGCCGAAGTAAACATAGAAGCGAGATAAGAAAAGTTAAGCTTTTGCGCTTTTCCCCGAATTCATTTCTAATTCTTTCGACATGCGAATCCTGAAAGCGGTTTATCTATGCTTCATCCTCTGCGCCATTTGTATTGCGGCTACGCCTGACTCTGAATCCGACGATGCTACCCGCATCATTCAGGCAGCGCTACAACCCTCTCCGATTGAAAGCAATCTCCGCCAGCTTACCGACGAGGTAGGCGGGCGTGTGCCCGGCACGCCGGCCATGCAGCGCGCCATCGAGTGGGGCACGCAGATGTTTAAAGCCGCCGGCGCCGACAGCGTCCATACCGAAGATTTCGAAATTTCGAATTCCTGGGCGGAAGGCGCGACCGAGATGATCATAAACGCCACGGGAACCGCCCTCGATCCCGGCTCAAAACAAACTTCTAAAGTCGAGTTCCGGGTACGCTGTGTTTCCATCGCATGGGCTCCCGCTCTTGCACCTGTGAAACATGTGCCGGTAGTGGATGTAGGTGAGGGAACTCCGGACGATTTCAAGAAAGCGGGAGATGTTTCAGGGAAAATCCTGCTTGTCCATTCTGTTGTGTTGAAGACATGGGACGATCTCTTCGCCGAATATTCAAAAGCTCCGCCAGTAATTACGGCGGCAGTGAAGGGAAAAGCAAAGGCTGTGGCCTTCATGGCCACGCGCGAGCATGACATCCTTTATCGGCACACCAACTCCTTCGCGGGAGAAATCGACCGTATTCCTCAGGTTCTTGTCGCGCGCGAAGACGGAGAACGTATTGGCCGCCTGCTGGCGGCAGGACATCCGGTATGGGCCGATCTAAGCATCCCCAATCACCTTGCAGGCGCAATCAAAACAAGTAACGTAGTCGCAGAAATCAAAGGCAGTGAAAAGCCCGACGAGTTTGTGATTCTCGGCGCGCATCTGGATTCATGGGAACTGGGAACCGGCGCACTCGATAACGGGTGTAATGCGGCGCTGGTGATTGATGCGCTGCGCGCGATCAAAGCTTCCGGCTTGAAGCCGCGCCGCTCCATCCGCTTCATTCTGTTTTCTGGCGAAGAAGAAGGATTGCTCGGCTCGCGCGCCTACACCAAAGCCCATCGACCCGAGTTAGATAAAGCGGCTGGCGTTATTATTTACGACTCGGGCACGGGCAAGACGACGGGATTCGCTACCGGCGGGCGCAAGGACGTACTCGAAACAATTAAGCGCCTAGCTGCTCCTCTCAAACAGTTTGGTGTGACCGAATTCAAAACCGACATGGAGTGGGGCACGGATCACTTTGATTTCATGCTCGAAGGCGTTCCTACATTCGTCGCCGATCAGGATGAGGCGAATTACCTCGAGAACTATCATGCCGTTTCCGATACTTACGACAAGGTCGACTTCCCGCAACTCAAAAAACATGTGGCCGAAGCGGCTGAACTTGCTTTTGGTCTGGCCAACCTTCCTGAAAAAATCGGCCCGCGCTACAGCCGTGCGCAAATCGAACAGTCGATGCAGGAAACCGGCTCGGTCGAAATGTTTAAGGCGGAAGGCATGTGGGATGCATGGCAAAGCGGAAGCTTGGGAAGGCAGAAAGAGTAACTCCAAATTTCTGATGGCCGGTTGCCGGCTGAACCCAATCGACAATTAGCCATCGATATCGGCAATCTCACTTGCTCTACTTCTGGATATTCTTCAATCTCTTCGCGCTCGGCATGCTCGCGCTGGATCTTCGTGTTTTCCGCGGCGACGCCCCCATGCGTTCCCGCCAGGCTCTGATACGTAGCGCGCTGTGGTTCGGTCTGGCAGCGGCTTTCGCCGGGCTGGTGTTTTTCTGGCAAGGCCGGACGGTGGCCGTCGAGTTCGTCGCCGGATACGTACTTGAACTTTCCCTAAGCGTCGACAATCTTTTTATCTTTCTCCTGGTCTTCCGCTACTTCGCCGTTCCCGAAGAGCAGCAGCAGCGGGTGTTGACCTGGGGAATTCTCAGCGCACTGCTCATGCGCGGTATTTTCATTCTTGCCGGAGTGGGCCTGATCCATCGCTTCCACTGGATTTTTTATGTGTTGGGAGCACTTCTCATTTACAGCGGCATCCGTTTGGGATTCTCCGGAGAACATCAGGTCGATCCGGCGAAGAATCCGGCGGTGAGAGCGCTGCGCCGCATTATTCCGGTTACAGACGACTATCAAGGCGGCAAATTCTTTGTGCGCGGCTGGCAAGGCAAGACGGGCCTCTATGCCACGCCGTTGCTGGTGGTCCTGGCAGTCATCGAGACCACCGACCTGATCTTCGCTATCGATTCCATCCCTGCTGTGTTGGCGATTACGCTGAACGCCTTCATCGTTTACACGTCGAATGTGTTTGCCATTCTGGGTCTGCGGTCCTTGTTTTTTGCAGTCGCGGGATTGATGAGATTGTTTCGCTTTCTTCACACCGGCCTGGCGCTAATTCTCGTTCTGATGGGCGTGAAGATGATCGCTGCCAACTATGTGAAGGTGCCGACGCTGGTTACGCTGGGCGTCGTAGCGGGGGTGCTCGCCGTCTCCATAATCGCCTCCGTTTTGTACCCAGGTTCGGGCGAAAATAAAGCTGCATGAACTTGCGGTTTCAAACGCTAGCCCCTCCAAATTAGCCTCATCCATACGCTATGATAAAAGCCCATGGCGCAAGTCACCATCCACGTCCCGCCGCGGCCGTATCAGGCACGTATTGAAAACGGCCTGCTGGCGCGGTCCGGGGCTTTGCTGGCGGAGCTGCTGCCGCAAGCCAGCAAGATATTTGTGGTCACAGCGCCGCCGGTGCGTCGGCGATGGGGCGCAAAGCTGCTTAGTTCGCTGAAATCGGCGGGTTTTAAGCCGCAAGTCGTGCAGATACCCGATGGCGAACCCGCGAAGAAGCTGGCTACCATCGAAACTTTGGCGGACCGGTTGGTTCGCCTCGGAGCGGACCGCAAGGCCGTTCTAATCGCTCTCGGAGGAGGCGTAGTCGGCGATGTGACCGGATTGCTGGCCTCGCTCTACATGCGCGGATTGGAGCTGGTGCAGATCCCGACCACGGTCCTCGCTCAGGTCGACGCCTCGGTTGGCGGCAAAACAGCCGTGAACCTTGGAGCAGGGAAGAACCTGCTCGGAACCTATCACCATCCCCGCGTAGTGCTTATCGATCCGGAAGTTCTGCGCACGCTTTCGGACCGCGCCTTTCGCGCCGGCCTGTATGAGGCACTCAAATGCGGCATCATCGGCGATCTTGATCTCTTCCTTCGCTTCGAACAGAAACGTTCGCAGATTTTGAAGCGCGATCCGGTAGAGGTCGAAGGACTGATTGCGCAAAGCGTGAAGCTGAAAGCCGAAATTGTTTCCGCCGATGAGCAGGAAGGCGGTCTGCGCCGCGTTTTGAACCTTGGACACACCATCGGCCACGCTTTGGAAGTGGAAACTGGCTACCGGAACCTGTTGCATGGGGAAGCTGTTGCCTGGGGAATGGTCGCCGCCACAAATATCGCGCTTGCAGTGAGACGCACCGACAGCGTAACCGCCGGACGCATCGCCGACGCCATTCTGAGCCTTGGCCGGTTGCCGGAGTTGAAAGTCAGCCCACGCAAAATCCTTTCGCGCTTGCAGGCTGATAAGAAAACGCAAAATGGCGCGGTGCATTTTGTTCTGCCCCGCGAGATCGGCAAAGTTGAAATCGCCTCCGATGTCCCGGAAAAAGTTGTGCTCAATGCTGTCGAAGAATTGCGCCGTTTATCCCATGGCGGCTGGGTCTGGAAGAAATGAGCCGTATCGCCGAAACAGAGCAGCAGGTGCTTGGCGCGGCTCCGGAAGGCGCAAACGACGCCCCATCCGCGGCCCGTGCCGTGCGGGAGATGTTCACCTCCATCGCTCCGCGCTACGATCTTCTAAACCATGTTCTATCCTTCAACATAGACCGGCTCTGGTGGTGGCGCGCCGCGCGTACCTTTGCTCACGTATTCTCCCAACCGGAAGCGCGTGTGCTGGACTTGTGCTGCGGCACCGGCGACATGACGTTTGCTCTACGAAAGCGGGCAGGGAAAAGCAATGGGCAGATGACAGGGGCGGATTTCTCTCACGCGATGTTGCAGCGCGCCCGGTTGAAGTCGCTCGCGAAAGCGCCGAAAGATATCCCTGCTGCCGTGCCGAACTGGATCGAAGCAGACGCGCTCTGTCTGCCCTTTCCGAAAGAACACTTCAATCTGGTTACTTCAGCCTTTGGTTTTCGCAATCTTGCTGACTACGATGCAGGTCTGCGCGAAATCCTGCGTGTGCTCAAGCCGGGAGGGGAATGCGGCATTCTCGATTTCAGCGAACCAGAAGGGTTGATGGGGCGTGTCTACCGCATCTATTTCAAGCGAGTGTTGCCGGGTATTGGCACGTTCATTTCGGGCGTAAGCGGTCCTTACGCCTATCTGCCAAATTCAGTAGAGCGTTTTCCCAAACCGGATGAGATGTTAGAACGTATGCGCCGTGTGGGATTCCGCGAAGCCAGTTGGTCCCCTTACACTTTTGGCATCGCAGGTTTGTATCGCGGGAAGAAATAAAATCAAACGCGGATAATCTCTAGCTTGCTCCGGCACTCGATGAAGCGACTTCGGTTGATTTAAAGCTATCTGCGAAGGCATCCGCAATCGTGTGTTGCATGATTCGGTGGTAATCCATGCCGAGAAACTGTTGCAGTCGTGTCGTATTCATGATGTATTCTCCGCTCATGTAAGGTAGCGCCTCCGGCGGAATCGCGGAAATCTGCCGCTTCCACAGATAGTTGAGCACCATCCGCATTACCCATTTTCCCGGAACGCGAATCAATTTCGACTGCGCCATCTCCACGCATTGGCCAAAACTAAGCGGATCGCCCCGACCGGCCACATTCAAAATCGTCAAGCGGTGTTGCTCCGGATCGCGTCGCAAGATGTGCGCGATCAATCGCGCCATGTCGTCGACGTGCACGAACTGAATCTTGTTGTCGAGATATTGCTGGCCGCGCGGGAGCATGCACGGCAGCCTCTTTCCCTGGTCCCGCATTTTTTGCGCTCGCGGACCCTTGCCATTCGGCGTCCCGCGAAAAGCCCCCAAAAGATAATTCTCCACGCTGGCTCCGGCAAAAATGTGCGGACGCAAAATATAAACGCTGCAACCTCTCAACGCCGAAGATCGCTGCTGCACAACCTCGTCGCACTGTTTTTTGTGGAGCGCGTAAGGAAGCGTATGTGCCGCCAGGGGAGATTCTTCCGTAGCCGGTTGCGGAAGATTCGGTCCATACACCGAGACGCTGCTGGGAAAAATAAACTGTTTGATGCCGGACTCGGCGGTGCGGTTCGTCTCGGTAACGGCTTCCATCACGCGAGCCGTGCCAGCTACATTGATCTGCCACATGCGTTCGGCATCGAGCACGCCGGTTCGCACCGGATCAATGACGAATGCCAGATGCACCACGGAGAGCGGTTGTGTGTCACGCAGCAGATTGTAGAGTGTGCGCGTGGAAGACTCTTCGCCAAGGTCTAAGCGCTCGAATTGCAGAGGGGAAGTAGTTTGGGGTGGATTGATATCCACCCCAATGACCGAGTAGTCATTCAGCAGAGGCAGCAATCGGGAACCTAAATTCCCCGCGATGCCCGTGACTACGACAACAGGTTTCGCAATTGCCATTTAGTTTGGCTTTGACGATTCTGCCGGTTGTGCTGAGGATGACGGATTCGCCGTCGCGCCTTGTGGTTGTGCCGGAGCCGAAGACGAAGGCGTCTGCATGCGCATGTGCGGCGGTCCCGGACGTCCTCCGGGCATTCCAGCCGGTCCCGGGGGTCCAAAATATGCCTCATTCGTGTCCGCGTGGAAGGAGTTCGTATACTTATCCATCATCTCCTTCGAGCGCTCGCTCTTCAGCGTGTTGTGGATTTCGTTCTTCACCTGATCGTCCAGCGGAAGCTCTTCTTTGCTCACGACTTTATAAACATAGTGGCCACCGTTGTCGCTGATCACCTGCGATACATCTCCCACTTTAAGATCGAATACCGCCGCGTGGGCAGGAGGCAAACCGTTACGCCGAACCTTCGGCAAGTTGATCGTAGGCGAGTCCATTTTCATGTTGGCGGCTTCGAACGCCTCTTTCTGGAGCGTGGTAAAATCCTCGCCCTTCGCCGCGCGCTCGTGCAAAGTATCTGCGAGCTTGCTCAATTCCTGCTCGCCCTGCTCCCGCTTGGCGGCATCCGCCGCTTCTTTGGCTTTTTGTTGCTCATCGGTCAGCTTCTCATCGCCGGCTTTTTCTGGTTCCGATTGTTTGTAGCGGGGAACGAAAATCCGGTCGAGAGAAAACTGCTCGTAAGCATCGGTGTGTGCTTTGTAATAAGTCTCGACTTCAGCGGGCGAAATTTTATCCGCCTGCTCCTGCACCGAGCGTTGCAGTTGCTGGGTGAGGATCTGCATTTTTACAATCTTCAGCGTTTCAATGAATTGAGGTGTCTTATCCAAGCCCTGAGCCTTCGCCGCTTCCGACATAGCCAAAAACTGCGGTAACTTCGCCGCCAGCTGGTGCTTCAACTGTGGCGTGATGGTCGGCGCCAAACCACTGGCCATCTTCTCAAACTCAGCGCGGGTGATTACAGTCTTGCAGTCCGCAGGTTTTTTTGCCGCCGCTGTAGATTTGCTGGCAGCGGTCTTGGGAGCCGTAGCGGTCTTCTCGGTCGCGGGGCACACACCATAAACTGTCAGTACTGCGGCATTTTCCGGCACCTCCGCCGCTGGTTTCGCGGGCGCTTGCGCCGCCGCATTTGGAGCCGCCGCCGGATTTGGCGCCGGACTCGGGGCCGGTTGCGCTTGTGCCCAAGCCGCTGCCCCCATCAACACACACAACAGCCAAACCTTACGCATACTAAATTCCTCCAGGATTGGTAGATCAGGAAGTTGAATTAACTCGAACCTAGAATCGTAGCATAGACGCCATTGCCAGTAGTACCTGGAATGCGGAATTTGCGATACCGAAGTGCAGATTGGGGATTGGGGACACATTGCGCCAGCTTGTTAGGAGGTTTGTGCGAGATGGTTGGCGCAATTGCACTCGAACGGCGATAATCCCAACATGTCGGGAACGCCGGTCCTCTACTCACAGAATGCCATGCGCGCTGAAAAACGCTCAGTGGCCGGAAATTCTGTGCTGGCCGCGTTTCTCATCACGGGCGCCAAAATCGCGGTTGGAGTTACTACCGGCAGCCTCGGCATTCTCTCTGAAGCGGCGCACTCCGCCCTCGATCTTATTGCCGCAGTGCTCACTTATCTTTCCGTTGGAGTCTCCGACAAACCCGCGGACGCCGATCACCAATACGGCCACGGCAAAGTCGAAAATTTTTCCGCTTTCGTGGAAACCGGCCTGCTTTTACTGACGTGCGTTTGGGTAGTCTACGAAGCCATCGTGCGGCTATTTTTCCGCCGGGTGGAAGTCGAGCCGTCGATTTGGGCATTCGCGGTGATGGGCGGATCGATGATTGTGGACTGGTGGCGGTCCCGCGCCCTGCGCCGCATCGCAACCCGGTACGACAGCCAGGCTCTCGAAGCCGATGCTCTTCACTTTTCCACCGATGTCTGGTCGGCCGGCGTGGTCATCCTGGGTCTCGTTCTTCTTTTGGCGGGGCGCACCTATCATCAGGATTGGCTGCGTTTGGCCGATCCCATCACTGCGCTGTTTGTGGCTGGTGTCATCGTTTCTGTGAGCTGGCGGCTGGCGCGCCGCACCATCGATGCTCTGCTGGACGCTGCGCCCACCGGCGTTCGATCCAAGATTATTGAAGAAGTTTCCCAGGTAGATGGCGTGCTCGAGATTGGGCGTGTCCGCATCCGCCGCGCGGGAAATCGTTACTTCGCCGATTTGGCTGTAGGCTTGGCACGCACTGTCACATTCCAGCGCTCACAACAATTGGTCACAGCCGTGGCAGATGCGGTGCGGAGCATTTTGCCCGATGCCGATGTGACGGTTCAGCCGCTGCCCCGCGCCCAGCGTTCGGAAAATATTTTTGACCGCATTCGCGCCGTGGCCGCGCGCCACAATTTAAACGTGCACGACATCAGCGTGCAGGATCTCGATGGGCAGCTCCATGTTGAGCAGCATCTCGAACTCGACGAGCGCATGACCCTGAAGAGCGCCCACGATCAAGTCACGGAACTGGAAGCCGATATGCGCCACGACATTCCCGAGATTGGCGCCATCCTGACCCATATCGAGAGCGAGCCATCAACCATCGAGAAGCCGGAAGAGCGTGTACACGACGCCAATCTCGAGCAGCAACTAAAGGCTGTGGCCAAAGAATTCCCCGAGATTCTGGACGTTCATGAATTCGTCATTACGCGAGTCCGCGGACGACTCTATGTTTCCTGCCATTGCACGCTTGCGGACAATCTCTCGCTGGCACGGGTTCATGAGATTCAAACCGAGTTGGAAATCCGCTTTAAGCAATCCGCTCCTGAATTGTTCCGCGTGCTCATTCATCCCGAGCCAAGTACGGACAACCGCAGATAGAATGTAATAAGTGAAATGCGAAGTGAGATGCTGAAGTGAATATTATGACTAACGCCAGTACAACCTGGATTGGGAAACAGCGCTTCAACGGAGTCTCCGACAGCGGCCACACGATCATTGTCGATGGCGACAAAATGGCTGGCAATAGTCCGATGGAGCTCGTTCTCATTGGACTGTGCGGGTGTACCGGCTATGACGTTGTATCAATTCTTCAGAAAAAGCGCGAGCCAATGACTAGCCTCGAAGTTCGCGCCCAAGCCGAACGCGCTGCCAATCCTCCCAGCGTTTATACGGAAATTAAACTGATTTACCGCGTTGGTGGCAAGGTTTCTCGGAAAGCAGTGGAAGACGCGGTACGTTTGTCAAAAGAAAAATATTGTTCTGTATCCGCCATGCTAGAGAAAACCGCGAAAATTATCGCTGAGATCGAATACGTCGACGCATAGGCTTTAAGGCCTAAGGAAATCGCCTGACCAGTTTTACTAGGCTGCCTGATTATCAAATCGTTCTCTGAGGCTCATCATCCCCACCGCAAATCGCCAAAGTTCGCCGTCCCAAGCCGTACGCGGATACCTGTTTATTGCCTCCGCTGCATTTCTATGGGGAGTTTCGGCCGCACTTGGCCGCGCCGTTTTCACCGGAAAACTGCCACTGGGGGCAGCCGCGCTTCGGCCCATTGATCCATTGATTCTTTCGCAGACCCGCACAACATTTTCTCTGCTCGTGCTGGTTCCCGTCCTCGTGATATCCCGAGGCTGGCAGCGTATTAAGTTGCCGGTGCGCGATCTGATCTACTGCTTCGTTCTCGGCACACTCGGCGTTGCCGTCTCAAACTATTGCTATTACCTTGCCATTCAGCGAACCAACGTGGCCATCGCCATCATCGTGCAATACACCGCGCCGGTGTGGGTGCTGATTTATGTGGTTCTTCGCCGGCAGCAAAAGCTCACGGCGCAAAAGGTGATCGCAGTTGCCATGGCGTTAACCGGAATCGCGCTGATCATCGACATCTTCGGACTCCATTCCGGCACTGCGCTCCGCCTCGACCCTTACGGCGTCATCGCCGCGCTGCTTGCCGCATTCTCCTTCGCGTTCTATAACGTCGCCGGACACGGCATTCTTGTCCGCCATGATCGCTGGCGTGTACTGGCCTGGACCCTCACTGCTGCTTCCGTATTCTGGCTGGTCGTCAATCCTCCTTGGAAAATTGCCAATGCTCACTACGTACCTGCGCAGTGGTTGTTTCTTTTTGTGTTCTCGATGATTTCGGTGTTGGGCGCATTCTCCATGTATTTTCTCGGCTTGCAGTATCTCGAACCTTCCCGCGCCATCATTGCCAGTTGCCTGGAGCCGGTATTCTCTATCGTTCTTGCGGCGTTGCTCTTAGGCGAAGTGCTGCGTCCTATTCAAACGCTCGGGATCGTTTTTGTTCTCGCAGCTATCGTGATCGTGCAACGGCCGAATCGCACGTTGAGCGCGAATACCGTTGTCGTCGAGCCCATGGAGTAAAGCTCAAGAATTTATTACGCTGATCCCGCGCGCTCAGTGTTTTTTGCATGTTTCTCCCCTAGATACCCCACTATCGTTTTGACACTGTTTTTACTTACAAGCTCGTTGGTTCTCGTTTAGCCTGAAAATAGCAACTCATGATGACGGTCTGATCTGGATGTGCCTATGAAACTTCAGCGTTTTGCCGCGCTTCTCCTTTTTCTCCTGACGTTCCTCACTCCGTGTTTCGCACACCACATGGCCGTGGTGATCAATAAGCAGAATAAAGTCGATGACGTTATGTCTCTTCATCTGGCGAAGATTTTCCGCTCGGAGGTCAAGAAATGGCCGGATGGTACGGCCATTGTGCTGGTTTTGCACCAAAACTCCACCGGAGAGACGGAGACACTGGAGCACTTGCTGAAAATTAGCCCAGCTGAGTTGAAGGCAATGATTGCCGCTCATAGAGACTCGATTCAGATGGCGAACTCCGATGCCGAGGTTCTCAAGATCGTGCAAGCTACGCCGGGCGCAGTTGGCTTAGTAGATGTGCGCGCGGTTGACGGCTCGATCAATGTGGTGCGCGTGGACGGCAAATTGCCCATGGAGTCGGGTTATCTTCCGCATTAAAGCTTCAGCAGATGAAAATATCTCTCAGCTCTCCTCACATCGCGCGCGATCTGCTCGCGCAACGCTTCGACTGAAGGAAACTTGATTTCATCGCGTAGCCGGTCGAGAAAGCAGATTTCTACTTCGCTTTCCGGCGTCAGTTCAATGGGATGGAAGTTCAGCAGGTGTGTTTCGATGGCAAATGAATCCGCACCAAACGTTGGGCGATTACCGACGTTTGTGACCGAATCAAAGCGCTCGTTTCCCACGCGCGTCCATGTAATATAGACACCGTCTTTCGGCACTAGCTCTTCGTAGCGGGCAAGATTAATTGTGGGCACTGTGTACTTTGATCCATAGCCACGCCCGCGCCCCGGTGAACCCAAAATGTTGAACGGCCGCGCTAGCAGATGACGCGCCCGGCTCACCCGCCCTTCGCCCAGCAACTTGCGAATATGGCTGCTGGAAACCGGCTCGCCGCGAAGTTTCTGCTCCGAATAGACCTTAACTTCAAATCCCATCTCCTGGCCAAGCTGCGCCAGTACGTTCACATCGCCCGCAGCCTTATGGCCGAAGTGGAAGTTGTAACCTTCATGCACCTCGCGCGCGTGAAGCTTTTTCTTGAGAATCCGCTCGGCGAACTGCCGTGGCGTCATGAGCGATAGATCGCGGCCGAAGGGAAGCATCAGCACTGCGTCAATGCCCGTCGCTTCGAGCAGGCGCAATTTTTCTGGTACAGGAGTGAGCAGCTTCAATCCAGAATCCGGCCGCAAAATGCGCACCGGATGCGGCTCGAACGTGACGGCGATGGCCTTGCATCCGCTCTGCCGCGCCCGACTCACGATTTCGCCGAGAACGTACGCATGCGCGCGATGCACTCCGTCAAAATTTCCCACGCTCACCAGCGACGGCCCAAAGTCAGCCGGAACCTCTTCGAGTTTGTGGAAGATTTGCAAAGCGATGTTTAGCGATCAGGGTCCAGAGTCCAGTACATCACTACACCCTGATTTCCAATGCCCATCCCTGGTTCCTAATCCCTGACCCCTGCCTCTAGATTTCAAATTCCAGCTTCAATCCGTCATATGCCAGCCGCACGTGCTGCGGCAGCGTCGCATTCGTCGCTTCGTGCCCCAGATCGTGGCAGATGTGGGTGAAGAACGCCCGCTTGGGCTTGACGCGCTCGACGATGCGCAACGAATTTTCCACGGTCGAATGCGTCGGATGTGGTTTGTGGCGCAACGCGTCAAGGAAAAGAATGTCCAATCCCTCGAGCTGATGAAACGAAGCTTCCGGAATCTCGCTGTGGTCGGTGAGATACGCAGCGCTACCGAAGCGAAAGCCGTAAATCTCCGTCTCGCCGTGAATCAAACGAACCGGATCGAAGCGAGCGCCAAAAAGTTCCACCGGGCCATCGATCGGCCGCAGTTCGAGCTGCGGTAATCCGCCAAATTTGTAGTCGGCGTCAAAAATATAGCTGAACATTCTGCGCAGAAAAGCGGCAGCGTCCGGGCGCGCGTAGAGAGGCAACTTCGCCGGCTTGTGCGCGTAACTGAATGGCCGCAGATCGTCGATGCCGAGAATGTGGTCGGCGTGGCTGTGAGTGTAGAAAACCGCGTCGATGCGCTTGATGTGCTCGCGAATGGCCTGTGCGTAAAAATCAGGCGCGGAATCGATGAGCGCAACCTTGCCCGCAAATTCGATCATGACCGAAGGCCGCGTGCGGCGGTCGTGCGGATCGCTGGAGTGGCAGACCGCGCATTCGCATCCCAGCGTAGGCACACCCATGGACGTGCCACTGCCCAGCACCGTCAGTCTAGCCTTCATGCGCGAGCCTTGCTCATCGTCCGCTGGTACCCGTGGCGACTCCAGGCTGGGGCGGACGCGAGAGCGCATTGGTCACTTCCACATAAGCCATGCGCACTTCGTAAAGGCTGTTTTGCAGAAAATTCTGTTCGATGGATGTGAGATTGCCCTTGGTTTTTTCTGCCAGCAATGTCAGCGTGTCGATAGTCTGGCGTGCCCCGATGATGTCTACGCGCGGCTGTTCGCCCTGCTGGTGCATCAAGCCCAACTGCAGCATCGCAGTCATGTAGAGCGACGCCAGGAAGCGCTCGAACGTCATCTCAAACTCTTTGGCTGAGTGGCCGCTCAACTCCACACGGGAGTCCAGTTCGCCGGATGACTTGCGGTAAGCATCCGCCTGCGCCTGTTGCTCTGCCGCAGTCGGCATCGGCGGCATTGGCGGCATTGGGGGCAACTCCTGCTGCGCATCGCCCTCTGCCGGCGCGGGAAATGCCGTCACCGGGTTGCCCGACGCCGCAGTTTCGAGTGGTGCTGCCTGAGGAGGTTTGGGTTTCTCTTCCTGCTCAACAGCATCCTTGCGCAACTCGCCATCCTCGGTAAATAAGCGACGGTCGGTAACTGTGAAACCTGATTCCTGTTTCTTCTCGGCCATGGCAAACGTCCTTATGTTGGATCTCAATCAGAATTGTGGGTAATCGAACTCCCGCCTCAAACCTTGTGTAGAACTGTATCTTCCAAAGGTGCGACCGCAGTGTGCTCCAGCGGCAATTGAGCTACAGTCGCCGTATTCACGCCAATAGTCACTTCGCGTCCCGGTATTCCGACCTCGCGCCGTATGTACCCTAGCGCAACAGTTTGCTCGCTTGAGGGCATGCGGAGAACCGCGACACTTGTAATCTCGCCCACTTCCTTTTCGCCGGAAGTGATCTTATCGCCAGCCGCAAAGTCCGCTTTGCGGTCCATTACAAATGCGCAAAACTTGCGATGCACATTGCCGCGCGAGCGAATCCGCTCCACAATTTCCTGCCCGACATAGCAACCCTTGTTGAAATTGAGGGCGCGCATCTGTTCGGTTTCTTGCGGCAGATCGCGCTCTCGAATATCGACTCCATACAGTGGAATGCCAGCAACAATACGCTGCATTTCCAGAGCTTCGCTGCCCACCGGCGTTGCACCACCAGCAATCAGCGCTTGCCACGTTTTGTAAACGTCTTTGGGCGCAAGCCAGATTTCGTACGATTCGTGCTGATCGTCCTCGCCACGAATTACAGTGCATTCCACGCAACCACAATCGCAGTGGCACTTCGCAATATGCGTCTGCAAAGGCTGAAGTTCGGGAACCTCAATTCCTGCCGCGTTCAGGTTTACCCGAGACGATGGCCCAGCCACTCCCAAGGCAGTCCAGGTCTCGCTCGCATTCACCACTTCCACATCGTCCATGATGATGTAGTGGTCGAACGTCGCAATCAGTTTCTCCACCTGATTGCGGTCTGTTTCCACCTCGAGCGTCTCGCCTGTATTGAACACGGTCATATCCCCCAGGATACGGCCCTGCGGATTCAGTAAGAAGGCGTAGACGCCGCCCCCCGCGGCAAGATCGCGAATGTTATTGGTCACCATGCCGTTCATCCAGCGCACCCGATCGGCACCCTTGAGCGAAATGCGGGCACGAAAACCCAGATCGTAGATTGCGCAACCATTGAGAAGCGCCGCAAATTCGTCATGCGGATCGGCGAAACGCGCCGCAGTCTCTACTCCGCAATACTCGGTCGCGCTCGCCGGCATCGGATGATCTGCATGCTGAAGCGCATCGTAGAGTGGAGTGGATGGCATGTGAACTATTGATTATAGCGAACGAACTTAAGATTCATTGTCGACCAACAGCATCGGATTTCTAAGGATTTCCCCCAGCAAATGCTAATCAGCAAACCAAAAAATTAGTAATTCCACCATGCGCTTCTTTTCCGCTTATGTTAGCTTTCGGCTGTGGACACCCAGAAGGCTTCAAAGAAACGCATTGCAGTTATTCCCGGAGACGGCATCGGCCGCGAAGTCATTCCGCAAGCTCTCAAAGTCATCCGTGCCTCGGGAGCTGAAGTCGACACCAGCGAATTCGACTGGGGCGCCGACCGCTATCTCCGCGACGGGATGACTGTCCCTCCCGACGGCTTTGCCATGCTGGGGCGCGATTTCGACGCCATTCTTGCCGGAGCCTTCGGCGACCCACGCGTCAAGACCAACATCCACGCCAAAGAAATTCTTCTCGGCATGCGCTTCAAAATGGATCTCTACGCCAACGTGCGCCCAGTACAACTGCTCGATTCGGGGCTGTGCCCGCTAAAGGGCGTCGAACCGAAAGATGTGGATTTCGTAGTGATCCGCGAAAACACGGAAGGTGTTTACACTGACGCCGGCGGAGTCTTCAAGCAGGGCACGCCAGACGAAATCGCGACGCAGGAAGACATCAACACGCGCAAAGGTGTGGAGCGCATCATCCGCTATGCCTTCGAGTACTGTGAGCAGCACACCAAGTCCGATGGTTCGCCCCGCAAGCGTGTGCTCATGTGTGACAAGTCGAACGCCATGACCCATGCCGGCGGCCTTTGGCAACGAGTATTCAAAGAAGTCGGCGGCGAACATCCACAGATCGAAACGCAACACATGTATGTAGATGCGCTCTGCATGCAGATGGTGCGCGACCCACGCCCATTCGATGTAATCGTAACCAATAACATGTTCGGCGATATCGTCACCGACCTCGCCGCCGGACTCCAGGGCGGGCTGGGCATGGCCGCCAGCGGCAATATTCATCCCGGCAAGACATCGATGTTCGAGCCAGTACACGGCTCGGCCCCGCCGATCGCCGGGAAGAATATGGCAAATCCTTTTGGCGCGATTCTGACTGCAGCAATGATGTTGGCACATTTGGGATTGGCGGACGAAGCGGAGAAAATCGAAGCTGCCGTATTGGAAGCCGTGCGTGAGAAAAAAACTACCCAGGATGTCGGTGGAACGCTGGGGACAAGAGAATCCGGAGAGTATGTTGCAAACTTGGTCAATCGTGGATGAACATCAAGCTATGTCATCCTGAGGGGAGCGAGTTGATTCGCGAATGGGATCCTTCGACTCCGCATGCGCCTTCGCTTCGCGAAGACACATGCTCCGCTCAGGACAATTTGCTTTTTAGTCCTACCATCAACGCCAACTCCCGCCACTTCCAATGACAATCCACGTCCACAAAGCCAATCTCGCGCAGCCATCGTAATTGCGTTTCAAGATCGAGCAATATATTCGATGGATCCTCGGTTTCAAACGTGTTCCCGAGGCGATGCAGGAATTCTTCGTGCAAACGTTGCGTTGGCGAAGTGACGTGCTCCAGATTGCAGAAAACACCTCCAGGATTAAGCAAGCCATAAATTTCTGTATATAGAGCGCGCTTACGCTCGTGTATCAAATGATGAATCGCGAAGCTGGAAACCACAGCGTCGAACTTGCCGAGCGCAGGTAAGGGATGATCGAGATTGTGCGTCACGATGGTGATCGACGAATCTTCGGCGAAGCGTTTGCGAGCGGCTTCGAGCATGGCGGGAGAAAAGTCGACCGCCACGGATTCCACTTTTGCCCGTGTACTTTCTTCGGATTCGCGGGCCAACGCAGCCTTCACCAGCGCGAGCAGCCTCCCGCTACCGGTTCCAAGGTCAAGCACGCGCCGCGCATTCACGGGAATAAATTCCAGCAGCGTCGCCTCGCCCTCAGTGCGGTGGGGGACAGAGTCGGCTCGGCCAAGATAGTCGCTGGCGTGTTCGGCGGAGGCCCAAAGGTTGACGGGAGCGTTTGTTGGCATGTTTTGTCTCGTTGTACTCGAAAGATGGTTTGTTCTTGAAGGGAGTATAGGGAATCAGGATAGACTCGTTCCTAATGAATCCGGTCGAACGGCTCAACTCGACGCCTCTAAAGTTACTTTTTGCGGTTGTGCTGCTCGCTGGAATTGGCTTCGCGAGCGGCATGCAAGACCAAAGCCCGCAAGCTCCCACTCAGCAAAATCAAAGTCAAGAGCAGGACAAGAGTGCCAGCCCTGCCTCAGCGAATTCTCCCCAATCATCTCCGTCACAAACACCTTCAACGCAAAAGCCCGAAGTAAAGATCACGCCGCGTGAGGCCGAAGAATTATTTCATTCCGTCGACGAAATCATGGCATTCGACAGCAAACAAACCGGACTTCCCATCAAAAAACAGGTCAAGCGCCGTCTCACCAGCCGCGATGAAGTAGAAAGTTATCTCACCAAGCACATGAAGGATAAAGACGTGAAGCGGTTGCAGCGCTCGGAACTTGTGCTGAAGAAGTTTGGCCTGCTGCCGCACGATTTCGATTTGGAAAAGCTGCTGGTGGCGTTACTTCGCGAGCAGGTCGCCGGATACTACGATCCCAAAACCAAAACCGTGAATCTGCTCGATTGGGTTCCGATTGAAGAGCAGGAGCCTGTCATGGCTCATGAATTGACGCACGCGCTCCAGGATCAGGCGGTCGGGCTCGATAAATGGATGGATCGCGGCGAAAAAGATTTAGGCGAGATCAAGAGAGACCCAACGCCTACAGACATTGAGAACGACGAAATGGACGACACGCGCCAGGCCGTGGTCGAAGGTCAGGCCGAGGCTGTTATGCTGCAATACGAACTTGCGCCAGTGGGGCGGTCGATTCTCGATTCACCCGATCTGGTGGATACGATGGAATCACAGATGGCCAACGGCACCGACGATTCCACGGTGTTCAAAGATGCGCCGATTTTTTTGCGGGAATCGCTCACCTTTCCTTACAGCTACGGTTTGAAGTTTGAAGTGAAGCTGCTGGAGAAAGGCGGCAAGCAAAAAGCGTTTGCCGATGTACTGGAGAATCCTCCGCATACCACGCGCCAAATCATGCAGCCGGAAACTTATCTGGCGGGCGAGCAGATTCCACCCATGCCGGTGGTCGATTTCAAACGCGATTTCAAGAATTACGTGAAGTTCGATATCGGCGCGATGGGCGAGTTCGATGTTGCGGTTTTAATCGAGCAGTATGTAGGAAAGAAGTTATCCGACAAGCTGTATCCGGAGTGGCGCGGCGGATACTATTACGCCGCACGCCCGAAAGGCAATGCGGCAGCACCGCTGGGTTTGATGTACGTATCGCGCTGGTCGAATGCGGAGACGGCCAACGAGTTCGCGGACATTTATGCCGTCTCTTTGGAGAAACGATATAAGAAGTTGGAAAAGATCGACCAACCGCAAAGCGCATCCAAAACGCAACGTCGGCAGGCCTGGAATACAGAAGAAGGCGCAGTCGTTATCGAGGAGCAGGGCGACAAAGTTCTGGTAACGGAAAGCCTGCAAGATACCACAACCGAGACACTGAAAAAGGAAGTATTCGGTAAGTAATTCGACCATGCCATTGAACAATGAGCTATTTTTTCTTGCCCGATTTTTCTTTCGATGGCTCCTCCGATTCACCCAAAAAATGCTGCACTTTCGCTACGACAGTGAACTGTTTGCCCCTGCGCTCAACTACGAGCTTGCGTTCTTGTCCAACCGAACCTTCGAGCATCGACCATGCTTCTCCCAAAGTTGAGTCCGGAACCGGAATGTCATCCACAGCGGCAAGATGATCACCGGCTTGCACTTCAGGCACGGAAGATTTGCCGTCGATATCCGCAACTCCAACGATGGTGAATCGAGTGTCGTCCTCAGGGCGAAGAACGAGGCCAATGACATCGAAGTCGGGAAATTTGAAGGTGCTGCCGAGATCGAAATATGCCGTCGAGTGCACATAATCCAGGCCGATGCGGTAATTCATGAGCGCGTTGGAACCGAGTAAACCTGTAATCGAAGCCCCCGCGTCTTTTTCAAAAAAATCGCTGTAACTCTTTGGCAGCTCAGCCACGCCTATATCGGTGAGGTAAAGCGGACCATATTGCATGCGCTCGACACGCATCAGCTTCCAGTTTTGTTCGTCATCGCCCGCTTCTCCAACGTTGGCGGGGCCGACGGCGCCTACCATATGCGGCCAGTCCGGGTGGGCAGTTGCGAGCTTGTCGAACAGTTCTGTTGAAAGAAAGCTGATGGAAGATCCCACATCGAGGCCCAGATTGTAATTTTTATTTTCAATCTTGCTGGGAATTTGAATGAATCCGGAGGCCGCGTTGACAGTCATCTTGCTCTTCACGCCTTTGAAGTTGAGCGTGCTGGGCATCCCGATGCTGAATTCGCGGTCGGGAAAATCGATGAGCACGTCATAGTTGCGTAAAACTGTCGAGGGAATCTTGATCTCCGCGCTCGTGCCGGCAACCATGACTGAATCGGCATTTTCTGGCTTGAGTGGGATCTTCGCTTCTTTTACTGCCGCTAGCGGGATTTTCATTCCACCAATAGTGATTTCCCGAGGCGGTTGAGCAGTGCAGGCTTGTCCATCGCAGTTTACGGTCAGGCCCATCAATTTGGCCACGCGCTGCGATACCCGCAAATCCGGATCGCCCGTATCCACCCATCCGCGAACCCGTTTCATCGAGCCACCGGGCAAAGAAATATACACATCGATGATGACGCGGTTGTGGTCAAGGGTGATCGGAACCGTAACGAATTTGGGATCAATATTCGAAGCAGTCTGAGCCGTAGCCGCGAACATTGCCAGCGCAAACATGACAGTTGCAAATCGCATAATGAAGATTGTAGCGGGTTCGTTAAGCCAGATTGATTCTGGAAGAAACATACGCAAGCAGTCGCGACCCATCCGCTTGCACCGAATGCCCGCGGACGGCTTGATATAATCACCACTTTGGCCTCCACGTACAACAGTTCTGTAAACGATCCACTTTCTTTCGGAGAATGATGGCACAAGCGGAGATCGGTATCATTGGCGGCAGCGGGCTTTATTCGATGCCGGGATTGACCAAGGTAAAAGAAGTTCGGCTGAAGACCCCATTCGGCGCGCCTTCTGACGCGTATGTTTGCGGCTTGCTCGAAGGGCGCAAGGTGGCTTTTCTCGCACGGCACGGCCGTGGCCATCGCATTCTTCCCAGCGAACTCAATTTCCGTGCCAACATTCACGGCTTCAAACAGCTGGGTGTCGAGAGAATCGTCTCCATCTCCGCCGTCGGGTCATTGAAGGAAGAACATAAGCCTCTCGATTTCGTGATCCCCGATCAGTTTTTCGACCGTACGCGCCATCGCATCGACACCTTTTTCGCGGAGGTGTCGTAGCGCACATAGCTTTTGCCGATCCTGTATGTGGAGAGTTGTCGCGTGTGGTGGAAACCGCATGCAAGAGAATTAAAGTCAACGGCAAGCGTGGCGGCACTTATTTATGCATGGAAGGTCCACAGTTTTCCACCAAGGCGGAGTCGAACGTCTATCGCGGTCTGGGCATGGACGTGATTGGTATGACCAATCTGCAAGAAGCCAAACTGGCGCGCGAAGCGGAGCTTTGCTACGTCACGGTGGCGATGGTCACGGATTATGATTGCTGGCATCCACATCACGATTCCGTGACGGTGGATCAGATTGTGGCGGTGCTGGTGAAAAATGCCGAGAACGCCGCGAAAGTTGTGCGCGAAACCGTCGCAACGATGCCGCGCAAACGATCGTGCAAATGCGGCTCGGCATTGGCGCATGCCATCTTAACCGATCGGAAAATGATTCCGGTCGCGACAAAGAAAAAGCTGAATCTGATTCTGGGAAAATATTTGAAAACGAAGTAGGGCATTCATTATTAAGAAAGCAGCCGAAGAGATTAACTTCGATGAAACCTGATTTTGAGATGAAAGGAAGACAAAATTCATAATGAGCATTGTCGTTGTAGGGTCGGTTGCATTCGATGACGTTACCTCCCCTTCAGGAACCGTGAAGGGGATTCTCGGCGGCGCTGCGACGTATTTTTCTCTGGCAGCCAGCTATTTCACGCAAGTTCGAGTAGTCGCGGTAGTCGGCGAGGACTTCACCGCCGAGCACGAAAATGTTTTGAAGAAGCGCGGCGTCGATACGCGCGGCATCGAGCGCTCCGCCGGTAAGACTTTTCGTTGGGGCGGCTCGTACGCCGACAACCTCAATGAAGCGAAAACAACTTTCACCGATCTGAACGTGTTCGAGAAGTTCAATCCGCAGATTCCGAAAGAGTATGCGGATACCGAATTTCTCTTCCTCGCGAATATTCAGCCCACGCTGCAAGCCGATGTCCGCCGCAAGTTGAACGGTGTACGGCTGACCGGCTGCGACACCATGAATTACTGGATCAAAGGAGCGCGCCAGGAGCTCGCTGAAACTTTGAAGCTGGTAAATGTGTTGCTGATCAACGACACCGAAACAAAAATGCTGGCCAACGAGCCTAATCTACCCCGCGCCGCTCAGAAGGTGCTGGCAATGGGCCCGCAGGCGCTGGTCATCAAGCACGGCGAATACGGTGCTACCATTTTCTTTCGCGAAGGCGCGTTTGGCATCGGCCGCCATCCCTTCCGTGCGCCGACGCTACCGCTCGATGAGGTGAAAGATCCCACGGGAGCCGGCGATTCCTTTGCCGGAGGCTTTATGGGCTACCTGGCGTCGCAGCCCGAATTGAATCGCGAAGTGCTCAAACGCGCCTTGTTTTACGGCGGGGTCATGGGATCGTTCGCCGTGGAGAGCTTCGGCACTGAACGGCTGCAGAATCTAAACCGCGAACATATCGATGCCCGCTTTCAGATCTTCCGCGAGCTGACCCACCTCGAATGAAGCCGCAATCTCCCCCTCCCAAGACCGATTCGCAAGTGGAAGTCGTGCGGCTGGTGTGGTTGGCCATCTTCATCTCGGTATTTTCTTTTCTCTTTTATTACCGGGCTGGAGACCTGCTGCTATACGGCGATGCCGTGGCGCACATCAACATCGCACGTCGCATATTCGATTCCAAAACTCCGGGGCTGCTGCAACTAGGAACGGTCTGGTTGCCGCTGCCGCATCTGCTGATTATGCCGTTCATCGTTTCGAAGCAGTTGTGGCAGAACGGTGGAGGCGGCTCCATCCCGTCGATGGCAGGATTCATATTCGGAACCTTCGGGATCTTCCGGCTGGTGCGGACCGTGCTGAAGGGTAACTCTGATGGGTGGGTGCGCGTTATAGCCTGGTTTGCAGCCGTCATCTATGCAGCAAACCCGAATCTGATTTACCTGCAATCGACCGCCATGGGCGAATCGTTGTATTTGGCTTTTTTTATTTGGGCGGTCGTTTATTTCGCCGAGTTCACCCGAGGCAACGCGAAGGCTCTGACGAAATGCGGATTGTGTGTAATCGCCGCTTGCCTGACGCGGTATGACGGATGGTTCCTGGCGGCGATTCTGACGCTGGCAGTGATCATTGCAAGTTCGCAGTTTTCTGGAAGCTGGGAAGATGGGAAACCCAAGCCAGCGCAATCGGTTCCGCGAATGGCGATTGCAAAATTTATCCTGCTCGCGGTAGCCGGACCAGCTCTCTGGCTCGCCTACAACGCGGCCATCTATCGTAATCCGCTGGAGTTCCTGAACGGCCCTTATTCTGCGAAAGCGATCGAACTAAAAACCGCCACAACAAATCCAGCTAAAGGAAATTTGCTGGCATCAAGCTCGTACTTTATAAAAGCTGCTCAACTGGATATCGGCGGTTCGAATTGGCCAGGCCGCTTATGGCTGGGCCTCGCGCTGCTGGGAAGTTTCGTTGCGATCTTCGAAAAACGCGGGCGCTCTGCCTTGCTGTTTTGGACGCCCCTGCTGTTTTACGCGTTATCCATAGCTTACGGCAGTATTCCGATTTTTGTGCCTGCATGGTGGCCGTTTTCCCAGTACAACATGCGCTACGGCCTGCAACTGCTTCCGGCATTTGCAGTTTTTGTGCCGCTGGGGATTTCTTTTCTGGTTCAATCCGCCATGAAAATCCCTCAAGTCGAACTTTCATTGCGTACCTGGGCGAACACAGTAACCGCGTTGATAATTTTGCTGTTGGCAGCCTCAACCTATGCTGCCATCTGGCATGCCGATCCCATCTGCTACAGCGAAGCCAAACTGAATATGAAGACCCGCGTAGCGCTCGACCGCCAGCTCGGAGACTGGCTCAAATTCCTTCCGCCGAATTCCACGCTGCTGATGTATTTGGGAGAACACGTCGGCGCGCTGGAGAGGGACGGGATTCCCTTGAGCAGGACGATTAATGAAGGCAATCATCGCATGTGGATGCAACCGTCCGATGCAGAGGGCCTGTGGGAGCGGGCTCTGGCGAATCCAGTGGCATATGCGGATTTTGTGATCGCCTTCGAAGGCGACCCAGTGTGGACGGCGGCACGGAACAAAAATCTCACGGCATTAGTCGAAATTCATACCACTGGACAACCGCCCGCTATCATTTTCCAAGGGCGAAGTCCATCTTCCGTGCAAGGGACGGCGAGGTAATCAGTTAGGTTAACGCGGTGCTGCGAAACTGCGTTGTTGCGATGATAAAATCCGGCCATCTGTTTGTTTCCTGAGCTGGGCAAATCTATGAACTGGCAACATATCGTTGACCTGCTGCGCAATGAGATGGCGAGTGGCCTCGTCGCGAATTCGCTCGCGCGGCTGGTTCTGGCTGCGGTCTTGGGTGGGGTTATTGGTTTAGAAAGGGAATTGAAGCATCAACCGGCTGGCTTGCGTACTAACATGTTCATCTGTTTTGGCGCAGCGCTGTTCACGATTCTCTCGGATGTGCTGGCTGTCGAACATCTCGGCGACCACACGCGCATCTCGGCGCAAATTATTCCCGGCATCGGCTTTATCGGCGCGGGTTCGATCCTGCACATGCGCGGTTTAACAACCGGCCTGACCACTGCATCCACGCTTTTTGTTGTGGCGTCGGTAGGAATGGCCACTGGTGGCGGTCTTTACCTTACCGCAATTTTTTCTACCGGCCTGGTAGTGGCCGCCTTGTTCACTCTCGGTCACTTGGAATTAACCTTCAATCTGAAAACCATACTCTCAAGTTATGAAGTTACGGGCGGGAGCGTGGATGAGATCACGCACGAAGTTAACCGCATCCTGGAACATCGACACCAGATGATGCAAAACGTTGTAAGCGGTGACACGGGCACGCATATCCGGCTGCAATTCGACGTTTCCGGCTGTAACCGCGAGCAGAAAGAGTTACTGCGCGATCTGCGGGTATCCACGGTGCTGAACAGCGTGACACCATTAGGTCCGGTGGAGTTGGAGTGAGCCTGCCGCAACTGGCCATTCCGTTCATCAAAGCAAGTGCCTGCGGCAACGATTTTTTGCTGATCGAGTCCGCTGCGCTTTCAAGTGATACAGATCGCGCAGCCCTGACCCGCCGCATCTGCGATCGTCACATGGGCGTGGGAGCCGATGGGGTGGAGTGGATGTATCCTCACCCTTCGGCGGATATTGAGATACGCCTCATCAATGCTGATGGCTCCGAGGCGGAGATTTCCGGCAACGGCACCCGCTGCGTGGCGGCGTACATTTGCGCTACGCACGATAAAAATAGAATTGTCATCCAAACCGGAGCCGGACTCAAAACTTGTGTGCTGGATGGGAAGAGCGAGTCCGATTACGAATTTGAAAGCGACATGGGTGAGGCTGTGGTGAGTGCTGAACTCGAATTGAAAATTGCCAATGGGCCGGTACGCGGGATTCCGGTGTCGATGGGCAATCCGCATTACGTCGTGTTTATGCGGGAATTTGCTAAGAATTGGCAGGCGCAGGCCGCGGAAATTCAGGCAAATTCTGAGTTCAAGAAACATGGCGTAAATGTGGAACTGGTCGTGGCCGAAGGGAAGCATGATGTGCACGTGCGCTTTTTCGAGCGTGGCGTGGGCGAAACACAATCGTCGGGAACAGGATCGTGCGCATCAGCCGTTGCTGCCATGGCCATTGGCAGAGCGGAATCTCCGGTCCGCGTGCATGCCCCCGGTGGTGCGCAAACGGTTCGACAGGAAAATGGTCGAATCTTTCTTCGTGGTCCGGCAAAATTGGTATGTGGCGGAGAGTTTTTTCTGGCTTAAACGAATGTAGTGGCCATACAAGTTTCTGAATTTTGACTTCTTCCCCTAAACCTTCGCCAGTAAAGCCAGCCGCCCTCCGTCTCGGAGATACGGTTGGCCTTGTTGCGCCGGCGAGTAACCTCAAACGCGATGCTCTCGAGGCAGGTTGCGAAAGCCTGCGCCGCGCAGGTTACCGTCCGTTTTATTTCGATTCGATACTGGAGCAGGATCTTTATTTTGCCGGATCGGTGGAGCGGCGTGTACACGAACTCGAAACGATGTTCGTACACGACGATGTGCGAGCGATCGTATGCGCTCGCGGTGGCTACGGTGCCAACTATCTGCTCGAAACACTAAACCTGGAAATAGTCAAAGCGCATCCTAAGATTTTTGTCGGTTATAGCGATCTCACCGCACTGCTTACTTATTTTTTCGATGCCGCAGGCTTGATAACATTCCACGGCCCGATGGTAGCGAAAGATTGGGCTCATGACGACGGCATAGACGTTGCTTCCTGGCAGGCAGTTCTGGGCGATGCCGCAACGGAATTCAATCTGGGCGCGGATTCCGGGATGACTGGATTGATGAATGGCGCAGCCGACGGGATTCTCTACGGAGGATGCCTCTCTATTCTCGCGGCTTCACTGGGCACGCCTTACGAGATCAAGACTGAAGGCACGATCTTGTTTTTGGAAGACGTGGCCGCCAAGCCGTTTCAGATTGACCGTATGCTGATGCAGTTGAAGCTGGCGGGAAAATTAAATCAGGTGCGCGGCATTGTCTTTGGCCAGATGCAAGACTGTGTTCAGACTGTAAATCAAGGCTACACGTTGCAGGAAGTGGTGCTGCGCATCCTCGGCCCGTTGGGAATACCCGTGGCTTATGGATTGCGCTCCGGACACGTGACAGCGGGCAACATTACATTGCCGATCGGAGTGAAAGCGGCGTTGACAGTGCAAGACGGTCAGGCCAGTTTAAAACTTTTGGAAACGGCGGTGAGCCGTTAAGCTTGTTGCGAAAATCATGGGCGAAAACAAACACATCCATTTGATCGGCATCTGCGGAACCGCCATGGCATCGCTCGCCGGAATGCTAAAAGAGCGCGGGTTTCGCGTGACCGGTTCGGATGCGGCGGCTTACCCGCCCATGTCCGATTTCCTCGCCGAGATTGGAATTTCAGTCGCGCAGCCGTTTGATGCGCGGAATCTTGAGCCCGCGCCCGATCTCGTCGTCGTGGGCAATGCGATTTCTCGAGGGAATGTGGAACTCGAACACATCCTCGATAGCCGCATTCCATTCTGTTCGCTGCCTCAAATTCTGCATGATGAGTTTCTGCGCGGCAAAGAAGTTCTCGTTGTGGCGGGAACCCACGGAAAGACCACCACCACATCCATGCTTTCCTGGATTTTTCATACAGCCGGACTGCAACCCTCATTTCTCATCGGGGGCATAGCGGAAAATTTTGGTTCGAGCTTTCATGTGGGTCACGGAAAACATTTTATCGTGGAAGGCGACGAATACGACACCGCGTTTTTCGACAAAGGGCCCAAGTTTCTCCATTACTTTCCCGATGCTGCAATTCTTACGTCGGTTGAATTCGACCACGCGGATATTTATAAGGATCTCGATGCCGTAGAGACCGCATTCAAACGTTTGGTAAATTTGATCCCGCGGCGCGGCCGGATCATTGCATTCGACGGTGCGGCTGGTGAGTTTTCCGAAAGCACCAGCCTGGAGCGCTGTTTGAGCAAGGCATTTTGTCCGGTGGAACGATATGGTGCGGGCGAGCGCTCCAATTGGAGAATTACTGATTTAAAATTCGAAGCCGGCAGAACGTCATGGGCGGTGCTGCACGAAGGCAAGCTCTGGGCAAACCTCGAGTTTGCTCTGGCCGGCGAATACAACGTTTGGAATGCAACGGCGGCAGCCGCAATGGCCACGGCTTACGGAGTTTCGAAAGCAGAAATTGCTGCCGCGTTAAAAACCTTCAAGAGCGTAAAACGTCGCCTGGAAGTGAAAGCGCAGGTGAACGGAATCACGATCATCGATGACTTCGCGCATCATCCCACCGCGATTGCCGGGACGCTGAAAGCATTGCGCGCTCGCTATACCGGTGCGCGTTTGTGGGCCATCCTCGAGCCGCGGTCGAATACCCTGCGGCGGCGTGTTTTGCAAGGTGATCTGTCGCGCAGCCTCGCACTCGCGGATGAAATTATTGTTGCAGGCGTTTTTCGCTCCGACGCGCTGCCGGAAAATGAGCGGCTCGATTTGCCCACTCTAGCGGAGGATATACAGAAGTGCGGTAAGCGTGCCCGGCTGATCGACGACGCCGATCAAATCGTGCGAACTATCGCACCCGAAATGTGTAGCGGGGATGTAGTCGCGATTCTTTCCAACGGTGGCTTCGGCGGCATCTACGAAAAATTGCCTTCGCGCTTGCGCGAATTAGCAGAGGATGCCAGCGGTCTTAAGTCCGCCAACGCAGCGGCAAAGCAATGAAGAGCTTGATACCCAGAAGCAGATGGGCCCAGCAATCGTTTCTGCTTCTTTTATTTCTTCCGGCAAACCTAAAACTTTCTTTCGCTGCGACCGATTACACGATCTCCCTGGCGAGCCCTGAGCAGCATTTGGTGGAAGTGCAGATCCTTTTGCCCGAAGGAGCGGCGCAGCGCGAGTTGCAGCTTCCCGTGTGGAACGCCCTCTATCAAATCCGTGATTTCTCGCAATATGTGGACTGGATACGCGCCGAAGATCGTGCAGGGAAAGCCATTCCCGTCCACGAACTGGATAAAAGCCGCTGGCAAGTTTCCGGTGCGGAAAATGGTGCGGTCGTTGAATATCAAATCTATCTCGATTCCCCCGGCCCATTTGGCGCACAATTAAGCCCCCATCATGCATTCTTCAATCTGGCGCAGCTTCTCCTGTACCCGGTAAATGCTCGCGCGGACCCGATGACTCTCCACTTCAGTCACATCCCCACCGGTTGGCGTATTGCCACGCCGCTTGCTGCTGCGAGCCGCGAAACGTTTAGTGCTGAAAACTATGATCGCCTCGTCGATTCTCCAGTCGAAATTGGAGTGTTCAATGAATCTTCTTTCGAAGAGGGCGGTGCGCACTATCGTGTGGTAGTTGATGCCAATGCCAGCGATTACGATATGAAGAAGATTGACGCGACGCTGCAAAAAATCGTGGCGTCTGCTACCGGCTGGATGAAGGATCGGCCATTCGATAACTACATGTTTCTTTATCATTTTCCGCACGGGTCGGCGGAAGGCGGCATGGAGCATGCATTTTCCACGGCGATCGAGATAAACGCGGATGTAATCGCAGCCGATCCCGACGTGCTGGCTTCGATTACTGCGCACGAGTTCTTTCATTTGTGGAATGTAAAGCGCATACGCCCGCAAACGCTCGAACCGGTGGATTACACAAAAGAAAATTACACGCGAGCGCTCTGGTTCAGCGAAGGATGTACCAGCACTGGGGCCGACATCATCGAACTGCGCGGCGGCTTGATGGATGAGAGCCAGTTCGAGCGCGTGCTGGCCTCAGGAATCACGGAACTCGAGCGGCGCTCTGCGCACCTGACGCAGTCGGTGGAAGAATCAAGCTTGGATGCGTGGCTGGAGGGTTTTGCTTATTACCGCCGCGCGGATCGTAGCATTTCGTACTACAACAAAGGTGAGTTGCTGGGAGTGATGCTTGATCTCGCCGTGCGCGAAGCCAGCCATGGGCAAGCCTCTCTGCGCGAAGTCTTTCAATGGATGAATGAGAACTACGCGAAGAAGGGGCGTTTTTTCCCAGACTCAGACGGTGTACGCGAAGCCGCGGAAGCCGTGAGCCATGCGGATCTGGGATGGTTTTTCACGAAATATGTTGCGGGTACCGAAGAAATTCCATGGAATGATTTCTTTCGCAGCGTCGGATTGCAAGTCGTCCAGGAAAAGACGGCCGCCGCAAATCCAGAATTTTCCGCATCGCGGAACTTTGATAGCCCCATGAAGGTAGATGCCGTCACTGCGGGCAGCGAAGCCGAACGAGCTGGATTGCAAGTGGGTGACATAATTCTCGAAATCAACGGAAAATCGCCGGGACAGGAAGCTTCGGAACAGTTGGCTGGCTTCAGTGAAGGCGATACGATTACGGTGAAAATCCGCGAACGGCGGGGCGCAGAGCGTGAGTTGCAATGGAAAGTCGGTGCTCACGAAGAGAAGACATACGAGATCAGGGATGCGGAGAATATCACCGCGGAACAGCGAATTCGCCGTACCGCATGGTTAAAAGGTGAAGCGCAAAATTCGCAACCGGCTGCGTCGCGGTAGAAGCACTCGTGTTTGAGAAGATTCGTCAGACATATACGCACTCATGATTCGCACTCTCGCGATGCTTGTCTCCTGGTCTCTGGCTGCGCCCGTAGCGGCACTGATCGGATTTCCCTGGACGTTCATTACGGGAGATATTCGCCTCCTCTATCGCATGTTCATGATCGGTGCGTGGAACGGCGTGCGCCTTGCCGGAGTTCGCGTACAAACGGTCGGTCTCGACAAACTCGATCCCACGCGCAACTACATCTTCATGTCGAACCATGTTTCGAATCTTGATCCGCCCATCACTATCCCGCTAATTCCGAAGCGAACATCTGTGATGGTCAAAAAAGAATTGTTCCGCTATCCGATCCTGGGGCAGGCCATGCGAATGGGTTCTCTGGTGCCGGTGGACCGCGGCAATCGTGACGCGGGCATCGAATCCGTGCGAATCGCAAAGCAAGTCGTACAACAAGGCCTCAACATGACAATCTACGTGGAAGGGAAGCGCTCCTTCGATGGCAAGTTGCTGCCCTTCAAGAAAGGGCCCTTCTATCTAGCGATTGAATGCGGTGTACCTGTGGTTCCCGTCACCATTACGGGCACTCACTATGTGATGCCCAAGGGAAGATTCGCGATTAAGCCGGGACTGGTGACAGTAATTTTTCATCCGCCGATCGAGCCGGCGAATTTCGGCAGCCGCGAATACTTGATGGAGCAGGTACGGACGGTAATCGAAAGCGGCTTACCAGAAGAAAAATCGACAAAAACAGCCGCACAAGTGAGTGAGTAGCGCCTAGCTTTAAAAATTCAGAAAATTAAAGATGCGCATCGGGGCATCGCTTCAACGGTGCTGCAACTGAGAAATCGCCTGACTTTACCGCTGCGCGTTCATGTTTTGCAACAGATCACTTCTTGGAAAGCTTGCTTCGCAGCTCCCTCGCCATCTCCGGCAGCTTGGGCAATAGAGCGGAATATTTTAACCACAGTTTGTGATCGACCGCGGGAGCCCCGCTGACCAGCGCCCCTGCGGGAATATCATGCGCCACGCCGCTCTGCGGAGTGACGATGGCAGCTTCTCCAACTTTGCAATGGCCGACCACGCCCACCTGTCCGGTCAAAATCACTCGCTTGCCAATCTCCGTGGACCCGGCTAGGCCGACCTGCGAGCAGAGCAACGCATCTTCGCCAACCTGCGATCCGTGCCCAACCTGAACCAGGTTATCGACCTTGACCCCGCGTCCGATGTGAGTCTCGCCCACACTGGCACGGTCGATGCATGAGTTCGCCTGAATCTCCACGTCATCATCAATCACCACGGGAGCCGGCTGAGGAATTTTGTGCCAATGTCCGTCGCGAGTCTTGGCGAAGCCAAAGCCATCGGACCCGATGATAACCCCGTTTTGAAGCAAAACATTATTGCCGATCCGGCAATTCTCCCGGATCACAGCATGAGCGTGGGCAAAAAAGTTATCACCAATCTTTACTCCGCGATAAATGACCACATGCGCCAGTAATACAGCGTTGTGGCCAATTTCCACATTTTCGCCGACGACAACATACGCGCCGATATGCGCATTGCGTCCAATCCTCGCACTCGGATCGATAACCGCCGTGGGATGCACGCCCGGGGCATATCGCAATGGCTGATGAAAGAGCTTGAGCGCGTGCGCGAAACTAAGATAAGGGTCCTCCACGCGCAACGTGGTAGCCGAAATAGCAGGGAAATCCTCGGCCACGATCACGGCGGCGGCTTGGGTGGAGCGAGCCGAGGCCGCATATTTGGGGTTGGAAACGAATGTTAACTCTCCCGGTCCAGCCTGCTCGATACCGTTAAGGCCGGTGATTTCAATATCGGGAGATCCATTCTGTAGGCGCGCATTAAGAGCTGACACGATCGCTGAGAGCTTCATGATCTTTGGGAAAGAGACGAATAGAATCGTACACCACGAGTGTGCACCCAGGTCTGGGATGTGCAGGAATGGATGGAATGCCGCGTCTTAACGGCAAAAATCTCTGTCGCAATAATTAATTACGCTTGAGTTCGCCCTCTACTACCCCGGTGATCGTGAGGAAGCGAATCACTCCGGCGCTATCCTCGAAAACCAATCCGGTTCCCTTTGGATTCACCACTGCTCCAATCAGATGACCGTACGCCTTGGGAATGCCCCCATGAGTCGGCGTCTGATCGTAGCGTGCCAGTTCGCCTTCTTTCATTCCGGTCATGCTGACAAAGCGAATGACGCCTTCGCTGTCTTCAAAAATGAGTCCGGTACCGATCTGATCCGGTATCACCGCCGCCAAACGTCCATATGTTTTCGGCACAGTGCCTTCAGTCGGAGTGTAAGCCTGTGCGGCGGTAGTGTTCCTGTTCCCCACCAAATAGCCGGTCATTGCCAGCAGGCAGCAGCCCAAAACACGCACCAATCCTCTTCGCATAAATGGAACCTCTCGTGAAATAACTTCCAGCCGTTACGCTAGCACATCAAGGCAAGACTTGAATCTTGTGCATCATGCCAAGGTCCTCGTGCAGCAGGATATGGCAGTGATACACAAATGTGCCCGCGGTGTTGGGATCCCGGAAGTCCATGCGGACTTTTATGCTTGGATACGGACCTCTGCCGGTCCAGTATGGAATTTCCATCGTGTCGCGCAAATCCTGGTTGGGCACCGGTTGGCCGTTCACTTCCAAAAGCATGAAGTGGATCTGGTGGATGTGAAAGTCATGCGTCTCAAGAGCATGATTTTCAATCGTCCAGTCTTCCACTGCGCCTACGTGGGTAGTGATCACAGGCTTTTCATTGGCAGTGAAAACCTGCTGCTTGTCTCCGTCGACGGTTATATAGAACTGAATTGGCCCGTTCGTGCCGCCGAATTCTTCAGAGAAATAAAGGTGACGCTGTGTGGTTGCGGGCGCATCTTTCAGGCCGGCAAACTTGAGATGATCCATGGAAATCGGCGGAGTGCTCTGTACTGGCTTGGCCGCTTGCACTGGAGCGCTTCCGCTGTTCAGTACCATTTCCGCGATCGGCTGCTCAAGGTCCGGATTGCCGGTAGGGCCGGTAGCGTAGGTGAGCGTCATGAAAAGCGCCTGCGTTCCTGCTGGCGGAGCTTGCACAATAAACTCGGCGCGGCCGGCAGGCGGCACAAGAATGGTAGTTTCCATGCGCGGCGTAGCCAAAGGATAGCCATCCAGCGCAATCACCTGCATGGGCTGTGGAGTTCCATTAAACCAAATCTGCAACGGCATGAAATCCTGCAGCGAGGCATTCAGCACCCGCCAGAATTCTTTCTGCCCGGGTTGCATCACAATTTGCGGAGTTGGACCCTGCACCACGCCGGCGTTCTCAAAATTTACAGTCAGTTGGTAAGGCCCCGGAACCCATGGCACCAGGAATTCCTGGCGAATTGTCATCACGCGCTCGGTTAACCCCGTTACTTCCGGGCGAACCTTCTCCATGCCGCCCACAATCAGCGCGCCGGCTGCGCCGCCGTTCACCTGGAACTCGGTGAAGCCGTGAATGTGCGGATGGTACCAATACAATCCCGGCGGCTCATTCGGAGGAATCTGCGTGTCGAACTGAAACGACGAGCCCGGTTGTATCAGAGTGGTGAGCACATCATCCTGGTGACAGGTGGGCGGAATATTGAGGCCATGGAAGTGAACATTCGTGGAATCGATGGTTGCCGTGCCCGTATCGCCGCAAACCGGCGAGCCCGAAGGAGCGGACATATCCATCCCATCTTTGCTCTGCGCACCATTGTCTTGAATGCGATCCTTCACGTTGAGCAACAGATGGTCACCGGGATTCAGGCGCAACGTCGGAGCTTCCGCGACGCCTCCGGTCGCGGTCGCATACGTATAGCAATAATGGGTATAGCCAAACTGATCGACCGAATGTCCCAGCGAGAAGTTCGCGTTCAGCGTACCATTTTGCGAATAGAGGTTCAGGGCGTCCTGCAGCACTGTACCGGCTGTAGGGCGTGCAGGACATTGTGCGAATGCTCCCAGAAAAGAAAACCCAACCATCAAGATTGCAATCGAATATCGACCAGCAGTGTGCATCAGAGACTCCGAGAAGATTTTAATCGTCCAGATTGCCAACAACGTTTACTAGACGCTTACTTAGAAAGTTGGGGGTGGAAAAGTTCCAATTGACAACAACGACGTGCTAAATGGATCGGATACCGGCGAGCCTGTCATCTCTTTCAACGTGCATTTACCAGCCTGCGAGGTGATCTGAACCATCGCGATACCCGACGAACCGCCGAACTCCGCCACATACAAAACTCCGCCGGTTCCTGTATTCGATTCCAGTGCCATAGACGCGAGATAAGCCCAGGAGGCAACGTAACCCCGTAGCGGCCCGGTTGAGCAACCCAGCGTTATTTTGCCGGTGGTGCTATCAAAAAAAGCTGCCGTAATCTTATCGCCCTGGGAATTGGCAACATACAGCAGCGTTTCATCAGGGCTAAATAAGATATTGCTCGAATTGATCGCGCTGCTCAGATTGTAGGAAACCGTTGGGCTTAATTTGCCCGAAGCGACATTGGATACTTCCACCGTATTCGAAGTCGAGGTGTCGCCGAAGATCGCGTAATGCCCATCCTTCGTAATCTTCACGCTGGTGGGATAAGTGGAAAATGCAGACTTGGTGGCTACCGTCGAGTTCTGTTTATCTCCATTCGAAACCGGTGGGCCGGAAGAAATATCGAAGGATTCAATCGAACCGTCGCCATAAGTTGCGACCAAAAGATTTCCGTTGATCGCCATGCCCTCAATCACTCCGCCTTGCAGGCCGGATACGGAAACATCATTGATAAACGACAGGCTGCAACCCGGCTGCACTTGAAATGTCCCGATGGTGTTGGAGTCGCTGAAGCCGGCATAGATATATTGCGAATTGATGGCGAGGCCGATGCCGTTGGAAGTTCCGCCATCGGTTGACGAACCGGAGGCGCTGCCGCCTATCTCCAGCGTGCCCACTACAATTCCCACGATGTCGCCGGTAAAGCCCTCGGAGGCGTACACGCACTGCGTGCTTCCGTTATTCAATACCGCGATGCGGTTTGAACCAAAATATCCGCCGCCTGCACCCGACCCGCCGGTTGGCACCTGCGTATCGAAGGTCAACAGCCCGGTAGCGGACACCGTGTAGAAGCTAACGCCGGTTTCGAAGAACGGCGGAACGTCATCATTCGTGACCAGATAATGCGGGCTATTCGCAGCCGCGGCAAAACCGCTCAACGCGCAAATCAAACCTGCTACCGCAGCGCGACGCGACAACCATCCACCTAACCACATCCGCATAATTATCCCTTGGCCACTAAAATTTTTGGGGCATTCACTACCGGGGAACTGTTTCCAACCAGAATTGCAGTTAATCACACGCGGTGTGGCATTTCAATCGCAATTGCTTGCTCAGACAGGGAACAAGGACCACGGAAGAAAGTACCTGCACTGCAATCAGGCTAGAAAATTCAATTGCAAACGGCAACCCAAAAGCCTACGCAGTATATCCGCGAACGCAGGCAACTACCCGCTCGCGTTTGTCATAGTTTTGTCATTTCGTACTTGGATTGCTTTGAGCTATTCCTCGAACATTGGCACCTGGCGCTGATCTTCGCCGATTCCGCGACGCGGGCGGCGCGCGGCGCCAATCACCGCCAGCACAGTCAAGGACTCGAGTGCGGTGCGTGGAACGAAGATGCGCTGTGTGTTCGAGCGCTGATCGGGAGGATTGATGAGAAAACCTTCCGGCATAGTCTGGGTTAGATCGGCGGGCATGAGGCCCTCGAGTATTTCGCTATCTTTGAACCGCAACCGCACCCACAAACCCTCCGAACGTGGCCGCGAGGTAAAAGTTTTGCGGGTAAGCGATTCGGAGTCGCCGAACTCGCGCACGAAATAAACGCCCTTGATCTCACGCAAGTCGATGGCAACCACGTTGCCGGCCGTATTGAGTAATTCGAGCTTGCCCTCATTGACGAACTGTGATGGTGACACATATCCCGAGATGGAATCCCGGTCCATCTTACGAACGACGACCTTTTTGTGCGAGGGCATGAGGGGCTTTGGATTTTGTATCAGGACAGCGCTTTTAGCGATGCGTAATCGCGACAGCCGCTCCTGATTCTCGCACTATTCCGCTTGAAATCGCAGGAATCCATGTTGGCAGTAGCCAAATTGTAAACGTTGTGTTATTCCTTTAAGTTGCTTTCATGCCACTCACATGTGTATAAGTGTTTTGTATTGAATGGCTTGTGTTAGGTTAACTGCGCAAAACAGGGCATTTAAGAGAATAGCCCTGTGGAAATCATGTGGGAAACGCCTTGCGGGGTGTAACCGGCCTCAAGACGAAGCTTTCGCGTAACGATTAGCTAGACAACGAATGGCTGATTACATTTACACAATGGAAATCCGGTTGACGCCGGATCAAACCAAAGGCGTCAATCTGGTACAAGAAATAAGCCGCGCTGCGGGAGTCACCCTCTACCTTACCGGCGGCGCTATACGTGACATCATCAGCGGATTCACCATCCGCGACCTTGATTTTACCGTTCAGGGCAATCCCCTAAAACTGCAAAAAGAGTTCGAACGCGCCGGAGCGCAACTCGCCGGGCACGACGAAGACACGCGGACACTATTTCTGGTTTTGCCGGGCGATGTGCGTGCCGAAATCGGCATGGCGCACACCGAACATTATGAGAAGGTGGGCAAGCCGCCGGTGATTACTCCGGCCAGCATCCAGGACGATCTGCGCCGCCGCGACTTCAGTGTGAACGCCATGGCGCTGTCGCTGAATGAAGGTTCGCGTGGACTGCTGCTCGATCCCTTCAACGGCGTCGCCGATATCGAAGCGAAGCTGCTGCGTATCCTGCACAATTATTCTTTCGTGGAAGATCCTTCGCGCATGATCCGTGCGACTCGCTTCGCGGCGCGCTTCCACTGGCCGCTGGAAGAGCGCACCCAGCAGCGTTACGACTCCGCCAAAGAAAACAATTACATCGAACATATTTCGCGCAAAGCCATTGGACACGAGATCGGGCAACTGGCGCACGAAGACGATCCCCTGAATGTGGTGCGCGCTCTGGAAAAAGAAAATTACCTGAAAGTGCTGCATCCGCACTGGACCGTAGCCAAAGTCGATGTCAATGGCCTCACCCAGTTGATGAAAACGCGGCAGCAGTTGGTCGATCTGGGTTACACAGTTGATCCCTCTGCGGCAGTCATGCATTTTCTGACCGCGCACTTCTCGGAAAAAGACATCACCGACCTGCGCCGGCTAATGCCGCGTAAGGATTTGATCGAAGCCTGGCGCGATATAGAGGATCACGCCAAAGAATTAGCCAAGCGTCTAACCGGCAAGGAAGCAGCTACTCCGTCGCGCACCTGGAATCTGCTTTCCAGTGCTCGCCCCGAGATGGTTCTATTTCTGGCCGTTACCTCGCGCCATCAAACCGTCGCGCAAAAGATCAAAAATTTCCTCACCAAATGGCGTGACGTACAGAAGCGCCTGCCGCTGCCGGAGATGACGGAACTGCTGATCACGCCGCAGTTGCCGGAATATCCCAAGATTGCCCGCGACGTATTCATGCTCCTGCTCGACGGCAAACTCCGTTCGCACACGGAGATCATGAAATATCTCAAGCCGCTGGCTCCGCCACCGCCACCGCCGCCACCACCACCACGCCGTGGACGCGGTGCCAAAGCGGCTGCTGCCGCAGCACCTGCGGCTGAAGTTGCAGTTAAGCCAGGCAAGGGCAAAGGCAAGAAGGGTGCGCCTGTTGCGGTAGCGGCTGCGCCTGTTACCGCAGCTCCCATAAAAGCCGCATCAGCCAAAACCAGGCCCGAAGCCAGCCCCAAGCCTGCACCCAAAGCGCCGCCAAGGCCAGCGGCGAAACCAGCGAAGCCTGCGGTCAAACCTAAAGCGAAGGCAAGTCCTGCCAAAAAGGCTCCAGCAAAGAAGCTAGTAAAGAAAGGTAAGAAGCGCTAGTCCACGCGAGTTAGGACATCCACCCGATCGGCCCAATCGCGGCAAAACCCTGTCCAGTCGGGCGAAGTCAAGCGGAACCAACGACTCTGCCACTCTAAGATTTTTCTGATCCGAAGCCTTCCATCGGGCATACAATGTTTGTATGCGGTACCTATCGGCTATCGCGGTTTTCCTGGTATTCGCGGCTCTACCTCTTGCCGCGCAGCACGGCGGTGGTGGTCACGCATCCGCCGGAGGCCATGGTGGCTTCGCCTCACACGGCAGCTTTGGAGGCGGCCACGCATTCAGCGGCACTCACTCCGGCGCCAGTGTGGCACCGCGGGCCTACCATGGTCCGGTGACCGCTCGCGGCTACAGTCCCCGCAATTTCAATTCCCGAGGCATCAATCCTCGTAGTTTCAATCGGGGCACGAATTTCAGAATTCGCACCTACGGCTTGCGCAACAACTGCTTCGGTAACAACTGCCGCTGGGGAAATGGATATCCCTGGCTCGGCGCCGGAATTGATCCCTACTGGTGGTGGGATGGTTCATCCTACGATCAAGACCAGCAAAATCAGATCGGCCTGGCGCAGCAGATGGATCAGCAAAGCCTGGCCGAGCAGCAGATGCGCCAGCAAAACGATCAGACTCCATACGCGCACTCCGCGCCTCCACCGCCCCCGCATCAGGAAGAGCGAACCGATCCCGCTCCGGCGACAGTGCTGGTCTTCCGTGACCAACATCAGCAGGAGGTGCGTAACTACGCCATCGTCGGCGAAACGCTATGGACCTTCGCTCCGCAAAAGACGCAGAAGATTCCGCTCGACGAAATCGATATTCCCGCCACCACCAAAGCCAATGACGAGCGCGGCGTAGATTTTCGCGTTCCCGGAGCAGGCGAAGGCCAATAGTTTTTCTCTCGCAGGCCTCATGGAGCAAAGGTTCAGCATAGTCACGCTCGGCGTATCGGACCTAAAGCGCAGCCGGGAATTCTACGAACGCCTCGGATGGAAGCGCTCCATGGCGCAGACGGAAGGCATCGTATTCTTCCAGGCTGGAGGAATGGCTTTAGCTCTATACCCGCGGAATGAACTAGCTAAAGACGCGAACGTTGCTGCCTACGACGAACGATTCGAAGACCACGGCTTCAACGGAGTCACACTCGCCTATAACACCCGCATTCGCGCTGAAGTGGACGTGGTTCTTGCAGAAGCCAAAAGCGCTGGCGCAACAATTCAGAAGCCAGCCGAGGAAGCCTTCTGGGGCGGCTATTCCGGCTACTTCGCCGATCCCGACGGATTCCTGTGGGAAGTTGCCTGGAATCCACATTTCCCAATTGCCAAAGACGGGAGCATTCAACTTCCTGAATAAAATACCGCCCGAAGAGCGATTGAAAATGGCCCAACATTTTCAACGCCGGGTTCGCGTAAAAAATAAAACTGCATTCCGTAGGGATGCACGATTCTCTGCCATAAATTTAAAACCCATCTTCCACACGCTGTGAAAAACTTCATCTCTTGCACAGCTCTCTTTCCCGCTACAATGCCGACAATTCCCGTAAAATTAAAGAGCCCATGTCCCAATTCGTCCACCTGCACCTGCATACCGACTACTCCATGCTCGACGGAGCATGCGACGTGGAAAAACTCTGCGAACATGTTCAAAAATTGGGCATGCCCGCCGTTGCCATGACTGACCATGGGAACATCTTCGGCGCGGTCCATTTCGTCAATGCGGCGCAAAAACACGGCGTCAAGCCGATCATTGGCTGCGAACTCTACGTCTGCAAAAAAGATGATCACCGGATCGAGCGCACGCCGCCAGAAGGCGACACCTATAACCACCTGCTAGTGCTCGCCGAAAACGAAGAAGGCTATCGCAACCTGGTCAAGATCACGTCTGAGGCTTCGCTGCATGGCTTCTACTACAAGCCCCGCGTCAGCAAAAAATTTCTAGCCGAACACTCGCGCGGACTAATCGGCCTCTCGGGCTGCCTGAAGGGCGAGGTCGCCGAACGCCTGATGGAAGGGAACTACGATGCCGCACGCAACGCGGCCGGAACCTTCACCGATATCTTCGGCAAAGAAAATTTCTTCCTGGAAATTCAAGATCAGGGCCTCGCACTCGAACACAAAATCCATCCCGGACTCTTCCAGCTAGAAAAAGATCTTGGCCTGCCGCTCGTGGCCACCAACGACAGTCACTATCTCTGCGAAGATGACGCCCACGCGCAGGATGTGATGCTGTGCATCCAGACCGGTAAATCTATCCACGATACGCAGCGCATGAAGTTCGATGGCGACCAGTTCTTCGTCAAGAGCAGCGATGAAATGTATCGCGTCTTCAAAGATTCGCCGGAAGTGCTGAGTCGCACGGCCGACATCGCCGAACGTTGCAGCATGAAGCTGGCGAAAGTCGCCACGCCATTCCCGGAGTTTGAAGTCCCGCCCGGCTACACCATCGACAGTTACTTCGTTCACGTGACGCGCGAAGGATTCGCACGCCGACTCGAAACCCTTCGCCCGCTAAGCGAGCAAAGCAAACTCAAGCATTCGATCACCGACTACGAACAGCGCCTCGAACGCGAACTTGGCATCATCCAGCAGATGAAGTTTCCCGGCTACTTCCTCATTGTCTGGGACTTCATCCGCTACGCCAAAGAGCGCGACATTCCCGTCGGCCCCGGCCGCGGCTCGGCTGCTGGTTCACTCGTTTCCTACGCGCTCGGGATCACCGATATCGACCCGCTCCAGCACGAACTTCTCTTCGAGCGATTCCTGAATCCCGAACGCGTTTCCATGCCTGATATCGATATAGATTTCTGCATGAACCGCCGTGGCGAAGTGATCGAGTATGTCACGCATAAATATGGGCGCGACAACGTAGCGCAGATCATCACCTTCGGCACCATGGCCGCGAAAGCTGCGATCAAAGATGTGGGCCGCGCCATGGACATCCCTTACGCCGACGTCGACCGCATCGCGAAGATGGTGCCAACGACGATCGGCATCACACTGGACCAGGCGATTGAAGATTCTCCACAGCTTCGCGAAGCCATGGAGAAAGACGCCCAGATTCGCGAATTGATGCAGACTGCGCTCAAGCTGGAAGGCATGGTACGCAACTCCGGCGTGCACGCGGCGGGTGTGGTGATTTCGCCGAAACCGCTGACCGAATTAGTCCCCCTGCACAAAACCAAAAACGACGAAATCGTTACCGCCTTCGACATGGTGGCCATCGAAAAAATGGGCCTGCTGAAGATGGACTTCCTCGGCCTGACCACCTTGACGATTTTGACTGACGCGTTGAAGTTGATCGCGCAAACGAGGGGTCAAGACGCCGCGGCACCGGTATTGAGCACAGCGGAGGGATGGCCGAAGCCCATTCCCACAACTTTCGACGACATTCCGCTGGAAGACCAACAGACCTACGAAAAGGTTTTCTACACCGGGCTCACCTCGGGCGTCTTCCAGTTTGAATCTCGCGGCATGAGGGACGTGCTACGCAAGTACCAACCGAACTCTATCGAAGATCTCACCGCTCTGAATGCGCTCTACCGCCCCGGCCCCATTCAGGGAGGCATGATTGAGGATTTCATCGACCGCAAGCACGGCCGCAAAAAAGTCGAATACGAGCTGCCCGAGCTAAAAGAAATTTTGCAGGAAACGCTGGGCGTGATCGTGTACCAGGAACAGGTGATGCAGATCGCCAACCGCCTTGCCGGCTACTCCCTTGGAGAAGCTGATCTGTTGCGCCGTGCCATGGGCAAGAAAAAAGCCGAAGAAATGGCGCAGCAGCGCGAGCGTTTTGTGGAAGGTGCGGCGCAAAGAAAATTTCCGCCGAAGAAGATTGAAAAAATATTCGATCTGATGGCGCAGTTTGCTGGCTACGGTTTCAACAAATCCCACTCTGCTGCTTACGCGTTGCTCGCCTATCACACGGCCTACTTGAAGACGCATTACCCGGTCGAGTTCATGGCCGCGCTGTTGACCTCGGTTACGGGATCAACCGACGATGTAGTGAAGTACATCAACGAATGCCGCGAAATGGGCATCACGGTGGCCGCGCCAGATATTAATATTTCTGCAGCAAGCTTTACTCCGCAGGGGGAAGCCATTCGCTTCGGTCTTGCCGCAGTAAAAAATGTCGGCGGCAATGCGATCGAATCGATTGTGGCGGCGCGAAAAAAACTCGGACGCTTCAAATCAATTTACGAATTTTGCGAGAACGTCGATCTGCGCCTGCTAAACAAGCGCGTCCTCGAGTCGTTAGTCAAAAGCGGCGCCATGGATTCCCTCGGGCGGCGCGCGCAACTCATGGCCGTGCTCGACCGCGCCATGGAGCGCGCCCAAAAGGCCCAGCGCGACGCCGAATCCGGCCAGCACGGCCTGTTCGGAGTGTTTCAGGATGAAGACGGCGAAGCCCACAACGACAAGCTGCCAAATATTCCCGACTGGGACGAGCACGTTCGCCTCACCGCCGAAAAAGAAATTCTCGGCTTCTTCATTTCCGGCCATCCGCTCGAAAAATTCAAAGACAAGCTAAGCGATCTTCATGCTTTAAGCATCGAAGAAATCGGCGCGATGACTAAATCCACCGGCAAAGACGAAACTATCGCCACCGCCGGCATCATCGCCAACGTGCGCGTGCTCAAATCGAAGCGCGGAGATTTCTACGCCCAGGCCATGCTCGAAGATATGTCCGGTTCCATCGAAATGATCGTCTTCCCCGAGGCGTATAAAAAGCTCAGTGAAAAAGTAAAGCTGGAAGTTCCGGTGCTCGTGCGCGCAGGTGTAAGAATTGAAGAAGGCGCGAATCCGAAAATCACCGCCGCAGAAATCATTCCGCTGGAAGATGCTAAAATCCCGCTCCCACGAGCTATCCGCATTCGTGTCCCACTTGAAACCTCCGCCGAATCCACCGTCGACGACCTTCACATTCTGTTCAATGAGCGCAGAGGCGAAGCCCGCGTGTTATTCGACGTGGAGCGCGCCGGTGATTTCATGGTGGTGATGGAGGCTGAAGGTTATAATGTCCTGCCGGACCGCAGCTTTATCGCGCGTGTGGAACAACTCTGCGGGCGCGGCAGCGTGCGGGTTATTAGCTGAACTCATGGCAGCCGACAATAAAGCGCAGCAGGAATTAGATGAGATCGAGCGCGAGGTTGCGCTGATCGAAGCCGATGCCGGGCAAGACGAAGTAACTCACAGCCGCCTGGCGGCGCTTCACGAGCGTCTCCACGCGCTGAGGGAAGAGATGAAGGGTTCGCAGACCGCATGGCAGATAACCGAACTGGCCCGCCATCCTCAGCGCCCGCAGACCCTCGATTACATCGACCGCCTGTTCACCGATTTTAGCGAAATCCATGGCGACCGCACCTTCGGAGACGATCCCGCCATTATCTGCGGAATGGCCCGTTTTCACGGCGAAGAAATCCTCGTCATCGGCACGCAAAAAGGCCGCGACATGAAGCAGCGCGTCTATCGCAACTTCGGCACGCCGCATCCCGAAGGCTACCGCAAGGCGCTGCGCATCATGCAGGTGGCAGAAAAATTCCGCCGCCCGATTTTCACTCTTGTAGATACCGACGGCGCCTATCCCGGCATTCACGCGGAAGAACGTGGCCAGGCCGAGGCTATCGCGCATAATTTGCGCGAGATGGCGCGTCTGGAAGTTCCCATCATCGCTACGGTAATTGGGGTAGGGGGCAGCGGTGGAGCTTTAGCCATCGCGGTTGCCGACCGTGTGCTCATGCTGGAGAACTCAATTTACTCGGTAATCTCGCCCGAGGGCTGTGCCGCCATCATGTGGCGCGACTCGACCAAAAAAGAATTGGCCGCCGAAGCCATGCGCATTACTGCTCCCGATCTCCAGGAACTCGGCTGCGTCGACGACATCGTTCCCGAGCCCGAAGGTGGCGCTCACCGCGATCACGAAGCCGCCGCCAATCTGCTCGACGTTGTTTTACAAAAGCATCTTGCGGAGCTAAGAAAAGTACCGGCTGCAGATTTGGTCGTGTCACGATATAATAAGTTCCGCAACATGGCCCAGTTCTTCAGAACTGAGTCCTGATTCGAATGAATCTCTTTCTCGTTTCCAAACTAGGTTACCTAGGGCTTAGGGCGGGCGATTTGGCGTGCGGCGCAAAGCGCGGTCGCCGTATAATTGTCTGTTCCCCCAAAGTGGAAATCGGGCGGATCACTTCGCCCGCTTGAACAAAGGAAGGTGTGGGATGGCTACAACGGATATTGTGCCCCAAGGAGCGGGCGGCGAACTGGGGCGCAAGCGCGTCGTCAACGACATGAGCATTCAGGTCGCGACGGTCAACGGCTCTGGCTCGCAAAGTTCAAACACGGTTTTGTTGCGCGCAATTTTCCAGATGGGCGTGCCCATCTCCGGCAAAAATCTTTTTCCTTCCAACATTGCCGGTCTTCCTACGTGGTACACCATCCGCGCCAATAAAGACGGCTACATCGGCCGCAAGAAGGAAATCGATTTTCTGGTCGCGATGAACGCCGAGACCGCTAAAGATGACGTAATGTCGCTTGCAGCCGGCGCTTCTGTGCTCTATGACGAACCGCTCGCGCTCGACAAACTGCGCAGCGATCTCATCTTTTATTCCGTTCCCTATGACAAAATCGTTGCCGCAGTTTGCCCGGAAGCCAAGCTGCGCAAGTTAGTCAAGAACATGGTTTACGTGGGCGTGGTCGCGTTTCTGCTTGAAATCGAGATGGGCGAGGTCGAGAAAGCCATCCGCAAGCAATTCGCGAAAAAAGTAAAAGCTGCCAATTTAAATCTGGCCGCCGCCCAAGCCGGGTTCGATTACGCGAAATCCAGCCTGCAAAAACGCGGCATCTTCTACATCGAGCGCATGAACAAGACCGCGGGCAAAATCATCATCGACGGCAACTCCGCCGCCGCGCTCGGCTGCATGTTCGCCGGATGCACAGTCGTCACGTGGTATCCCATTACTCCGTCATCGTCACTAGTCGAAACGATGATCGAATACATGAAGGAATACCGCATCGGCCCCGACGGCAAAGCGACTTTTGCCATCGTGCAAGCCGAAGACGAACTCGCCGCCATCGGCATGGTCATCGGCGCCGGCTGGGCAGGGGCGCGCAGTATGACTGCAACCGCAGGCCCGGGCATCTCGCTTATGGCCGAGTTCGCGGGTCTCGCTTACTACGCGGAAATTCCCGGCGTCATCTGGGACATTCAGCGTGTCGGCCCCTCCACTGGCCTTCCCACGCGCACTTCGCAAGGCGATATTCTCGCGACCGCATTTCTCTCGCACGGTGACACCAAACACATCATGCTGATCCCGTGCTCGGTTTCCGAGTGCTTTAGCATGGCATCCGAAGCATTCAATCTCGCCGAGCAATTCCAGACGCTGGTCTTCGTCATGTCCGATCTCGATCTTGGCATGAACAACTGGATGTCCGATCCTTTCGACTACCCGACTACGCCGATCAAGCGCGGCAAGGTGCTCGCTCAAGCTGATCTGGAAAAGCTGGGAGGCTTCGCCCGTTATAAAGATCTCGATGGCGACGGTGTGGGCTATCGCACCCTACCGGGCACAGACCATCCCAACGCTGCCTACTTTACCCGCGGCAGCGGGCACAACGACAAGTCGAATTACAGCGAGCGCCCCGACGACTACGAAAACAACATGGAGCGCCTCAATCGCAAATTTGAAACCTCGCGCTCCTTCGTGCCGCGCCCGGAAATCACGAAAGGTACAAACGCGAAAATCGGCATCATCGCCTACGGAACCTCGCATTGGGGGGTAAGCGAAAGCCGCGACCAGCTCAAGAACGAATATGCGATCGAAACCGATTACCTTCGCCTCCGCGCTTATCCCTTCACTCGCGAAGTCTACGAATTTATCGAGCAGCACGAGCGCATCTACGTAGTCGAGCAAAACCGCGACGCACAGATGCTCAGCCTGCTCAAGCTCGATCTGAAACCGGAATCGATCGCGCGCCTGCGCAGCATCAGCCATCTTGATGGCCTGCCGCTCGACGCCCGTTCTGTCACCGACGAACTCAGCACCATGGAGGGTAAGTAAATGGCCACGACGCCCACCGCCACACCGAAAACGAACCGCATCGGCCTCACCGTCATTGACTACAAAGGCGGCAAGACCACGCTCTGCGCCGGTTGCGGCCACAACGCAATTTCCGAGCGCATCATCGAAGCCATGTACGACATGGGCGTCTCTCCCGAGCGCGTAGTCAAGCTCAGCGGCATCGGTTGCTCCTCCAAAAGCCCCGCGTACTTCATGAACCGTTCCCACAGCTTTAACTCGGTTCACGGACGCATGCCCTCGGTAGCCACAGGCGCTATGCTGGCCAATCGAAATCTCATTGCCCTGGGCGTGAGCGGAGATGGCGATACCGCTTCCATCGGCATCGGCCAATTCGTTCACCTCATGCGCCGCAATCTTCCCATGATCTACATCATCGAAGACAACGGCGTCTACGGCCTGACCAAAGGCCAGTTCTCCGCGACTGCCGACCTGGGTTCGAAGCTGAAATCGGGAGTGCTGAACGATCTGCCGCCCATCGACACCTGCGGACTGGCCATCGAACTCGGCGCAACCTTCGTCGGGCGCTCGTTCTCCGGCGACAAAAGACAGCTCAGCGCTATGCTGAAGGCCGCCATTGCGCACAACGGGACCGTAATGCTCGATGTGGTTTCCCCCTGTGTCACCTTCAACGATCACGAGGGTTCAACCAAGTCCTACAAATACGTGAAAGACCACGAAGAGATGTTGCAGGAAGTAAGCTTTGTTCCGCACTTCGAAGAAATCGACGTCGAGTACGAGGCTGGTGCCACGGTTGAAGTCACCATGCACGACGGCTCGCATCTGCAACTGCGCAAGCTGGAAGAAGATTACGATCCCACAAACCGCATCGCCGCCATGAAGCGCCTGAGCGAAGCGCACGAAAAGGGCGAAGTTCTGACAGGAGTGTTTTACGTAAACACGAAAGCCCCAACTTTTATCGAAATGCTGAACATGATCGACCAGCCGCTGGCCACACTACCCGAATCGCTGACGCGGCCCGGCCCAGAAGAACTAAAAGCGGCCATGGAAGAGCTGATGTAAGATAACCACAAAATTGCGTAAGAACTTTACCGGGTGACAGTTCTTGAGCAGGGTAGTGCTTCAGCGCTGCGATGATCGCTTTCTTCGTATCGTGGGCTTTGGCCTCTACTGCGTTTTTTCCAGCTCTTTCAGCACTGGACTGCACCGTTCGCATACTGTCGGATAATTCTTGTCGTCGCCCACCTGCGTCGAATAATTCCAGCAGCGTTCGCACTTCGCGCCGTCGGCCTTTTTCACTTCAACATGCACACCGCCTGTGCCATTGCCCGAAGCCTGCGCCAACGTAACGGCAGAGACGATAAACAAATAGCGCAGCTCGCCGGAGTGCCGCGACAACACGGAATAAACCGGATCGGACGCCGCGATATTGACCTGAGCTTCCAGCCCGGTTCCAATCAGTTTATTATTTCGCGCTTCTTCCAGAGCCTTGAGAACTTCATCGCGCACCGAACGCAACGTCGCCCAATCTTCGTCCGACTTTCCATCGGCTGCACTGGATTCGCCACCCAGGATTTCAGCCGGGGAAGGGAATGAGGCAAGATGCACACTCTCGCCGCGCCTCGCAACCTTCGGCAGATAATCCCAAACCTCCTCGGCAGTAAATGTCATGATGGGGGCAAGCAACCGCACCAGCGCTTCTCCGATCCGCCACGCCGCAGTTTGCGCGCTGCGCCGCTGGTGCGATTTGGGCGCCGAAATGTACAGGCGGTCCTTGAGCACATCAAAATAAAATGCACTCAAGTCAACGATGCAGAAATGATTCAGCCGGTGATAAATCTTGTGAAAAGCAAACTCATCGTACGAGCGCTGCACGTCCGATGCGAACGATAGCGTCTGGCGCAGCATGTACTGGTCGAGACCCTCCATCTGATCGAAGGGAACGGCATCTTTCGCGGGATCGAAATCCCCAAGATTTCCCAGAATGTAGCGAAACGTATTCCGAATCTTGCGGTAATTTTCCGCCACCCGCAGCATAAGCCCTTCCGAGCCAACCACATCTTCGCGGAAATCGACGGAAGCGACCCAAAGCCGTACTACTTCACCGCCAAGCCGCGAAGCAATATCTACAGGATCGACATCATTCCCGCGCGACTTCGACATCGCCTGGCCTTTTTCATCGAGCGTCCATCCGGGAGTGACAACGCCTTTGTAGGGCGGCGTTCCATGCGTTCCCATGGCGCACAACAGCGATGACTGAAACCATCCGCGGTATTGATCGCCGCCTTCGAGATAAAGATCGGAGGGCCACGGATAACTCGGCTCATCGTTTACTAATGCCAAATAACTCGCGCCCGATTCCAGCCACACGTCGAAGATGTCCGTCTCTTTTTCAAACTTCGTACTATCGCAATGCGGGCACTTCATTCCAGCGGGAAGAAGTGAATCCGACTCCGGAGTAAACCAGGCATCGGCCCCCGCCCGCGCAAATAACTCCACCACTTTCTTATTGACCGCCTTGTCATTGAGTGGCTTGCCGCAACCCTCGCAAAGAAAAACCGCAATGGGCACACCCCATACGCGTTGCCGAGAAATGCACCAATCCGGCCGCGTAGAGATCATGTTCGAAAGCCGCTCCTCGCCCCAAGCCGGATCCCACTTCACATGCTTGATCTCTTCGAGCGTACGCGTGCGCAGGGTGTCGTCCTTCGACTTTCCGTCCGGCATCGGCGTCTCCATCGAAATGAACCACTGCTCCGTTGCGCGGAAGATCACAGGATTATGACAACGCCAGCAGTGCGGATAAGAATGCTCGGTCGTTTCCGCATGCAGTAACGCGCCACGGCTCTTGAGCAACTCGATGATCAGCGGATTCGCCTTGAAGACGTACTGTCCGTTGTATTCGGGCAGGCCATTTCGCAGGATGCCTTTTTCATCCACGTTGCTGGTAGCATCCAGGCCATACTTTACGCCAGTGATGAAGTCTTCCGCACCGTGCGAAGGCGCGGTGTGAACCACGCCGGTGCCGGTATCCATGGTGACGTAATCAGCCAGTACGCCCAGAATTTTGCGATCGAGAAAAGGATGCTGAAAGTTCAACCGCTCCAGCTTGCGTCCGGGGAAGTGCGCCAACTCGCGCGTATCAGCCAAACCGCACTTGGAAGCTACATCTTTCGCGAGCTTCGAAGCGACAACGTACACTTCGCCGCCCGATTCCAGCGCCACATATTCTTCATCCGGATGGAAAGCCACAGCCATCGACGCTGGCAAGGTCCAAGGAGTCGTCGTCCAGATAATCGTCGAAACTTTCTCTCCCGCAAGCGCCGCATCAATTTGAGTCGGATCGTCGAGCAGCTCATATTTCACCCATACGGTTGGGCTGGTGTGATTCTCATACTCAACCTCCGCCTCGGCCAGCGCAGTCTCGTCGTGCATACACCAATAAACCGCGCGCAGCCCTTTGTAGACGAATCCGTTCTCGTAAAAGGAAAAGAAGGTCGAAAGCACTACCGACTCATACTGCGGATTCATCGTGGCATAAGGCCGGTCGAAGCGCCCAAACACGCCGATGCGTTTGAACTGCGTCCGCTGCAAATCCAGAAATTTCTGCGCGTACTTACGGCACTCCGCGCGAACATCAGCAGGGCGCATCTGCAGCTTTTTGCCGCCGAGCTCTTTATCCACCTTGATCTCGATCGGCAACCCGTGGCAGTCCCAGCCGGGGACATATGGCGCGTCGAATCCAGCCATAGTCTTCGACTTAACGATGAAATCCTTCAGGCACTTATTCAGCGCCGTGCCCATATGGATCGGCCCACTCGTATACGGCGGTCCATCGTGCAAAATGTAAGTCGGCGAGCCTTTCCGCGCTTCGCGAATGCGCTCGTAGATTCGCATTTCCTCCCAGCGGGCCAGCATTTTCGGCTCGTTTTGCGGCAGGTTGGCCTTCATGGGAAAGGCGGTTTTCGGCAGATTGATGGTATTTTTCAGTTCGAGCGGCACTCGGTTGGCTTCTCCCAAATCATTGAATCTCTTCATTATAGGGAGCTGTGCCAGTAACGTCTAATGCCCAGAAGATGAGATATTTGCGGTACCCATCTGGGCCCACGACGATCCGTCCGAAGCAGCGCGAATTGATGCCGGCATCTGCTTTTTCCGGTAGCCAAAAAGGTCACGCCCACACGTCCGGTACAGCCTGAAATACACTTCATAAACGCACCTAGAAAGAGTTACAATTTCTTATAAGGCAGGTAGTGTAGCGGTCGTCCGCGTGGCGAACAGAACTACTGCAAAATTAGGCACGTCAAGCGAGGCAACTCGTTGGAAAATGCATTCATCTGTCTTAAGCAGGGCACCGGACTCAGTTTCTTCGTCCATTCATTGTCCGGTCGTGGAAAGCCGAATCGGGGAACATGTCATCCGTAGATTTGAAACCGAATCCCGTTGAAGACGCGAAAGAGCCGGAACTTAACCTCCTGCTCGCTCCTGACACCTTCGAGCCGTTGTGGAAATCGCTTTTCACCGGTATCGACGAATTCTTCTTTCCTAAGAAGCTTCCTCCCCTCAAACTGGAGTCGAAGCCTGTCCCCGTAAAAGACATTTGGGGTTTTTACAACTATAAAAAGAACGGTGCTTTGGGTTCGACCGCTGCCCACGTAGTCGTAATTGCATTGATCATTGGCGGCACAATTTGGGTTCGCCGCCTGGTTCCCAAAGTCGAGGCCAAGCCAACAAGCACCACGCAACTCATCGATCCCGGCGATTTCATTCCGCTGAAGCCCGCAGCCACGCAAGCCGGCGGCGGTGGTGGCGGCGGTGATCACGATGTACTCCAGGCTTCCCGTGGCAAGCTGCCCAAGTTCTCCATGCAGCCGCAGATTACACCGCCCACTGCCGTTATTCGTAATCTCGACCCCAAATTAGCAGTCGAGCCGACAGTCATGGTTCCGCCTGAAATCAAGGTCGCCATGAATAACCTGCCCACGATTGGAGATCCGAAATCTTCCGCGATCATTCCTTCGAACGGCACAGGATCTCAAAGCGGCATCGGCTCGGGCGAAGGTGGTGGTATCGGACCCGGTAACGGGCGTGGCGTTGGGCCGGGTGAAGGCATGGGTATCGGCGGCGGCGTGTTCCGCCCCGGTCGAGGAGTTACTCCACCAAGGCCAATTTATTCTCCCGATCCTGAATTCTCTGAGGAAGCACGCAAAGCAAAATATCAGGGCACCTGCACACTGATGATCGTCGTTTCAGCCGACGGCAAGCCCACCAACATCCGCGTGGTCAATTCCTTGGGCATGGGACTCGACGAAAAAGCCATCGAAACCGTCCGTACCTGGCGCTTCGAACCGGGAATGAAAGATGGCCATCCGGTAAACGTGGAAATGGCAGTGGAAGTTGATTTCCATTTGTACTGAGATCAACAGTTTTTGCTCTTCCTGAAATTTCGCAGGGCACAGCTTCCCGTATTGGATGACGCAGCGTTTCAGCGTTGCGATTGATTGCCAGAGAATCAGGGACTTTAGCCCAGTCTCCCTCCTAATCCCTTCTCAACACCGCGTGATGCCGCACCACGCGACAGCGGAAGCCTAACCTCTCATACAATTCGATCGCCCGCACATTATCTTGTCTCACATGCAGGAATGGCCTCTCTGTGCGCCCGAGAATCCGCCGTATCAATTCCGTGGTTAAAATCCGTGCATAACCGTGCCCTGTATGTTCCGGATGCGTGCAAATCGCGCTTACCTCCGTGAATCCTGGAACCTTCAGCCGCTCTCCCGCCATGGCAATAAGCTTCCCATCGCAGCGAATTCCAAGATAGGTGCCAAGTTCATACGTGCGCCGGGCAAATGGACCCGGTTTGGTGAGATCAGTGAGAGCCATCATCTCCGCCGCATCCGCAGCCCCAAGCTCAAGTATTTGCAGATCCGGCGGAGAAACGGAAGGCAACTCGGATCCGTCCCGCTCATAAACCATTTGCGGCATCGGCCTTCCGGCCACCAGACTCCATCCCGGTTGTGCCAACTCGAAAGGTGCATCCAGAGCAAGATTCACGGTTTGGCCAGACGAAACCAAGTGTGCCAGCGATGCATATCCTCTGGCCGAAGGTTCAAGGAAAGCCCCGATCGTCGAAACTTCAGGGATAAATCTGCGCGCCTGATCGAACGATTCCGCCAAAGCGGCGTGTCGCGTATTCAAAGATTGCCAGACAACATTATCGAGTGGATGCATTATGTCCCCGCAAGCGTCTTCTATTTGAATCTCAGATCTCTACTTGGACACATTAATTGTGCGGCACAATCGCAGGCTATCCGAAGCTTGCGTGCAAAACAGTTTGTATTCAAGGAAGTGTTTAGAGACAGATGCCGTTGCGCTGAGGTGGCAAGATAACTCGCGCGAGGAGTGTTTATTCTTTCAGATCTACATGTTCGACGTTTTCAATCGCGCGTCCCAGAAACCGCTCGCCCAGTCGCCGGAATTTCTCCACCGAATCCGTGGCAAAAAATTTGATTCGGGGCTGCGACTGCCGCTCGTTAGCCTCCAGCGTCGAAACCAGCTTCTCGATCCTGTCGGCAACAACTCGCGCCGTCGATTCCGCCGAATCTACAATGCCCACATACTCTGGTGCTACGCGCCGTAGCAGCGATTTGAGCAGCGGATAGTGCGTGCAGCCGAGAACCAGCGTGTCGGCTCCTTGAAAGCTGTCTGAGAAAGACTCGCCCAGATAAATGCGAGCCACCTGTTCGGTCACCGCGTGTTCCACCCATCCTTCTTCGACCAATGGAACCAGCAGCGGGCAAGCCTTCTCCCGAGCTTCCATCCCGCGCGCTTCCAGTGCCTTGCGGTAAGCATGGCTGCTGACCGTGGCCTCGGTGCCAATCACAACCACCTTCTTATTTCTGCTCACCGCTGCCGCAGCCTCCGCTCCCGGTTCTACCACGCCAACCACAGGAACATGTGCCGCGGCAGTGATCCGGTCCAAAGCTAGCGCTGTAGCCGTATTGCACGCAATTACCAAGACCTCAGCGCCATGCGATTCCAGAAAATGTGCGGCTTCGACCGCGTATCGCGCCACAGTTTCAACCGATTTGGAACCGTAAGGCAACCGCGCCGTATCGCCGAAATAGAGATAATCAGCCGCAGGAATAAGCTCGAGTAAGGCTTTTAGCACGGTAAGGCCGCCGAAGCCGGAATCGAACACACCGATAGTAGGACGCCGTGCTGTCATGGTTAGCAAAGACTTCAGCTAAGAAATTTCCCTTCGTATAACTTCGCGTCTTTTGTGGTTGTACATTGGAAAGTTAAGTCGGAGTCCGGCCCTTCGTAATAGAGATCGAGGCTTCAACTATTCCAGAACTCATTCCGCAACACTCTCCCGGCGGGATCGGCGCGCCATGCGGGCAAGTCCGCGGATGTTTGAGGAAGGTACAAATCTTATCCGTAGCCTCGGGTGAGAGAATATGCTCAAACTTGCAGGCCTGCTGCTCGATCTCCGACTCGCTGTCCATCGCCAGGCTGTCGGTAAACAGTCGCTCCGCCAACCGATGCCTTCGGATAACACTGCCCGCGCGCTCACGGCCATGCGTCGTAAGTTCCACGATCAGCGTTCCATCCCCAAGCGAAGCCGACACCGGCTTCAGCGCATCGTGGCAAGGATTCACAAACGGCCTGTGATTATGAGCCTCCGGCGGATGCGGCGCAGAAACCACCAGCCCCATTTGCATCATCTTTTCAATCGCCAGGCTTACCGGCAGCGCTCCATGCACTTCCATGCGCTCAACCTCGGCGATCTCTCCGTGCTCGGCCAGCACCCATAGTTCTTCTAAAACTTCGTCAAACTGTTCTTCATCTGCCATGGCAAAAACTTCCTGCGAAACGATCTTGCCATGATGAAATTCAATGCGCCGGTCAGCCAGCCGCGCCACCACCGGATCGTGCGTGACCATCACGATCGTGCGCCCCTGCCGGTGAAACTCGCGCAGCAACCGCAACACAATTTCTTCATTGACTGCGTCCAGGTTTCCCGTTGGCTCGTCCGCCAAAATAATCTTCGGATCGTTAATCAGCGCCCGCGCAATGCACACCCGCTGCTGCTCGCCTCCCGAAAGTTGTGACGGCAAATGATGGGCTCGATCTCCCAGCCCAACCCGTGCCAGCGCCTCGGCCGCTTCTTTCTCATCGGTCATGCTATGAAAATATTGCGCCAGCATTACATTCTCGATCGCTGTGAGGAAGGGAATCAGATGAAACTGCTGGAAGATAAATCCAATCTTTTCCGCACGCACGCGAGTCAACTCACCAGCCGAAATCCCGGCGACATTCTGACCATCCAGCCAAATCTCGCCTGTAGTCGGACGGTCCAGACAACCTATCAGATTCACCAGCGTCGATTTTCCCGAACCCGACGGACCCATGATCGAAAGCCATTCGCCCGGCGCTACGTCGAGAGAAATGTGGTCAAGCGCGTGAATCGCCTCAGTCTTCGTGTTTTCCCCAGCCGGGTAGAGCTTGGTGACGTCGTTGATCCGAATCATCTCACTCTCCCCTTAAAATTGCCGCGGGCTGCACTCTTCGTAACAGCGAAATTGGAATGATCGCTGCCAGCAGCGTAATCGCTATGCTACCAGCGAGCACAAACGGCAGCACACCGAATCGCGGCACCACCGGCGCATGAAAGTTTACCCGCCCAATCCAGGCCGCAATACCGACGCCCAACACAAATCCGATTATCGCGCCAATTGCCCCCAGCACCGCCGCCTCGGTCGCAAAAAATCCATTCAACAATCGATCCGACGCTCCGAGCGCCTTCATGATGGCGAAATCGCGCCGCCGGTCAAATACCCACCCCATCAGCGTAGAAAGAACGCACAGTGCAGCGATTAAAATAATCAGCACTGTCGCAGCCAACAACGTAGCGCGAGTTTTGCCCAGCACACGCGCCTCACCTTCCATGATCTGCCGCACTGGTCGCACATCGGCTGCAGGAATCGCAGCCGCAAGTTGCTTCATGATTGCTGTGATCTCTTCCGGTGACCCGCTGCCGCTGACTTCGATGGTAGAAGGCTGAACACCAGTCCAGGAAACAAAATCCGCGAGCGGCAAATAAATCCGGCTGTCCTCCGCGCCGCCAGTTCGCACCGTTCCTGCGGACGTCAGATGAACCGTGTGTCCCTGAAAACTGAGATCGAAAGGCTGATTCCTCGCCGAAACCGTGGGAAGCACGCGAACTCCAACCAAAGCCTGCCCCGCGGCTGAAGGCCATCCATTCACTGACCACCAGTGGTCGAGCTGTTTCACGCGATCGAAATCTGTGCCTGCCACTACAATTGGCTGCCCATCGCTGGTTCGGGCTACAACGAGCGCAAATGGCGCGACCATTCCTCGCCCCGCTAGCACCGACTCCACCTGCGTCTGAGCATCGGCGGGAAGGGAAGCGCCGCCCTTGCCAACGACAATAATGTTCGCGCCGTAGTTGCGGAACTCATGCCGCAACTTGGCCTGCACATCGACATACAAATTAAGCATCGCCGTGGTTACAGCCGCAGCCACTATCATGGCAAACAAAGCCGAAACCGCGCGTCCACGCCGCAGCACTGCCGCCCGCACCAGCATCCGCAAAAACATGGAAGTATGTGGAGACTGCCTGCGATTGGCGGTAACTTCCCTCGCGGAATGGAAAACACTTCCGTTCATGCGTCACCTCGCAGCGCAAACACCGGGTCCATTCTCACAGCTTTGCGGACAGCGACCGCACTCCCCGCAAAAGTAACAAGCACTGCGATCCCGAGAACCACAGGTAGGAGCACCGGCGCAATTGCAATCTGCGAATTGAAAATCGAGCGGCCAATCTGCCGCGCCAGTAACCCTCCGGCGGCGAAGCCGACCAATCCTCCGATCAAAGCCAACAACGTCGCCTCAGCAAAAAATACCGAAGCAACTGCCACTCTCCCTGCGCCTAAAGCCTTCATCAATCCAACTTCCGCTCGACGCTCAAAAATGGCTGTTGCCATCGCGGCTGAAACAGCCAAAGCCGAAGCGAATAAAGCCGCCAGTGTAATCAGAAAAATCAGTCCCTCAATCCGCGTAAGCACAGCGCCTTCATTCTGCGCCACCTGGCGAATCTGTTCGGCATGTGAGTGCGGAATTGCCTCCGCCAACTGAAACGCAATCGACTGCGGATAAGGCGAGCAATACCATCGGTCGTACACCGCACCCGACATGCTTTTCGGATCGCGCCGCGCAAAAGCATCTTCCGGCTTGGTAAGCGCACTCACATACACGCGCCGCACCGCGCCCGGCTTCCCAAGAATCTCCTGCGCCAAGGCAATTGGCGCGACAATCTGATCATCTTCATTGCCGCCGGTAGAAAGAATTCCGCCAACGCGCAATGTGCGGCCAGAAAGTGAAACTTTATCGCCGGTTTTTGCCGAAAGCTGCGCAGCCAGCCGCTCTCCGAGCAAAACATCGCGAGAGTCGTCCGAGGGCCACGCCCCTGAAACTTTCCACCACGGAAAAGTCGATCGCACGCCGGTCGTGAACTCTTCTTTTCCGTACGCAACCCGCCGGGCAAAATAAGTCCCGAGCAGGGTGACATCGTCGCTCTTGCCATCGCTTTGCAGGTGCACGTTTACGGGCAACATTGGCGCAAACGCAGTAATGTTGTTGTGCCAGAATGTGCCTTTGATCTTCGGCAGGTCGGCTTCGTTTAGGTAGGCGCCATCGCTCGGCGGTTTCAGGTTCACACCGCCCATCTCCACGTCGAGTGTATCTTCTTGGGGCGTCACGAGAAGATTCGCCCCAATCGTCCGCAGTTCGCGATTGATCTTGTCGCCGATATCGGTTGCTACGGCAATCATCGCCGTCGCCACTGTCACACCCAGGGTGATCGCCGCGCCTGCCAGCAATTTGCGTCGCTTCTGGCGCCGGAAGGATTCGTATACAAGGCGGACGAACATTGCTTACTTCGTTTCGAACAAGCGGCCCCCGGCCACAATGTCCGCCTCCTGAATCATCACGGCGTCAGCGGTCTGAGTCGCCTTCAAAGGAATCGGATTGCACCCGCCGGTCGAGCCCACCGATTGCGGATTCACCGGAGCGCCGCAATTTTTGCAAACGACGCCGGTCGCAGTCTTATAAAATCCAACCGCTCCGCAAATCTGGCACGCATCGAACACGGTCGCAATCTTTCCATCTGGCTTCTGATACAGCCAGAAGCGAATCTGCGTACCGTTCTCCAGTGCCTCGAAGCGGTGTAAGTCGCCGTCAGAAATCTGCTTCAGCGGAATCGCCACCTGCCCGTTGGTAAACCTAATTTCAGTGGCCGGCGAGAGCGCGCTCACACTCTTGGCATAAATAAATTCCGCGGTCACCAGCGTAATAAAGATGAAGGAAAAGCTATACACCGCAGCCATCCACATGCGCTCCTTGCGCACCGTCCAAATCGCTTTGCGCCGCTCGGCGGGCGAATCGGACGTGACTACCGGCTCCCGCCGCTTGGCGTCAAACAAGATCATCAGCGCGGCCAGCGCCACAATCGTGATAAAGAAAAACAGATCGTTACGCACGATCGGCCCAATAATCGACATTTCCGTCTTCGATGACGGCAATACTCCGCTCTCCGAAAGTTCGTGCAGGCCAGCGATCACCAACTGCGCTGCTACCAGGAAAAGAATCGCCGTCGTTACCCGGAAAAATTTCTGCAGATTAATTCGCACGCTGCCCTTCACAAACATCACGCCAAAGGCAATTGCGGCCCCAACCCCCAACAGTGTGCCCAAAAAGCTCATCAACTCGGTGGAATTCAGCGTTACGGCCGAGAGAATCAGCACCGTCTCCGCGCCCTCGCGCAGTACCATCAGAAATACAAAAAAGAAAAGCCCCACCCGCGCGTTCTTGCTGGTGCCTGCCAGTAGCCCAACCTTGCCCTCAATTTCGCCCTTCAGCTTGCGGCCGGTTTTCATCATGAAAACCACCATGGTGATAACAAAGAAGGCCGCCACCAGCATCACCCAACCCTCGAACGCGTCTTCATTCAGGTTTAGCCGCGACAACACAATCGCTACACCGATGCTGCCGACGAACGCCGCCCCCAGCGCCGCATATACCACCTTACGCAAGTCGTTGCGCCCAATCTTCGCTAGATAGGCCAGCGTAATGCCCACTATCAGGGCCGCTTCAACCCCTTCGCGCAATGTGATGATAAAAGCTTGCAGCATTTTATGAATTGCCTACGATTTCAACTGAGAGAAGTTGAAAGATACCCCGCGGGGCCACAATTCCTTAGGTGTAGCCTCACGGCGAACGATTTTGAAAATGAATTTCAATTTCAACTACAAGGATATTCCTCAAGCGGCAGGGGGTCAATTCATCACAGCACGAACGCGCGTGATTTGCATCGCATGGGGAATTCAGGGATTAAATGGATTTGCTGCAATCGGCGCTACCTTCGAAATAAAATCAGCAACCCGCCGGCAATGGCAATCGCATCTTCTGCCAGCGCGACAGCAAAGTCTGGCAGATGCTGGCGCGAAACCAGAGCATGACGGATGTTATATCCACCGAATGCTCCAACCACCGCACCTAAAGCTGCGGCCACCAATGCCAACACAGGGCTAGTTCCCGCGCTGGTCGCAAGTGCTACACCACATAACCCGCCAAAAACGACGCGCGCGCTCAGTCCAACAGCCGCTGTTCGCGAGGGTGTCCCCGGCAGTTTATCTGCGATAAGTTCGAAAAGTGCCAGCGACGTGAAGAGGATCAATGTTGAGACATGATCGATAAAGGCAAGCTTGGTTCCCTGAAATTGCAGCCAGCCAAAATGCGCAGCCCAGCACACCACCGCTGGAGCCGTCATCGAGCGCAATCCAGCCACGCAACCCAGAAGAAACGCAAGCAATGATATTGTCATTACAACTTCTTCTAGAAGTCTCCGCCCGTAAACCTACTGCTGTGCCGGTACTCTCTCAGTAAGCAAAACCGTCACCGACTGGGTTGTATTATCCGCCGCAGCCAGATCCGGTACACCGTCGCCGTTGAAGTCAGCCACTGCGGCGTAAATAGGATCCTCTCCCGCCGCCGGACTCGCCGCTAGAACGAAGCCTCCGTGCCCGTTGCCGAGAAGTACGGAGATATCATTGCTGCCTGCGTCCGCAATAGCGAGATCCGCGTTGCCATCGCCATTAAAATCTGCCACCGCGACAGAATAGGGAATCGATCCCGTTTTCGGACTCACCGTCGCCGGCTTAAAAGTTCCGTTTCCTTTTCCGATCAGCACAGTCACTGTGCCTGGATTGGGGTAGCCGTCATTCTGGTTCGTTACAGCCAGATCAAGAATGCCATCACCGTTGAAATCTCCTGCCGCGATCGCCAGCGGTTCAATGCCGGTTGCAGGACTCGATGAAAGTTTCCTGAAAGTTCCGTCTCCCTTGCCTAACAGAATGGTCACCGAACTAGGACTGGATTCACTTCCGCTGTTGTTCGCTACAGCTAGATCGGCGATGCCGTCTCCGTTGAAGTCGCCGACAGCGGCCGCAAAGCCGCCCCCGGTAATCGGAATTGATGGCCTCGCTGTGAACGTCCCATCCCCATGTCCCATCAGCACCGTAACCTCAAAAGCCGACACTACGAGATCGACCTTACCGTCGCCATTAAAGTCTCCGGTACCAACCTTAAAAACCCCAGCAGAAACCACGATCGGCGAAAGCGGTGTAAAGCTGCCATCCCCATTTCCCAGGAGCACCTGCACTTCGTTGGCATCGGGCAGCGAAAGGGCAAGATCGAGAACTCCGTCGCCGTTAAAATCACCCACGGCGGCATTGTTCACGTTCTGCCCAATCACCGGGAACGCGGGCCCTTCTCGAAATGTCCCATTTCCATTTCCCAGAAGTACCGTCGCAACGGGCAATAATGTTTCAAAGCTATAGGCAGGAACTATCATGTCCAGCTTTCCGTCTCCGTTGAAGTCCCCAACAGCTACGGATTGCGGAAAAGGATTGGTCGCCGGATTCGCGGAATTGATAAATCTCAGGCGCGCAACGTTCGGTAGTTGGTCAGCCCAATCCATCGAAGCGGCAAACGTCGAGGCATCTTCTGTCGCTTGTGTACGAGCATCGGTAAGCAGCAAGGGTGTAACGCAACTTAGAAACAGGGCTGTTCTCGCGAAAGAAATAATCTTCATTAGTTCCTCCCCGCGTAAGGGCTGAGGAAACAAAGTTTACGCTTTTAGCGGAAAACTAGCACTTTAAGGGCCTACGGCCGTCGGGTGTCCCATGCTGCGATAGTGAACTGTCCATGCCGATGTCCTAAAACTCCCAAGCTGGACAGTCCTTCGGTAATCTCCCATTTCCTCAAAGCTCCGTACATACTCAGCTCAGCCGACATGCCGATCCCCTCCCCAAAGCGTGCCCAACGGCGCTCTCCACGCACCTCGTTCGCAGAGACTACCACCGCCGTCATTCGGTCCCAGGATGGCTGCCGTGTGCAAGGTAAAGTCGAGGTGATTTCTGTTACCGGCGGCTTGCTCTGCTTGTCTAAACCTCTGAATCAGGGATTGCGGGTGAAGTTGATGTTTCTGACCAGCAAAGGATCGGTCCTCGGCGCAGCCGAGATGTTGACTCCTATCTCATGGGTGCAGCAGCCATTCAAATTCGTGAGACTTCACGACGATGATCAGGATAGACTGCAAGCGGCGATTCAGATGTCCTTAGAGCAAAATCACCGCGACCATGGGCAGATGGAAAGATACAGAGCCTGGTAATCCTCAACCTCACCATGTCATAGTCTCTTCAAAAAACTCTCCGCCCGATCCAACTCGGGAAACAACTTCTCCTCCGCCTGAAACTCCGCTGAGTGCACACACCTCCGGCTCCCGCGCAGCCTCACCGGATGCTTCAAGTGCAGCATCTCGTGATAAACGATGTACTCCACGACATAGCGGGGAATTGCAGGGTGATCGAAAACGCGGCTGATGACAATCGCGTTGTGTGCCGGATCGTAATGCCCCAGAATCCGCCGGGTTTTTGTCGGACTCCAGCTCATCCGCGGACGCCCCATCAGCCCATGAAAAAAACGACGGTTCAAATCCTCAAAAACCGTATCAAGATCATAAAAACGCCCTTGCGGCGAGAGCAGCCGCTTGCGTCCGCGCATCTGCCGCACCAGATGCGCTTTGTTCACTACCTCATGGCTGCCAAGATATTTTCGGTAGCGCGCGGCGTGCCCACGATCAATTGGCTTGCGGTACATCTTAGCCAACAAAATATGCGCAATCGCGCGCACCACATTCTCTGGCGCACCTTCCAGTAAATCGGAAAGCCGCACCAATAGCCGTCCCTCGCGCAGCCGGATCGTATTATTGATATTAGCGAAGGCGAAGAACTCAACCTCCAACTCCGGAGCAGCAGTCCCCGGCCGCAACTGCCGGTGCTCCTCATGAAAAATCTCAAGCAATTCCTCGCGCACGGTGAGCCCAGATTAGCATGAAGCGCAGTTTTGAAAGGGCGTGGCTTGCAGCCGCGCCGTAAGCTGCTACTCCGACCTTGCGCCACCCTGCGAAGCCGTCTTCTTCCGATGCTTAGCTGCTTCTTGCTGCTCAGCCATCAACTTGCGATGATCCTCTGCCGAACCATCCAGCGTATGTAGCGCCTCACTCAAAACAAACTCGTACTGCTGCGCCTCCTTCGGAGAAACCCCGGCCGCATCGCGTAGCGCCAGCAGCTTGGCCTGAAATTCCGTATCCGCATCCATAATCACCTTCAATGGCTTGCGAATATCATCCTGGCGGTCGACATAAGTATCGATGTTGTCGTTCAATTCGTCATAGATCAGCAAAAAATCATCCAGCCGGTCATGCGTCCCCTGCGCCCGATCCTTCGTCTTTGGATCGCTGCGCAACTGCTCCAGCGCCACCAGCCGTGCCCGCGCAAACTTCACATACAATCCCAACCGTAACTGCGGCTCCCAGCTTGTATCGCGAATCTGATCGATTTCCGGCTGCGTGAAAGGATCGCGATGTTGCTGCGCCATGGCCGCCACGCCGATTAAAAACAGAAAACTCACGCCAGCACGCAGCCAGAGCTTCATTTCTTTTTACCCCCATTCGGAAACATGGCCGCCAGCAAGTCATCTCGAACTTTCTCCAGGCGGCTAATGGTTTCCTCGACCTGCTTCTGTTCGTCGTGCGTGACGGCATGCCTCAAGTCAGCGAGCTTGCGCGTCATCTTGCGGACCGCAATTTCGCTCTGCTTTTCATGCTTGTGCGCCTGAATTGCATAGTCGCGAGCCTGTTCTGAAAAAGCGGCGACGTCGCCTAATGCTGCTTGAGCTTTCTCGTTGTCACCGCTGGCATAAAGTTGATGCGCGGCGACGAGTTGCCGCTCCGAGATTTGAATGCACAATGGAGGGCGATCGGCAATGACGGTATTTGCAACCCGTTGTTTGAGATCATCAACCGTGGAGTCGCGCGCCATGACGTGCGTGGACAGAACTAGCAGCACTGTCAATGCCGTAATCGCCCGCGCCCACCCCAATCGAAATTCCGTTGGCACGCCCATCGCTCCGCCAAGCTCACTTCTTAGGCTCAATCGCAATCAACCGGTGCTTTGCCTTCCACTCGTAATCAGGATACTTCCCATTGGCCGTATTAAGAAAGAGGTGATAATTTGCAGCTGCCGTTTTGTAGTCCCGCAGGTGATCGCATGCCGATGCCCGCAGAAAATAAGTGATAGAAGTCTCTGGCAATAGCTTCGCCCGCGCATCCAGCGCGCGAATCGCCAGCGCGAAATCCTGATTCTCTCCGGCCACGAAAGCTAGATCACCGTATGCCTCGCCGAAGTCAGGCTTGATCTTTATTGCGGCAACAAATTCCTGCTGTGCCTCGGTAAATTTCTTCCCCCTCAGGAGCGACTGTCCCAGCCGGCGGTGCAACTCGGCGTCATTAGGATGAGACGCAACTAGCGTTCGATAGGTGGCTTCCGCCAGGTCATTCTTTTCAGCACTTACATAGATCTCCGCCAGGTCGCGCTGTGCTTCTTCATCCCCAGGCGCCAGCTTTATCCCGGCTTGCAGGGCGGCAATGGCCTCGTCATTCTTGCCTTCGGCAGCCAGCACGCGCCCCAGTTGTATTTCCGCCGGTGCCGAATCCGGTCGCTCTGCCAGCAGTTTGCGCAAATACTCTTCCGCATCAGGGAAACGATGCCCCCGCATGTACAAATTTGCCAGTGCAATCACCGCGTCGGAGGAGTGGGGATCAGTCGTTAGCGCCTGCTTGTATTCATGCTCGGCATCGGCAGCCTTGTTCTCCTGCTCAAAAAGCATGCCGGCAGCAAGATGCGGTTCGGTTTCTTTCGGCTGAAGTTTAGCGGCATGCTGAAAGGCTTCAATCGCCTCTTCAGGCTTCGATTTTTCGACGGCATGCCCCAAAGCCAGCCACGCTCGATATTGCCCCTCCGCCGCATGACTGGTCGGTTTCAATCGTGTCGCTGCCCGCAGAAATTCTTCTGCGTCGGGCTGGGCCGTCTTAGCCAATTGCAACCCCAAATTCAAATTCGATTCGAAAACATCCGGCCTCGCTGTCACCGATTTGCGATAGGCCGCAATTGACGCGTCCGTATTCCCGAGAGCATTTTCCACAAAGCCAAGATCGAACCAGCCTTCATAGTTCGCAGCATCCCGCTCTAATAACTTCTGAAGCAAAGGTTCAGCGGCAGAGTAGTTCTTCTTGTCTATGGCAGCTTCAGCTTGCGTAAGCTCAGGTGGCTGCGCCGGCGAATCATCATCCGGAACTTGAATGTGATGAGTAGCCCGATGTGAGTTCGAACTAGAAGAGGAGGACCCAGAAGATGGCGTGGCCGGCTGCCCAGCATCTTGTGCGTAAAGGTAAGCGCTCAAAGAAATGAGCAATGCGCCCGCGAAAAATTTACTGATTCTCATCGGCACGCGAAGCTCCGTTGCCATTGCCCGGCGCCTTCAGCAAACGAGCCAGATAGTGGCCAGTGTAAGAATCCGCCAATCCAGCAATAACCTCCGGCGGCCCCGTTCCCACAATCTTGCCGCCGCGCGCTCCGCCTTCGGGTCCCAGGTCGATTACCCAATCCGCCGTCTTGATCACTTCCAGATTGTGCTCAATCACCAGAATGGAGCCGCCTGCATCGATAAGGCGGCGGAAGGCCGCGAGGAGTTTGCTGACGTCATCAAAGTGCAGCCCTGTCGTGGGCTCATCAAAAATGTACAACATGCGTCTTCGTGGCCGCGATGCATTCGGCCCGCCGCTCGGTCGCCCAATCTCGCGGGCCGCAGGCTGCAAGTGCGCGGCCAGTTTCATGCGCTGCGCTTCACCACCCGATAGCGTCGTAGCCGATTGTCCCAGCCGCAAATATCCCAATCCCACTTCATCCAGCGTGCGCAGTTTGTCCGTCACCTTCGGCACTTCCGCCAGAAACTTAAGCGCCTCTTTCACCGTTAAATTTAGTACATCGTGAATATTCTTGCCGTGGTAGCGCACATCCAGCACCTGCGCCTTGTACCGCGTGCCTTTGCACTCCTCGCAAATCAATTCCACGTCGGCGAGAAACTGCATTTCCACCGTGACAGTCCCATCGCCCTGGCAAGTCTCGCACCGTCCGCCCGGAATATTAAAAGAGAACTGCCCCGAGCCAAACCCGCGCTTCTTCGCTTCGGGCAGGGAAGAGAACAGATCGCGGATCGCGTCGAACGCCTTGATGTAAGTCACCGGATTAGAGCGTGGCGTACGCCCAATGGGCGACTGATCGACGAGCACCACTTCGTCGATAAACTGATCTCCTTCCAAACTCTCCCACGTGGCTGGCCCACGCGTCGACGAGCTTGAAGGCTGCTGCTTCGCCTCCGCCAGCGCCTGATAAAGCACCTGATGCAACAATGTCGACTTGCCCGACCCCGAAACGCCAGTGATCGCCACCAGCATCCCCAGAGGAATACTAATATCGAGGCCTTTCAAATTATTCGCGCGCACGCCGCGAATCCCGATCTGCTGCGGCCCCGGCTGTCGCCGCACCGTCGGAATCCGAATCCGCAAATCGTCAGAAAGATATCGTCCGGTCAGCGAATCCGGATTCTTTAATATTTCCGCGTAAGTTCCCTCCGCTACCAACTTGCCGCCATTTTCGCCCGCGCCCGGACCCAGATCCAGAATTCGATCCGCCGTTCGCATAATGTCCGGGTCATGCTCCACCACAAGAACGGTATTCCCCAAATCGCGCAACCCCTGCAAAATCTTGATCAGCCGGTGCGTGTCGCGGCTGTGCAATCCGATCGAAGGTTCGTCCAGCACATACAAAGTCCCTACCAGCCGGGAGCCCAGCGAAGTCGCCAGTTGAATCCGCTGCGCCTCGCCCCCCGAAAGCGTCGAAGACAAGCGGTCGAGTGTCAAATATTCCAATCCAACTTCATTCAGAAACTGCAAGCGCTCGCGAATTTCCTCGAGCAACCGCTCGGCGATTTCGGCTTCCTCAACGCTTAGCTCGACTCCAGCAAAAAACTTCGCCGCATTCTCCACCGTCATGCTGCAAACTTCGCAAATGTTGCGGCCGTTTATCTTTACCTGCCGTGCCTCCAGCCGCAGCCGCGAACCCGCACAATCCGGGCACTGCGAATATCCGCGATAGCGGCTCAAGAACACACGAATGTGCAGCTTGTATTTTTTGCGTTCTAAATATTTAAAAAATCCACGCACCCCAAGGAAATCGCCTTCGCCATTCAGAATCAATTCCTGCTGCTCGGTTTCCAACTCCGCCCAGGGCACATCGAGCTGAATTTCCGCCTGTTTGGCAAAGCGCTTCATCTCCGTAAATATTGGCCGGTACTTCGGCTTATTCCACGGATCGATCGCGCCATCCCCGAGGGATTTCTGTTCGTCCGGAATCACTAGATCAAGATCGAAATCAATCGTGTTCCCAAACCCCTGGCAGCG
>Ga0224568_1000014_pt1 | contig 99733 bp, 88 predicted proteins | sample CLU5metagenome_FD_182727 | JGI IMG/M metagenome (GOLD analysis project Ga0224568, IMG submission 182727) | Spruce litter microbial communities from Bohemian Forest, Czech Republic - CLU5 | ecosystem: Environmental > Terrestrial > Plant litter > Unclassified | place: Czech Republic: South... | reverse complement strand
ACGTGGCCAACGCAACGATTACTCGCGAAGCCAACGCGGCGTTGATTACCGGCGCCGGACCTGAGCTTGCCATCCCCGCTACAAAAAGCTTCACCACGCAAGTCACCATTCTTTATTTGATGGCTCTGTTCCTTGCGCGCAAGCGCGGCCGCATGACCTCGGAAGTTACGCGCTCCTACCTGCAAAGGCTCCTGCAACTACCCGAGGCCGTCGATCGCAACCTGCGTATCTGGGACGATCTCGCGGACCAATTCGCCGAGAAGCTGTTCCAGGCGGAAAAATTTCTTTACCTCGGGCGCGGCGTCCACTATGCCATTGCGCGGGAGGGTGCGCTCAAGCTGAAGGAGACTTCCTATGCCCATGCCGAAGGCTATCCCGCAGGCGAACTCAAGCACGGGCCTAATGCGCTGGTCGACGAAAAACTTCCCGTGGTCGTGCTCGCAACATACGACCGCCACGATCCCGATTCGGTGCTGCGCTACCGGCGCACGCTCGATGTAATGAAAGAAGTCAAATCGAGGCATGGGCGGCTGGTAGCGGTCGCTACCGAGGGAGACCGCGAGATCGTGGACATTGCGGATCATGTATTTTTCGTCCCGGAAGCCCCGGAGCTGTTGCTGCCCATTATTGAAGTAATTCCGCTACAGTTGTTTGCTTATCACGTGGCAACAAAAAAAGGTTACGACGTGGACCACCCGCGAAATCTGGTCAAGGCGGTGGTCACGGAATAATCGAAAGCCAGCGTTATTCACTTGAGAAGCGCAGAGCCACAAAAAACCGGCTAACTGTTTTTGGTTTAAGGTTTTCTCTGTGTCTCGGCGCCTCCCTGGTGAAAGATTTCCCAATCATACTTATGCCGAATAATCCTTCTCACATCGACCTTCAGGCCATTGCAAAAGAACTTGTGCAGCAGCGTGGTTTCGATCCTGATTTTCCGCCGGCCGTGCAGCAGCAATTGGCTTCGCTGCGCGCCAACCCTCCACAAGTTGCCGCCACAAAAGATATCCGCGATCTGCGTAATCTTCTCTGGTCGTCCATCGACAACGACACTTCACGCGACCTCGACCAGATTGAAATCGCCGAACAGTTGCCGAATGGCAATGTGAAAGTTTCCGTGGGAGTCGCCGACGTCGATGCCTACGTCCCCAAACTTTCGGCGATCGACCAGCATGCCGCGCGAGAAACAACAACCGTCTACACTGGTATCCGAAATTTTTCCATGCTGCCGGAGGAACTTTCCACCGGGAAAACTTCCCTGCTGGAAAATCAAGACCGGCTCGCCGTGGTCGTCGAATTCACGGTCGATGCCAGCGGTCGCGTCATCGCCAGTAATGTTTACCGCGCGCTGGTGCGTAATCACGCCCAACTGCAATACAACTCGTTAGGCGCATGGCTGGAGGGCACGGCCGCTGCGCCGCCCAAGGTCGCCGCTTCAACCGATCTGCAAGCGCAGCTTCATCTACAGAACGAGACCGCGCAGAAGCTCAAAGAAAAGCGTTTTGAAAATGGAGCGCTCAGCTTGCAGACGAACGAACTCCAGCCGCTGATATTGGACGATCAGGTAGTCGACGTGCAGAAGCAGCAGAAAAATCACGCCACGGACTTAATTGAAGACTTCATGATTGCCGCCAACGGCGTGGTGGCGCGGATGCTGGAAAAAGTTTCGTCGCTGCGCCGCATCGTGCGGAAGCCGGAGCGCTGGGACCGCATCGTTCAACTCGCCGCCGAGCATGGGGAAAAGCTTCCGCCTGAGCCTGACTCCAAAGCGCTCAATGATTTTCTGCTCAGACGCAAAGCGGCCGCTCCCAATCAATTTGCCGACGTCTCGCTCGCAGTCGTTAAACTCATTGGCCCTGGCGAATACGTGCTCGAACGTCCCGGTGATCCCGCGCCCGGCCACTTCGGCCTGGCGGTGCAGGATTACACCCACTCCACAGCGCCCAACCGCCGCTTCCCCGACATGGTGACGCAACGCCTGATCAAAGCCATGCTTGCGGGTCAACCCAATCCTTACTCCGACGCCGAGCTTACCGCCATCGCTGCCAACTGTACGACCAAGGAAAATGCCGCGCGCAAAGTCGAGCGCGAAATGGCGAAGCGCCTCGCCGCCGTCGCCATGCAGAATCGAATTGGCGCGACCTTTGACGCAATCATCACAGGAGTCACTTCCAACGGAACCTTTGTCCGCGCGCTGCAGCCGCATGTAGAAGGCTTGCTGGCGCAAGGCGCCAAGGGACTCGATGTAGGCGACAGACTGCGCGTCAAACTGATTCGCACCGACGTGCAACACGGCTTCATCGACTTCGCACGAGCCTAGCTGTTCGACAGTTCAGCCAATATCCTGTCATCCAACAAGGTAATACCCGCCGGGTATCCTGCAAGCTATGCTTGCCACAGGAGTTCGTACGGAGAAAAGGCGGGACACTTTTGCTCGATTGGCGCAATCTCGTTTGCGGCATAATCATCATTGCCGCACCCACATCGCTTCTTGCCCAAAGAAGCGATCGTGGCATGCTCAGTAACGATGGTGGAACCTGGCTGAACGAGAGCCCTGCGCCCCCCGTCACCGCGATCTTTCCCGATTCTCTTGTACAGACGCAAGCAGGACACACTGCCAGAATCACCATGGAAGGTTCCGAGGTTTTGATTCGCCCCGAAACCATGTTTCAATTTCAAGGCGGCGAGCTTGCCCTCGACCACGGCAGCCTGCAAGTGGATACGGCACGGGGATTAAAGGTGCTTGTCGGCTGCATCACCGTGGATCCAGTCACCTCCGATCGAACTCAATTCGATGTGACGGATGTCGATGGAAAAGTAAAGGTCAGCGCCCTTAGGCATGACGCCAGGATTCACTTGCACGGAAAAGCTCAAGACGCGAAGCAAGGCGGGAGATCTTCCGATACGATTGTGCGGGAGGGCGAGCAGTTAACGCGAAGCGAACACTGCGGCGGAGCTCTTCTGCGACCCAGCGACGCTCTCGATGCCAACGGCGGCTGGCTAGACAGCTTTGGAGCCAAGCTCGCGGGAGTAGCGATCGTTGGTGGAATCATCTGTTATGCGTTATGCCGCATCGATTCCAACCCTATGAGCCCGTCACAGCCTTAGCTTTCTAGCTGCCTTTCTGCAACCGCTCGATATCGGCATTGGTGTAAACGCGTTTTGCATGGACGGCATGTGCTTTATCGTAGGCCGCGACTTCTGCGAGTGTGACTCCATAACCGCGCATACGCAAAGCTTCCGCCGTAGTCATCTGCAAAACACCCGCACCCAATATGCTGGCCGGAAGTTCAGCGCGTGATGCTCCGTTAGAAAAGTTGATCTCGATCACGCTGGTTGGAGCAGCTCGGTTCGTTCCGTAGTAAATGGAGAAAAAATTGACTTGCGGTAACGTGACCGAGGTCGGTATGGAGATGTCGCGATCTTCCGCTCCCGCAGTAAGGCCTGTGGTTGCGTTGCTCGCGCCCACTTGCAGCGGCGGGCCCGACAACGAGGTAGATGGAGTAGAAATCGATCTCGCGAACAACAGCGAACCGGAGGTCATCAGATACTGCGGACCGGTGGCAAAATTCGTCTCCTGACCAAAGGCCGCTCCCAAAATTCCAAGTGTCATTATCAAGCTGGCAACATAAACGCGCATAATTCCCTCCACAATTCTGCCGCTGATTATGATGCAAAGCGCCTTTTACGGCCAGAGCCGTTCGGCCCTACTTTCCGCTTTCCGCGCTGGTTTCAACGCTGGAGGAGGGATCGACTGACAACTTTCCGGAGCGCAATAAATAGAGCATGTAGAAGACGACGATCAGGTTGCCAACAAACACAGCCGACCGGAGGGCTGTGACACCCCGCATGAGTTCGCGGACTTCAAGTGGGATCAGGAGCATTCCGGAACCAAGAGCAAACCACTCCGCCCAAGTGCGTTGATTCCAAAGTCCGTAACCTTCGGCGAAGCGCAAAATGGTGTAAGCGAATGCCAGCCGCGCCGCAGCCCACAGTCGGGCGTCGGTAATATCGTCGGCGAAATCAAGAAAAAGCTGCGCGGAATGCCGGTCGGTGCTGATGTGCAACAGCGCCAACAAACTCTCGGCGATCACCCAGGCATCTTTGTGCACCAGCAAAATCGCGCTCAGGCCGATGAGAAATACGAAAATGCCCTTGGTGAATTCGAATATCGCAACCAGACGCAGAAGGCGTCGCTGCGCGGCACGAAGACCGGGTTTGGTTGCAGATGAAGGCATAAGCGGCGCAAACCGATTTCAGACTACCACGGGCCAGTTTGCGCATTCTGTTGGGGAATAGCCAAGACTTCATCATGTTCATCCGGAATGCCGGATTATGAAACGCCTTGACCTGCAAGGCGGATGGATGCCACACTATTGATGCTGGATGAAGATCGTATTCTTCCCATCGCACTGATTCTGAACCGTTAGGATCTCCGATTCCAATGATTATTCTCGTCACCATCGTTCATGTAATTGTGTGCCTGTTCCTTATCATTGTTGTCCTGTTGCAGAGCGGCAAGGCTGGCGATATTTCGGCCGCCTTCGGCGGGCAGGGCAGCCAGGCGGCGTTTGGTCCGCGCGGTGCGGCTACGGCGCTGTCGAAGGCTACGACGATCTCCGCCGTGCTGTTCATGCTTACGTCGGTCACGCTCTCCATTAATGCCATCAAGCACAGCGGTCCGCGCTCCGTGTTGCAGGGTGAGAAGTCGGCCCCGGCCAAGACTCAGCCCGCCACACCGGCGCCAGCTAATCCGACGCAAAAATAAAAGTCCGCTATGCAATTTGCGGTTTCGCCGATGCCCATCTAGGGGTTCTGCCGTAATTGTATTTCCCACAATCGGGTGCTAGTATCCGATTAGTATTCAGGCACTTATTCAGGAGGTATTTCGCATGTCAGATCACGATGGCAGCAGCTTTTTATGGTTCCTGGCGGGAGTAGGAATCGGCGGGTTGGTCGGCGTTCTTTATGCGCCCCGCGCCGGCAGTGAGACGCGTGAAGACATTAAGGCTCGCGCGGAACAGGGGCGTCAGTATGTTCGCTCCCGCGCCCAGGAAGCTCGAGAACAGGCCACCGAGTGGGTCGATAAAGGTAAAGACGTAGTGAGTCAACAGAAGGATCAGTTCCGTGCTGCCTATGAGGCTGGCCGACAGGCTTATCAGGAAGCAACCACCGAAACCGGAACTTCCAAAAACGGCTAGCCCTCTTGGGGTGCGCGGTGCGAACCGCAGGCTCGGGAGATCGTGTTATGGAAAACCTACTTCCAATTTTCGTTGCCTTAACCGCAGTGGCGGTGTTCATGCAGGCGTGTATCCTTGTCGCTTTGTACCTGACTGTGCGGAAAACCAGTGCGCACATGGAATCGCTGGCGGAAGAAGTGAAAACCAAGGTGTTGCCCACGGTGGCAATCGCGCAGGCAACGTTCGCCGAACTTCAGCCGAAGTTGCTGGTAGTCAGCGACAATCTGATGGAAAGCACAACGTTAGTGCGTGCGCAAGTGGAGCGCATGGACGCCACGGTGAACGATGTGGTGGATCGGGCGCGATTGCAGCTAATTCGCGCCGACGATTTGCTGACTAGAACGCTGGATCGTGTGGAACAAACCTCCGATATCGTGCATAAGACAGTAGTATCCCCGGTACGGCAATTTTCCGGATTGATCCAGGGTGTTACGGCTGGGCTTGAGTTCCTGATGGCTGGCCGCGCCCGCAGAAACGGTGGAAGCCGCGAGAATCGCCGCCCTGTGCCGCAAGACGAGATGTTCATTTAAACCACTCTGTTTATGCTGGTGCGTTTTCCGTTTTCTGTAGCAGTTTCCCCGCCTGAGGTAAGCTTCCTATGAATCGATTCCTATCATGGCAGCGGCTATTTGCCGCTATTTTCATTGTTTTCATTACAAGCATTCAGCTTCTCCTGCCTCACTCCCTTCCAGCGCAAAATAAGCCGACATGGAGTGCCGAGGAGAAACCCATTGTGGAGCAGATTGGCGGGCTCCGAAAGCTTCCCGATGATGTTCGCGCGCGAACTACCAAAGAACTTGCGCTTCGCATCCGCGAACTGCCAGCAACCCCGAATAAGCTGCGGCTTGCCGGGGGATTAGCCAATTTATCCACCGAAGGCGATTTCGGGCACGACACGCTTCAGGAAGTCGCTAATACGCTTGCGGCGGCAATTCATGAGCAGCCTCCCGCGCCGGAAAAGAACGGCGATCCAAACTCGCTTTACGCGGAACTGGCAAGCCTGGTGCGCTATGAACATGTGCAGACAAGCCTCGATGCTTCGCAATTTGCGTCCGCTATGGCCGGACTTGAAGCCGACGACGCGCATCGCCAGCGCGCCGATTTCACTCTGACCGATCTGCAAGGCAAAGCCTGGCATTTGAAAGATCTACACGGTCAAATTGTTTTGGTGAATTTTTGGGCCACCTGGTGTCCACCGTGCCGCAAAGAGATGCCTGACTTGCAATCTCTTTATGCCCAGTTCAAAAATCAGGGCTTCGTCGTGCTTTCCATCTCGGATGAAGAATCTGCCGAGGTGAGTCCGTTTGTGGCCGAGCGTGGCATCACCTATCCGGTTTTGCTCGATCCGGGAAGAAAAGTGAACGAAGAATTTAAGGTTGAAGGTATCCCGAAGAGCTTTGTTTACGATCGCGATGGCAAGCTGGTGGCACAATCCATCGATATGCGAACCAAGGGCCAATTTTTACAAATGCTGTCTCAAGCAGGATTGCATTCGACGCCGGAGTGAGAAATTAAATTTGGTACGCGTGATTTAAGAAGGAAGCTCGCCCCAGAGGGTTCTAACGGATATCCACTTCACGAAAACCGAAGCCTTGTAACATGCTCGAAATCGTCGAGCGAGCGTTGTCGGCCGCGGTTTTGAGAATGCCATCCTGCAAGGCGGCTTGCTGAAGCTGGCGTTCCGCTTCCTCGCGAACTTCGCTTTCGAGATTGGGATCGGGAGAAGAGAACAAGCCCGTATCGCGGGAATATACTTTCGTCCGCGCACTATCGATTCGCGTGGTAAAAACCTCCGCAGCAGGCAAGTGAATCGATATTGTTTGCCCATGAATCTGGACATCCCCGGGCCCCAGGCCGGCGAGATTGATGCCGGCAACAACTTCTCCGTGAACCATGAGCAGCAGGCGATCGCCCGCGAGAAATTTAGGCAGGTAGGCGTTAGCATGCTCACCCGATATGATCTTATCCATGGTATAGCTGACGGTTTCGAGGCGCTGGAGGCTTTGTATCTGGCGCACTACGGTTGGCTGATCCACGTTGATGCGAGTGGGAGTGCCGTGTAATGCGGCTAACAAGTGCGCCAGACCCAGGCCAGCCGATAGCCATAGGATTCCCACCAACAGGAATGTCAGAACCGCACCGAAAAAAATGCCCAGCACCAGCGAGGAAACGTTTTTAGGGGAGGGCGGTTTGGGATGAGTGGCTGGTTCTTTGGCGGAAAGATTTTCAACTGTCATCTTTTGTCCTGCGTCCGCTTTAAGCGATCCAACCCCCGCCCACTACGACATCGCCGTCGTAAAACACTGCGGCCTGGCCCGGAGTAATGGCGCGCTGCGGCTGCTCAAACATAACGACGATTTCATCGTCACCAATTTTCTCGATCATGGCCGGGGCAGGCTCGTGACGGTGGCGAATTTTTACCGAGACGCGCATCGGCTCGCTCAGGTTCCCGACCGAGATCAGATTCACACGATGGGTGCGCAGCGTGCGCGAATAAAGATGCTCATCGCTGCCGACGACGACTTGCTTGTCGGCTCCATTGATCTGGATCACGTAGAGCGGCGATCCGGTCGCAACGCCTAAGCCTTTGCGCTGGCCGACAGTGAAGTTGTGAATGCCGTGGTGCTCGCCGATCACTTCGCCATTGGTCGTAACCAGCTCGCCCGCGGTATCGGGCAAAGCTTCGCCACTTTCGGCGAGGTAGGCATCGATGAAGCGCTTGTAGTCTCCGCCAGGGACAAAGCAGATTTCCTGCGAGTCCGGCTTCTCGGCTAGAGCCAGCCCGCGCCGGCGAGCCAACTCGCGAACTTCAGGCTTGGTCATGCTACCGAGCGGGAAGAGCGTGCGGCTTAATTGCTCCTGCGTCAGTCCGAAGAGAAAATAAGTTTGATCCTTGCTGCGATCAGTTGGGCGCTTGAGCAGCCAACGACCACAGGCATCGTCATACTCCACGCGAGCGTAGTGTCCGGTAGCAACACTCTCCGCGCCAATTTGCCGGGCAACGACGAGAAGCTGATCGAACTTCAAGTGATTGTTGCAGAGGCTGCACGGGATTGGCGTGCGGCCAGAGAGATATTCAGCAACGAACGGACGCACCACCTCGCGCTCGAAGCGCTCTTCGTGATTCACCACGTAATACGGGATGCCGAGGTGTTCGGCGACGCGGCGGGCGTCATAAACATCGTCAAGCGAACAGCAGCGGCCTGTTACCTGTTCGGGCATGCCCTCGTGTCCAGCCAGGCGACGCTGGTTCCAGAGCTGCATGGTCAAGCCGATGAGGTTGTGCCCCTCGGCGCGCAGCATGGCTGCGACGGTAGAGGAATCGACTCCTCCCGACATAGCCACGGCGATGGTCTTGGAATCTGGCATGGTCAATCTTAGAAACTCACGACCTGCTATTTGTATGCTGGGCTCAATTCGCGCAAGCGGGCTGCCGTTTCCGGCACCAACGCAAGCGCAAAGTCGATCTCCTCTTCCGTATTCTGCTTGCCCAGGCTAAAGCGGAGGCTGGCTCGCGCTTGCTCGGGCCGCAGGCCCATCGCCATGAGTATGTGCGACGGCTCAATTGCACCCGAGGAACAGGCCGCACCCGTGGAAACCGCCAGCCCTTTAAGATCCAGCGCGATTACCATGGCCTCGCCATCGATATGATCGATGTAAATACTCGTTGTGTTCGGCACACGCGGGGCATCGCCGCCATTTACTCCAGCGTCTTCTACTTGGGCAAGGATTCCCTGCTGCAAGCGATCACGCAGCCCCAACATTTTCTTATCATCGCCACACTCGAATCCTTGCATCGCCAACTCGGCCGCTTTGCCAAGGCCCACAATGCCGGGAACATTCTCGGTGCCAGCACGGCGGGAGCGCTCGTGACGTCCACCGTAGAATAGTGGCTGAAGCTGCGTTCCCTTTCGCACATAGAGCGCGCCCACACCCTGAGGCGCGTGCATTTTGTGGCCGGAGATTGAAAGCGCGTCGCAGCCGATTGCATTCACATTAATCGCGACCTTGCCCGCTGCCTGCACTGCATCGGTGTGGAAGTAAACATCGGCTTCCGCGGCGATCCTTCCAATCTCCTCGACCGGCTGCAGCACGCCGGTCTCATTATTGGCCATCATGATCGAGATCAATTTCGTATTCGCGCGCAGAGCCCGCTTCACATCGTCAGGATCAACGAGGCCGCGGCCATCCACTGGCAAAAATGTCACCTCGCAACCGGTGTCCTCAAGATGCTTGCTCGCGTGCAGCACGGCGTGGTGTTCGATGCTGGAAGTAATAATATGATCACCGGCAACTGCCAGTCCGGCGATGGCCAGATTGTCGCCTTCAGTTCCGCCGCTGGTGAAGACGATTTCCGCAGGCCGGCAACCGAGCAACGCTGCAACCGATTCCCGCGCCCGCTCCACGGCAGACCGCGTCTCCTGCCCATGGTGGTGGATCGACGACGCGTTGCCGAAGCGTTCGCCAAAATAGGGACGCATGGCTTCGAGCACCTCCGGCAAAACCGGCGTGGTGGCATTGTTGTCGAGGTAAACGCGGCAAGGCACATACTTATTTTACGCTGGGAAGCGCATAGCGTGCCTACTAGTCGATGTGCTCTGCCTGACCTTTTTGACTGAAGATGCCTATGCTGACTACCGCCGGTCCATCGGAACATACCGGTTCGGATAATCGGGCCCCACATATTCGGCGCGGGGACGAATCAACCGGTTATCGTCCAATTGCTCAATGACGTGGGCTGCCCAGCCGCTGATGCGCGATACTGCGAAGACTGGAGTGAATAGATCCTCGTCGATGCCCAGGATGTGATACGTGGAGGCCGAGTAGAAATCGACGTTGGCGTTAAGCTTTTTCTCCGCTTTTACAAAGTTCTCAATCTTTTCGGACATGTCGTACCACTGCGGCTGCCCGCTGGACTGGCAGAGGTCCTTGGACATCTTGCGCAGATGCGTGGCACGGGGATCTTCCGTGTGGTAGACGCGATGGCCGAAGCCGGGAACTTTCTTTTTCTGTGCCAGCATGTCGCGCACGTAGGCGACGGGTTCGCTTTTCTGCTCTGCAATTGCATTGAGAATACGGAAAACGGCTTCATTGGCTCCGCCATGCAACGGCCCTTTCAACGCGCCAATCGCCGAGGTAATGGCGGAATGCATATCGGAGAGTGTTGCGGCGGTTACGCGAGCGGCAAACGTGGAAGCGTTAAGCTCGTGGTCCGCGTGCAGGATGAGGGCGATGTCCAGTGCCTGCTCGGCAGTAGCGGAAGGCTTGGTTCCATTCAGTTGCAGTAGAAAATTAGCCGCGTGCGATAAAGATCGATCGGCCTCGACCACCGGCTTGCCTTTGCGAATGCGGTCATAAGCCGCCACGATCATGGCGATTTGCGAGGTCAGGCGAATGGCCTTGCGGATATTGGCATCGTGATCGTTTTTCTTGTCGTCGGCGTCATAAAAGGCGAGCGCCGAAACTGCGGTGCGCAGTACATCCATGGGCAGCGCGCTTTTGGGGATGGTCCGCAAAAACTCGATGATCGCAGGATCAATGCGGCGCTCTTGCGCCAGCTGTTCCCTCAGGGCTACCAGCTCGTTGCGATTCGGCAATCGTCCAAACCAGAGCAGATAGCAGGTTTCTTCAAAATTGGAGTGATCGGCAAGCTCATGAATGTCAATGCCGCGATAGGCAAGAACGCCGCGATCTCCGTCGATATGACAAATGCTGGAATTTGTAGCAACAATGCCCTCCAGGCCTTTGGCGCCCGGGGTGGTGGTCACGCTCGACATAATATTTCGCTCACTGGAATGGATTGGCTGTTGCGGGGCCACGCGGAGAGAGCATGGGGTGCAACCTTCTTTTATACGCCAAAAGTGGTAAGGCTTCCAAGCTCTGGGACCACTAATCGCCCTATACTGTGCTCCTCGCTCCCGCGCCTTGAGCTGCGGAAATCGCCGTGTAGACCAATAATTCAACTCGTCTTAATGTTCCACGTCAAACTGCCGTGCTATTATTTTCGCCGATTCATGAGAGGAATTTTCTATGGGCCAACCGGTAGTTCACTTCGAAATTGGTTGTCGCGACAGCGCTAAGACTTCAAGTTTTTTCTCCTCCCTCTTCGGCTGGAACATGCAAGCCATGGGTCCGGCGACCATGATCAATACCGGCGCGGAGAGCGGCATTCAGGGCCACATTAGCGCTCTCGGTCACGAGCCGCATAATTACACGATCTTCTATGTACAGGTGGACGATGTGCAGGATTACCTGGACAAAGTCGGGTCTCTCGGAGGCAAAACGCTCGTGCCTCCGGTTGAGATTCCTTCCGGCATCTTCGCATGGTTCGCCGATCCGGAAGGCAACACGATTGGATTGTGGAAGCCAAAATAAACGTGGATCAGGCCGGCCAAATACTGAGCGCGGTCTTGCTTAAAATCTGTTGCTGAATTTCCTGGCTCAGAGGCAAGGCCCGGAATTCTTCCAGGTTCTGCTTAACATCGGGCACGCCCGGTCCCGGCCAATCGGTTCCGAAAAGTGTTTTGCCGGCGATCTCATGCAGCCGGGGAAAGTAGTTAAGCAGAGTCTTGGGCGGAATGCCGCTGATGTCGAGATAAACATTCGCATGGCGGCGAACCAGAAAAAATGCCGTTTGCATCCAGAGAGGGCGCCCGCCATGGGCCAGTAAAATTTTGAGCGTGGGAAAATCTACGGCGACGTCGTCGATATAAATCGGATCGCCATATTTGTTGCGCGCTCCGGGGAAAATCGAAGTGCCTGTGTGGAACATTACCGGCACGCCATTCGCTTCGGCCGCGCGGTAAATAATCTCCAACTCCTTTACGCCACTTAGATAATCATTGGGAAAAAGAAGCTGATGCGGAGGGTGAATCTTAATCATGCGGATGCCAAGCCGCAGGATTTGCTCCATATCGGCGAGAACATTCGTAGTATGGCGAGGATGCAGGCTGCCGCAGGAGAGTAATCTTTTCGGATCTTCCTTAACATATTCCGCAATGAATGGATTCACTTCATTCGTGAAGCCGATCACCTCGGGCGCGACATAGTTAATGAGCACGGCTCGATCGATCCCGCAGGCATCCAGATATTTTAGAAACGCTTTGGGCGAGCGGCAGAACTCAGAAATTTGCTCGAAGTTCGCACGCTTCTTTTTCATGAGTTCGAGCGCGTGCGGCTTGAACATTTCCATCGGCTGGATATGAATGTGGCAATCGGTGATCATCAGCGTCGAGTATCGTGAACTTCAGCGGAATTCAAAAACTGGCAGCAAAGCATTGCTCAATAAAGCGGCACTGTCGCATCCACCTGTCGCGACCATGCGTCGATGCCGCCGCGCATCGACTGCGCCTTCTCAAATCCTTGCTGCCGCAACCACGCGGTCACGCTCATGGAGCGAACGCCATGATGACAGACCACGACAATGTGATCTTCCGGGTCTAATTCCTGATGGGCCCGCGCAGGAATATCGCCCATGGGGATCAGTTTTGTGCCGCCCATGTGCGCCGTCTCGAATTCCCACGGCTCGCGGACGTCAAGCAGGGTGAACGCTTCCTTGTTCTCGAGCTTCGTTTTTACTTCTTCGCAGCTGATCTCGTAATCCATACCTTCAGCTTACCTTTCCGCCCACTTGGGAGATCGCTTTTCCATGAAAGCGCGGATTCCTTCTTGTGCGTCGGCCGTTTTCATCAATTCTTCGAGATAAATCTTTTCTGCTCGCGCCAGCCCTTTGTCGAAATGCATTGCGTCCCACGCGTAGACGGCTTTCTTGGTAACAGACAGCGCGGCCGGGCTTAGCTTCTGCAAATGGCTCATACATTCATTCACTGCTTCATCCAGTTTCTCGCTGGGTACCGAGTGATTCGCCAATCCCATCTTTGCCGCGTCGTGGCCGCTGATCGTGCGTCCGGTCAGAATCAATTCCGCGGCTCTCTTCTGACCCACCAGCGCTGCTAACGCCGTGCAGGCCACCGGCGGATAACAACCCAGCTTTATCTCGGGAAATCCCCATTGCGCCGAATCAGCGGTATAGACGATGTCGCAAACCATCGCCAACTCCGCTCCGCCCCCGAGGCAATGTCCGTGTACCACGGCGATTATGACTTTTCTGCTGGCAATTAAGGCGCGAATTACGCCGTGAAACTTGTTCAGCATCTCTTCGACTTTATCGGGTGTGTGCGCTGCGACATCCACACCAGCCGAAAATGCGTCGCCCTCGCCGCTGAGTACGATGGCGGAAATATCGGAACGCGATTCGATTTCGGTGAGCGTCCGCGCCAATTCTTCCATCATCGGGATATCGATGACATTCAGCGGGGGATTATGGAGAGTGATGTGGACAATAGGCGGCGAGAGCGCGAGAGAAAGTCGAGCAGCCGCGAGTGGCGCCATAGCCATGGTTGAACTACTAACCTCAGCGGCTAAAGCCGCATTCGATTTCTTGGAACTTAGCGGCGCCGGCTCAAGCCGCGCCCTTTAAAAACTTGATCAATCACAAATTAATCGCCGACTTTCTTACTTCGCCGATGCTGGCCAATGGATCGCGAGCGCCAGTCTTTTCGGCGATCCACTTCTTTTCCGTCTCGATGATATCGAAAAGTAGTTTTCTGTCCGCCGGACCGGGCATGTATTCCTTCAGATGCTCTTCGTAATAGCGGTCGTCGATCAGTTCGCCGGTTTGTGCATGAAATTTCTGCCCAGCCCAGCGTCCGATGAAGCGGTTGAACTTGATATTCGGGGCGTAGAGCCTGGGTTCGCCTGCTTTGAGCGAATTGTTAAAACGCTCAATCAATCCGGCTACTTCGTCGCGATAGAGATTGCGATTGTAGTCGTTCAGATCGTCGAGGTCGGGAGTTTTGTCGTTCTTCGGCTCGTCGTAGCGCCCTTTTACGCCCCATACATATGCCCAGTGCGCCGACGAAGAATGATCGGTACCGAAGAGATCGTAGGAGCTGGAAATCCATTTGTTGAGATATTTCTGAATCAGCCAGCCGGGAATCACGCCGGCCTCGACGATACGACGCAGGCCGTCGTTGCCCGTGCCCATGTGAAACGCTTCTTCGCGCAGCATGTAGGACATGGAGCGGCCCAGCGGCGCGAAGGCGGAATACTTCAGCATTTGCAGCTGGAACTTTCCGTCGCGGTCCACGAAATCGGTGTAGGTAAAGAAGTCCATCCAGTTGTCGACATCAACATTGAACGCACCCAGCAACCGTTTGTTCTCGAAGGCACGCCTTTCCAGCATTTTCTGCGCTTCCACTTTTCCGGAATAACCAAAATGATCAACGAGCAACGCGCACATCTGCCAGCCGTGGCGCATTTCTTCGATCATGACGCGCGTGATGGCGCGGCGGTCCCAGTCAGTCGGAGCGTTTTCAAGCAGATTGCGCTGCTGCTCCACGCTGGCGAACTCGGTGTCGCCCTGATAGACGATCATGTTCATCAGCGCGTCGCGCATCTGCTGCGTGGGAATCTGGCGCAGGTTCTCCCACTTACGGCGGCCTTTGTAATGACCGAATTCGATATCATCGGTGTCGATGGCGCCATAGAGCGTATCGAAGTGGAAGGCTTCAATGTCCTTGGTGTTGACACCGATATCTTTGCGCCAGTCATTGAACATGCCTTCCCAATCACTGAAGGTTCCGATTTTTGCTACTTTGCCGGGCATGGATATATGACTCCTGAAATACAATATGGCTGAATTAAAGCGCTCGGCACTCAGCCATGACAGGCTGTTCATGGCTGAATGCCAAATGCTGAATGCTTAGCGCTCGGCTCCTCACTTCGCTTTAAAAGCCGCCGGCCGCTTTTCCACGTACGCAGCCAGACCTTCCTTCGCATCGTCGCTCTGGAAAAGTATCTGCTGGTTCTCACGTTCCACGGCCAGCGCCGACTCCATCGGAATCTCCCAGCCGGTCTGCACCGCGCGTTTGATGCGTCCTACGGCTTTCGCGGCCTTGTTCGGCGGGCAGAATTGCTTGGCGTATTCCATGATGGCGTCCATGAACCCATCCCGCTCGTAAATATCGTTGATGATGCCGAGCTCCTGAGCTTCCTCGAACGAGAAGGTGTTTCCTGTGACCATCAATTCGATCGCCTTGCTCTTGCCCACCAGCCGCGAAAGGCGTTGCGTACCGCCGGTGCCGGGAAGAACGCCGAGATTGACCTCAGGAAGCCCGATCTTGCCTGCATCTTTGCGTGCGATGCGGATGTCGGCGGCCATGGCAATTTCAAGGCCTCCACCCACACAGTGGCCGTTAATGGCGGCAATCACCAGCTTGGGGGTGTGCTCCAAACGCAGCAGCATTTCGTTGGCATGCAAGCAGAAGTAATACTTGAAAGTTGGATCGACACTCGACAGCATTTTGATGTTCGCGCCCGCGGAGAAAAATTTGTCGCCAGCGCCGGTCAGCAGAATGACGTAAACGTCATTCTCCATGCGCGCGCGCAGGATTGCCTCGTCGAGCTGGCGGTTCATCTCGTAGGTGTAGGTATTGGCCGGCGGATCGCACATTTCGATCACGGCAACGCCGCCGTCGGTACGGTAATTGACAAGCTGTTTGGTGGTTTCGTTAGTTGCCGGCTGCATCGTGGTGGCCATTTGTGACTCCTTATAGATTCGTAATCTTTTGCGGTTATAGACCAATCATATTCTTCGTTTTGAAGGCTTGCGCAACGCGCATCTTAATCCGCCGCTTACTTGCGGCTTTTCGTTCCAGTTAAAACTCCGCGCAGGAAAATATCTCCCATCTCGCGCGCAAGTTGTTCCGCGTCCGCATCGGTGCGTGGATTGTGCCAGGTGTAAATCCAGTTCATCATGCCGAACAGGCTAAGCACTGCGATACGGGTGGAACCCTGCAATCCGCGTTCGCGTTTTAATTCATCGAGCAAGCTGATGCAAATGCGGTAGTACTCGCGCTTGATCGCAGCCACCTCAGAGGCAAATTCATTCTTCAGTACTTCTGACTCGTGCGACAAAACCTTCATGGCGGCCTGGTTCGCCAGGAAATATTCCAGGTGATTGAGGATGAAAATGCGAATTTTTTGCTCCGAATCTTGTACGCCGGCTAGCCGCGACTTCAAATGCTGCAGGATCGTGGAGAATGTGTGCTTTTGAATGAGGAAGAGCAGGCGCTCTTTGGATTCAAAGTAATAATAGAGGCCGGCCAGCGACATTCCGCTGGCGCGCGAAAGATCACGCATGGAAGCGCCTTCGTATCCTTTTTTGCAGAAGACATCAGTCGCGTGCGCCAGAATTTCTGCAAGACGACGATCATAACGGCTTGCGGGAATAGGAGCGGCACGATGGCGCCGGACAGAAACGCGCGCTGCTGTGGAAGGGGTAGCCATGGAATCAACGCAAACATCATTCGAACGTTCGTTCTAATTCAATATACGCTGAACCCGGAACGGTCACAAGCGCTCAGGGAGCCTCAATTGCGAATATCGGCGAGCAGGCGCTCGATCTCATCTTTCATCGCGCCTGTAACCGGCAGCAGCGGCAGGCGAGCTGGGCCGCCGAAGTAGCCGTTGAAATCCATTCCGTGCTTCAGGCCGGAGATGCCCAGTTCACCCACAATCCGCCGTGACGCCGCGGCAATCCTCTCCTGCTTGAGCCGAGCCAGTTCCGCATCACCTTCTTTCCAGGCGGCATAAATCTCGTAGCAGGCAGTTGGAGCTGCGCAGGCGAAGGCAAGAATCGCGCCGGCCGCGCCGGCTTCCAGCGAAGCGTGGAGTTTGTCGGCCGCTCCTACCATCACTTGAAATCCGGCTTCTTTCTGGCGAGTCTTCATCGTGCCGACAATGGTCACCGCTGACGATGAAGCCTTTTCCCTGGAAGACTCCCCGGTCAAAGCTGCGACCGAAACCAGATCCCCGCCGTCCCCACTTGTATTGGAGGCTGCGGACGCAATCATGCGCGGCGTAACCGCATCGAAGGTTTCCGTCACCGTAACCTTGCGTTGGATATGTCGCGTGCCTTCCACCATCTTGCGTACTTTTTCTACATCACCACTCGATTCTTTAATCCCAATCAAGTTGGGATGCCCGGCGAGTTCAATTACCACTTCGGCGGAGATGTCGTAGCCGGTTGCCTGAGGAAAGTTGTAAATCATCACCGGCAGCGGCGAGTCGTCGGCAATGGTGCGGTAGAAAGCCAGAATATTGGCCGGCAACATTTGCTTCTTGTAGTAATGCGGCGTACGTACCATGGCCACGTCGTAGCCAAGCTCGGCGGCATATCCGGTAAGGCGCAGCGTTGCGATCGCCGATTCGCAGCCCGTGCCCGCAATCAGAACCTTATTCGGCGCGGTCGCCTCACGCGCGGATTTCAGCACATCACGCTGCTCCTGATCGGAGAGCATGACGGCCTCGCCGGTCGAGCCGAGAACAACCATTCCTGCCGCAGGCGCGCGCGAATAGCGCTCGACGTTGTGTTCGAGCTTTTTGTAGTAGACATTTCCGTCGGGGTAAAACGGCGTGGTGATGGGAGGAAAAATACCGTGCAGTAGCATGACGACCTCAGCGTATCACTTCTTTGGCGGGCACAGCAGCGGAATGGCTTCGCGCTTGTTGCGGCGGACTTAGCGCCTTGCCAGTCGTTCCGCATGCAATTGCTGCAACGCCCGGATATTCACTTCCCCGCGCTGCAGCGCCGCAATTCCCTCAGCGGCGGCCCGAGCGGCCGAAAGCGTGGTGATGGTGGGAATGCGCGCCGTCACGGCGGCGCGGCGGATGGCCTTCTCGTCGAACCATGGCTCTGGACCCGTTGGAGTGTTGACGATGAGATGAATGCGCTGGCCCTTGATCAAATCCACCACGTTGGGACGGCCCTCTTTCACCTTGTAGACGCGCTCAACTTTCATGCCCGCGGCCTCGATCGCATCCGCCGTGCCGGAGGTCGCGACCAGCTTGAAACCCATATCGACAAATTTGCGCGCGACTTCGGCGGCGTGTCGCTTGTCGTGGTCGGTGACGCTGATAAATATTGTTCCCTGCGTGGGCAGTTTTTGTCCGGCAGCCAGTTGCGCTTTGCCGAAGGCTTCGCCAAAGCTGTCGCCGACGCCCATTACTTCGCCGGTGGACTTCATCTCCGGCCCAAGCACGGTGTCGACGCCGGGAAATTTGTTCCACGGAAATACCGGCGACTTCACGTAGTAGCAACTGCCTGTGTCGAGATCGGTACGGCGCTCAATGTTTTCCGGCAGGAATTCGCGCAGCTTGCGGCCGGTCATCAGCCGGGCCGCGATTTTCGCCAGGGGCACCCCGGTAGCCTTGGAAACATAGGGCACCGTGCGCGAGGCCCTCGGGTTCACTTCCAGAACGTAAACTTTTCCGCCCCGCTCACCATTTTCTGACCCTCCGTTGCCGCGCGGGATGGCGAACTGAATGTTCATCAGCCCAATCACTTTCAAAGCGCGCGCCAGCTTAAAGGTGTAGTCACGCATGCAGTCCATGAGCGGCTGCGGAATATCGACCGCGGGGAGCACACAGGAAGAGTCGCCGGAGTGAATGCCGGCTTCTTCGATATGCTGCATAATTCCGCCGATGACGACATCCTCGCCGTCGGAGAGCGCATCGACATCCACTTCAATCGCATCTTCGAGGAAGTGATCGATCAGCACAGGCCGGTCATGCGAGTACTCGACCGCTTCTTTCATATAGCGGACGACTGATTCTTCGTCGTAGGCGATAACCATGGCACGCCCACCCAGCACGTAGGAGGGGCGCACGACTACGGGGTAGCCCACACGTTTTGCGCCTTCGACGGCTTCTTCCAGAGAAGTTGCCATCATGCCCGCGGCTTGCGGAATATGCAGTTCTTCCAGAAGCTCGTTGAAGTGCTTGCGATCTTCTGCGAGATCGATGGACTCGGGCGATGTGCCGATAATATTTACGCCTGCTGCTTTCAGCGGCAGAGCCAGGTTCAGCGGTGTCTGGCCGCCGAACTGCACAATCACGCCGCACGGCGCGCCCTTCGAAGTTTCATGCTGGTAGATCGCCCACACATCTTCAAAGGTAAGCGGTTCGAAGTAGAGGCGGTCGCTGGTGTCGTAGTCGGTGGAGACGGTCTCGGGATTGCAGTTGATCATGATCGTCTCGTAACCGTCTTCGTGCAGCGCAAACGAAGCGTGGCAGCAGCAGTAGTCGAATTCGATTCCCTGCCCTATACGATTCGGCCCGCTACCCAGAATGATGATTTTTTTCTTGCCGGTGGGCGCGGCTTCGTCTTCATCTTCGTAGGTGGAATACAGATACGGCGTGAAGCTTTCGAATTCAGCCGCGCACGTGTCTACACGCTTGTAGACAGGAAGAATGCCGTGCTTCTTCCGTAGATGGCGGACTTTTTCCTGCCCCTCCAGCCGCCATACACCGGCGAGCCGACCATCGGAAAAACCCATGCGCTTGGCTTCGCGCACGATCTCGCCTGGAACGGACTCCATCGGGTGCTTTTCCAACTCCAACTGCATGTCGTTAATTTCTTTGAGCTGGTAAAGGAACCACGGGTCCATCGAAGTCATCTTTGCGATTTGCTTGACGGTGTGGCCCTGGCGCAGAGCATATTGCACGTAAGCCAGACGCTCAGGATGCGGCGTGACCAGACGCTGCGTCAGTATCTTTGGCTCGAGCTTGGCTCCGCCGACACGTTTACCCGTATCGAGCGAGCGGATGCCTTTCATCAGTGCTTCTTTGAAGGTGCGGCCGATGGCCATTACTTCGCCAACCGACTTCATCTGCACGCCCAGGCTTTCGTCGGCGCCGGGAAATTTTTCGAACTGCCACTTGGGGATTTTCACGACGACGTAGTCGAGCGTTGGCTCGAAGCACGCGGGAGTTTTGCGCGTGATGTCGTTGGGAATTTCGTCGAGCGTGTAGCCGACGGCTAGCTTCGCCGCGATTTTCGCGATCGGGAACCCTGTCGCCTTCGAGGCCAGAGCGGACGAGCGCGAGACACGCGGGTTCATCTCGATGACCACCATGCGCCCGGTTTCCGGATTTATTCCGAACTGAATATTCGATCCGCCGGTATCGACGCCAATTTCGCGAATCACGGCGATCGAAGCGTCGCGCATGGCCTGGTACTCGCGGTCAGTGAGGGTTTGCGCCGGAGCGACCGTGATGGAATCACCGGTGTGCACGCCCATGGGATCGAAGTTTTCGATGGAGCAGATGATGATGACGTTGTCCTTCGTGTCACGCATCACCTCGAGTTCGAATTCCTTCCATCCCAGCACAGACTCTTCGATCAGTGCCTCATGCACAGGAGACATATCGAGACCGCGGGTGAGCACTTCGACCAACTCTTCTCGATTGAAGGCAATGCCGCCGCCTGTGCCGCCGAGCGTGAACGACGGGCGAATGATTACCGGAAATCCAATTTTGCCGGCGAACTCGAGACCGTCTTTGGTGCTGTTCACTAGCGCCGATTTCGGTACATCGAGGCCGATCTTCTGCATCGCGTCTTTGAAGAAGAGGCGGTCTTCGGCCTTCTTGATGGCCGCAACGTTCGCGCCGATCAGGCTCACGTTATATTTTTCCAGAACTCCGCCATCGGAGAGTTCAATGGCCAGGTTGAGCGCAGTCTGTCCGCCAACCGTGGGCAGCACGGCAAAACCTGCGCTGGGCGAGAGTTCACACTCCTGGCGAATGATCTCTTCCAAATATTCAAGGGTCAGCGGCTCGATATAAGTGCGGTCGGCGATCTCCGGGTCGGTCATGATGGTCGCCGGGTTCGAGTTGGCCAGCACCACTTCATAGCCTTCGGACTTGAGCGCCTTGCAGGCCTGCGTGCCGGAGTAGTCGAACTCAGCCGACTGTCCGATGACGATGGGGCCAGAGCCGAGGATCAGGATTTTCTGTATGTCAGTGCGTTTAGGCATTTATGTAGCGCCGGCGTCCCGCCGGCATTTTGTACGTCTTCTCCCGAAAAAGCGCGCGGGTTACTCCCGCAATTGGGCCGCCGAGACGGCGCTCACCCCTTCCACTCCTCCATCATCTTCACAAAATCCTTGAACAGATAATGCGAGTCATGCGGTCCCGGTGCGGCTTCCGGATGATACTGCACGCTGAACAGCGGCAGGTTCCGGTGCCGCAGCCCTTCCAGAGTCTGATCGTTCAGGTCGATGTGTGTAAATTCGACTTCGCTCATGGGCAACGAATCCGGATCGACCGCGAAATTATGATTGTGCGCAGTGATTTCAATCTTGCCCGTCTTCAACTGCTTGACCGGATGATTCCCACCATGGTGGCCAAATTTTAGCTTGAAGGTTTTTCCGCCGAGAGCAATCCCGGTCAGCTGATGCCCGAGGCAAATCCCGAAAATCGGCTGCCGTCCCATCAGGCGGCGAATGGAATCGACAGCATAGGTGCAAGGTTCAGGATCACCGGGGCCGTTCGAAAGAAATACTCCGTCAGGTTTCAGCGCCATTACGTCTTCAGCCAAAGTCTGCGCAGGAACTACCGTCACCCGGCATCCTTCACCACGCAACTTACGCAGAATGTTCTGCTTAATGCCAAAATCGTAAGCCACTACATGAAAGCGCGGTGGCTCGTCTTTTACTCCTACGACGGCGACCGGCTCGTGCGAGCGCTCGCCCACTTCCCACACGTAAGAGCGCTTGGTGCTCACTTCTTTGGCCAGGTCGGTGCCATCCATCTTGGGAATCGACCGGGCTTTGGCTACCAGTTTTTCCGCGTCGTTCTCGAGAGTTGAAACCACACCGCGCATCACGCCGTGGTCTCGTAAATGACGCACAAGGCAGCGCGTGTCAATGTCCGAAAGCACGGGAACTTTGAATTGTTCCAGATATTCCTCGGCCACCTGCTGCGAGCGCCAGTTCGAGCTGACCTTGGAAAACTCGCGCACGATCAGGCCTTCGATCCACGGACGGGTCGCTTCGTTATCTTCCTGGTTGGTGCCGTAGTTGCCAATCTGGGGATTGGTCAGGACAACAATCTGGCCTGAGTAGGAAGGATCGGTGAAAATTTCCTGGTAGCCGGTGATGGAAGTATTAAAAACGACTTCGCCGTAGCATTCACCTTTTGCGCCGTAGCCTTTGCCGCGGAAGATTTTGCCATCTTCCAGCGCAAGGATTGCTTGCATTCTCGCTCCAAGGGAGTGGATTTTAGAGATTTTATCAGGGATTGCCACACGGGCCAAGCACAGAACTCCGGTTGATGTGGAAATCGTGCAGCGAAATCCAGGACATATTCAGAAAAACGATTGATTCTATCGAACTCGCCCCAGCTTATCCATCGGCCAGTAGCCGAACACGGCCTTGCCATAGATGTAGCTCTGATTCACCGAACCGAAATCGCGGCTGTCGTTCGACATGGAGCGGTGATCCCCCAGAACGAGGTAGCAATTCGGCGGGACAACGGTTTCGGGATACGACCGCGAGTCGGCATAGGCAGGAGGAACGTAGTCTTCATCCAGCGCTTCGCCGTTCACATACACCTGGCCGCTGTCGATGCGGATGCGATCTCCGGCTACTCCGATTACGCGCTTGATGTAGCTCTTGGAAGGATCGCGCGGATAGCGAAAAACGACAATATCGCCGCGGGAAATCGGCTCGAGGCGATAGACGAACTTGTTGACGAAGATGCGCTCCTGGTCTTCCAGCGAGGGCATCATGCTGGTGCCTTCGACCTTTACCGGCTGGTAGATGAATACGATGATGAAGGCTGAAATGGCCAGCGAGAGAATCAGGTCGCGCAGCCACACTCCAAGGGCTGGACGCAGCCGCGCACCGGCTTCTGCCAGCGGTTGGGGCGGTTTGGCCTTCCCCTTTGGGCCTTGCGACTCCGGGCTTTGCGACTCTGCCATGCGACCCCTATTGTATACAGATCGAGCGTGGCTGGAGGTTCGTTGTGGGCATGGGATTGTGCCAATCCGCGTCTTTCCTCTAATTCCGCAAATCAGGGTAAAATAGTTGAGCCAAGGAGTTGGTTATGATATCGACCCGCAGATCCGGCCACAAATTTCTCCATCGCGCACTCACCCTCGTCCTGCTTTTAATGATGACTTTGACGATGACTTCTCTTTGGGCTGCGCCTCAGGATGAGGAAGGAACCGGTATTCCCGCCTACAATGCGGGGCCGCCGGCGAAAGGGACCAAACTACCGGCCATTCTCACCACGGACCAATTGTGGGGGGCGGATGCGCAAAATCGCTACCAGACCCATGCCTACGAGCTTGCCGCGAAGATTCCGGCCGTGCTCCACCAGCAGCCCTGCTACTGCTATTGCGACCGCATCGGCCACAATAGCCTGCACAGCTGCTTTGAGGGCACGCATGGCGCACGCTGCTCCACTTGCCTGAAGGAGCTTTACTACTCTTATCAACAGAACAAAGCAGGCAAAACGGCAACGCAGATTCGCGCCGGCATTATGAAGGGCGAATATAAGCAGATTGATCTGGAATCGGCCGCGGCGATTGACTAGCGCGGAGTCGCGGATAGCGAGTACAGAAAAAATCATTCTGCCGGCCATCCACATGCTGGCCGCTCGGTACTGGCAGCCAGGTACTTGGTACTGCTTCTATCAATTGCCCAATCCTTACCCTTTGAGTGATACTTAAGAATCAACAAGCAAGGAGTTTCAATTACGCGGAGCACAGGAAAAATTCTTCACATGGCTCAGAAGACTGCCCCGAAAAAAGCATCCATTGCGGACGATCCTCACGCTTCTCAAGCCCTGCAGAACTACGAGGCCGGGTTGCGCGCCTTGCAGGAGCGCAAGTTTGAGAAAGCGAAACCTCTCTTTCAAAAAGTGCTTGCCGGCAGCAGCAGGGAACTTATTGACCGTGCCGCCGTTCATCTCAGCACCTGCACCCAGCATCTCGAGCGCTCGGCGACCACGCAGTTCAAGACGGTAGAAGAGCATTTTGACTACGCCGTCTCTCTCATGAACGTTGGGGATTACGTGACGGCGCGGGAGCACATTGAAAAGCTGGTAAAGCAGTCGCCGAAGACCGATTTCGTCATTTATGGCCTGGCTGCGCTCGATTGCCTTACCGGCCACGTGGAAGATTCGCTCAAGCACCTGGACGAGGCTCTTCACCTGAACACCAGTTTGCGCTTCCAGGCGCGGAACGACTCAGATTTTCACAATCTCGCGGAAGATCCCCGCTTTACCGAGTTGTTATATCCCGATCCGGGGGCCGATCTTTCTTCGACCGAAGATTCCTTCCGCGACGACGAAACGTACTAGCACACGGGCTTTACTCGATGGATACCAGAACCACAGATAGTTTGTCCGTCGAGAAAGCAACGCGCGAGCGCGGATTGTGCGTGGTCGCCATCGGCGGTGGTACCGGCCTCTCGACCCTGCTCAAGGGACTCAAGCGCTTCGCGCTGACTCCGCAGGAACTGCTTACGGCAAAACCGGGGACGCCTGTCATCCGGGATCTTTGCGCCGTAGTCACCGTCAGCGATGACGGCGGCTCCAGCGGGCGGCTGCGCAAAGAACTCAACATGCTTCCTCCGGGCGATATTCGTAACTGCATCGTCGCCCTCAGCGAAGATGAGGCTCTACTTTCGCAGCTCTTCCGGCATCGCTTCGACAAGGGTTCGGGACTCGAAGGCCATAGCTTTGGAAATTTATTTCTCGCCGCGCTCACTTCCATTACGAATGATTTTTCGGAAGCGGTCCGTCTTTCCTCGGAAATCCTGGTCACACGCGGACATATTCATCCCGCAACCACTTCGAATATCGAACTCGAAGCCCTGATGGAAGATGGCACGCGGGTACGCGGCGAAACTAAAATCACCGCCAGCAAAGTCCGTATCAAAGAATTATTTCTTGTGCCCGCGGGTGTCGACCCTTTGCCGCAGACGCTGGACGCCATCGCGCGCGCCGATATCATCAGCATCGGTCCCGGTTCACTTTTTACCAGCCTTATTCCGAATTTGCTGGTGCATGGTATCGCCGAGGCTATCGTCAACTCTCCGGCAATCAAGGTTTACATATGCAACCTGATGACGCAGGCGAATGAGAGCCTCGGCCTTACCGCCGCCGATCACATTCGTGCGTTAAACCAGCACGCGGGCCAGCAGCTATTTGACTATGCGCTGATTAACCGCACTCCCGTTACCGATGAACTTAAAACAAAATATGCGCTTGAGGGCGCATGCCAGATTGTCGCCGATCTGGATGCGATTGAAGCTCAGGGCGTGATTCCGGTACTGGGCGATTACCTCGAAGAAGCAGGCGTGGCACGCCACAACACGGCTCGCGTGGCCAGCGATCTGATGCAACTTGGGTCGCAGTCGGATAGCCGCGAACGCAAAGCACGTTCTGCAATGAAATCGTAGATATGTTCGTTCCCTCGCGCTCTTTGCGGGGAACCTCTTCCCTACTAGAATGTCTTATATGAAGCGATTACCGATGCCGTTAGGTAGAACAATTTCGAAGGAACACAGGGCATTTGCCAGCGTATTGCTGATTTTTGCGCTGATCGCCGTCGCCTCCGCGCAGAAGGACATTGACGATGGGCCTACTGCGATCCTGAGCTTTCTTGTGCTTAAAGACGACAATGGCAAGCCCGTACGTAACGCCGCTGTGATCATGCATCCGGTGAATGCGCAGGGAAAACAAGGCAGGGGCGACCTAGAACTGAAAACCGATGGCGACGGTAAAGCCAGCTTTGACGGCGTTCCTTACGGAAAAGTGCGCGTGCAGGTACTGGCTTCGGGATTCCAAACTTTCGGCGATGACTACGATGTAACCAAAGCCAAGCTGGATCTGACGATCAAACTAAAACGGCCGCAAGGGCAGTTTTCCATTTACGAAGGCCATGATAAAGACTCGAACGCTCAGCCCAAACAACCACCACCGACTGATCAAGGTAACAACAAGCCGAATCAATAGTCCGGTCAAGGATCCACTACGCCAAGCGACTTACGCGCGGATGGCTGTGGCACACTAACGAGGATTGACTTGCCATGAACTATCTTCTAAAAACCGAACCCACCGTCTACTCCTTCGCCGACCTGCAACGCGATCAAACCACCGTCTGGGATGGCGTCACCAATCCGGTTGCGCTGAGGAATATGCGCGGTATTAAACCGGGAGACAAGTTGGTGATCTACCACACCGGCGACGAGAAAAGCGCCGTAGGCACGGCCACTGCCGTGTCGTCAGGTTCGAGCGAAGACAAAGATCCTCAACTGAAGATTAAGGCCGGCAAGCCCATCGCCAAACCGGTAACGCTGGCCGAAATCAAGGCGCACAAGCTGTTTGCCGATTCTCCGCTGGTGCGGCAAGGGCGGCTGAGCGTCGTCCCTTTGAACGACGCCCAGTACAAATTTGTCACCGGCGCGTAAGCTCGTTTGCGGCTTCAGTGGGCTCGTGCATCCCGCTGGATCAGCGCGTGATCCACGAAGAATCCGATGCCCACGGCCAGAGGAATCACGCCAAACGTGGCCGCGATCATGGCATCCGGCTCCACGCGCCCGATCAGCACAAACGTTACGATGTAGCCCACCGCTCCGGCCACCAGCAGAATCCCCGAGCGACGCGAACGCGCCGCTTCCGAGAGCTCCGGCTGCATGGGCACATCCACTCCCCGCGCAATCGCCGCCATGCGTTCTTCGCTGCGCAGCTTGCGTACACGGAAAAACGTATACATTGCCGCCATCGGAATCCCAAAAATCATCACTACGGCTGCCAGACCTACAAAGTTGCCGTCCATAAAGCGCCTCCTCATTTGTGGCGCTGGTTACGCGCAGCGCCGTGTCAAAAATAGTTACGCAGTGGCGTTGAAAAAGTTCCGGTTCTTTTTGAGGCTGAAGACACCGCCGCCCTGCCGCATTGGTATTCTCTTACAAAATTTTGCAAAACTATCCCGCCCCTCTTGCAGTCCTTGCGCTTACACTGAACATTCCCAAGGGAATACAAGGAAAGACCCCCGTGCCCCATATGCAGACAAAATTGTGTTTTTGGTACTTCCAGCTCGGCTTCTTGGCTTGCGTTTCCGCCCTGCTGTCAATTGTTCCCTCTCACGCGCAGGAAACGCAGGAGAAGATCGACGTTAACGATGTGAGCCGCAATTACACCGTGCGTCTGCCAAAAGGCTACGATTCGCAGCAGCATTATCCGGTAGTGATTCTTCTGCACGGCCAACATCAGAATGCCGACGACATAGCGCGGATCACGCATTTTAACCAGCTCGCGGACAAAAACGGCATCATCGCGGTCTATCCCACTGCCGCGCAGGGACAATGGAATATCGGTGTGCGCTCGGAGCAGGCATTCAATGGCATGCAGCGGCGCGGATATGGACGGCGCGGAGGATGGGGTGGATATCCCGGTGGTGGCGGAGGTGGCGGGGGCTATCCCGGCGGCGGACAGGGCGGTGAAAATCCGCAGGAAAACAGAAACCGGCAAGAACCGCCGGATGACGTTGCATTTCTTAACCAGATGCTCGACCAGCTTCCGATGAAATACCCGGTAGACAGTCGTCGCGTTTATGCCGCCGGGTTGGGCGACGGCGGCTTTATGGCAGAACGCGTGGGATGCAGTATGGCCGACCGCGTAGCCGCGATTGCCGTGGTAGGCGCAAATTATCCGAAGACCATGATTTGCCTGCCCTCGCGGGCGATTCCAGCGCTTTTCATCGATGGTACCGACGATCCGATCGTGCCTTATAACGGCGGCACTTATAAGGCGCGGCGCTTCCCTGTTCTCTCCGCGGAAGACAGTGCCAAAACCTGGGCCAAGTTCGACCGCTGCGGAGAAAAACCCGCGCAGGACAAAATCGCGCCTCTGCAAAAAGGCGGCAAGGAAACCAAGACGTACACCTACAGCGGCTGCCAAGGTGACGCCCAGGTTGTGCTCTACAGCGTGAAGGACGGCGGCAACACCTGGCCTGGAGGCGAGCAGTACACCACCGAAAAAGAAGTGGGCAAGACCAGCGACGCGATTAACGCCAATGATGTGATCTGGAACTTTCTCAGCAACCGGAAGTTGCCTGGTGAAAACGAAAATAAGTAAGCGACCGCAATTCTTCTTTTAGCTGGTTTGCTTTATTTCACCATCAGATCGCGCCAGTAAGCATCCCCGGCCTCGTGATGAGGAATAAGAACGCGCTGGTAAAGCCTCACCACAACTTCCTGATTCGCATATTTCGATAGATCCAGATTGACGTCTCGCCAGTTGCGGGACTTCGATGCGCCCTCGATGAGCGTGTCCAACAGCTTGTCGTCATTGACATAGACCTGCAGTTGCCAGGCGCGTCCCGGATCCACTCCGGCGTTGAAATGCAAGGCTGGGTGATCCCCGAATCGAATCGTCCTTCGCAAGACAGTTCCCCGTACTTCGTCTCTGGGATAAGTGGCCAGCACATCTCCATCGAGGTAAGTGATGCCGCGAATTCCTTCGATACCGCCTCCCCCGCCGCCAAATCCCGCGCGTTCCAGTGTCCAATCGGGGTTCCAGTAACGCATCAAGTCGGAAAGGCGGAATAGTTCAGCAGATTGAGTTTCCGGCTCCTGGATCGGAATCTCCAACTCTTCGCTTTCATCGTGGGCACCGTGAGCGGCCAGAATTTCTTCCCCCAGTTTTGCGGTGCGCTTCGCTAGCTCGGAGATACTTTCGTCGACCGGCGGGGTCAGAGGGAGTGGGCCCATGGACGGTCCTTTAATGCGATCATGCAATTCCGATACGGCCTCGGCGGGCAAGGCTTTCATGCCCCACATGGCTGCAACCACCGAGGCCGAATTAGCGGCGTTGCAGTCTGCGTCGGAAAAGTCTGCGGCGTGCGTGGCCAGTTGCAGAGTCTTCTGGAAGTCTCCGCCGCCAAACCACACGCTGGTGGCGACGAAACCGCCGTTGACCACTGCGTTATTTGTGGCCGGATATTCAATTCCCCAGCGCTCGTCTACTGCGCGAAAGATTTCACGCGGGCTACTACCGGCATCCGCCATGGCGATGACCATGTCCAGGCATTTTCGGTACGGCGAATCAGGGTGAATCAGGCTTGCCGCTTTGCGCACCACCACGTGAGGGTCTTTCTCCGCAAAAGCGATACTGATCATGCCCGAGACAAATACCGCGCCATCCGTGCCTTCGGCATAGCCGTTAATATGCCCGAGACGGCGCGCCATCTCAGCCGCGACATTGGGCATGCCAGGGCTAAGGGCGCCATAAACGTCACTGCTGAATTGCGGGCCGATAGTCCACCACAGTTTGTTGTAGCGCGGGTGCCCGGTGGCGGGAGGTTGAACGCCTCGCTTGAGTAATAACAGCGCCTGTTCGCTCGATCCCCAGGAGCCGGCATTGTTCTCCAACCATTGCTGGCCGAGTTGCTGCACGGTCAGGCCGATTCCGTATTTTTCGAAAGCGCGAATCGCCACCATTTCGTAGTAGTAGTCGTCGTCTATGGGTGCGTAACCGGGGAGATGGCTCAGCGGCGTTTCCGGAACGGCCGAAGCCTGTTTGTGCTCGAAGCGAAGACCCGTCAATTGCGCGATCATTTGCGCCATCCAGATGGCTTGCACTCGATCGAGATATTCGGCGTGAGAGAGCTTAAGCTCCCGCAACGGGGAGGCTTTCTCACCCGGTGTGAAGGCAAGTATCGAGGCAGGTCTTGAACATGATATGCAGAGCGTTGTAATGCAAACGCAGATCAGTGCTTTCAGGGTATGCATCGTTTTAAAGGATAACCGAGCGACGGAGATCTGTTCTTGAGAAGATGGGTTGCGGTCGATCAGTCGTTGTCACTTCTGCGTCTCAACGCCTTCAGCGAACGAGCTGCCGTAGATCTCTTCGCAGAATTTTTCCCGAGGCCGTTTTCGGGATAGCTTCGACAAAATGCACTTCCCGCGGCTGCTTGTAGTGGGTAAGGCGTTCACCGACAAATTCACACAACTCCTCTTCCATTTTTTTACAAGTCACGAACCCGTCGCGCAGGGCGACAAACGCCACGGGAATTTCTCCCGCCGTGTCGTCAGGACGGCCGACCACGCCGCATTCGCGCACCCCCGGATGTTCGAGCAACACAGCTTCGACTTCGGCGGGGGCTACCGAGAATCCCTTGTACTTGATCATCTCCTTGCGGCGGTCAACGACACGGTAGAAACCTTCGCTGTCGCGCGTGACAATGTCGCCGGACCAATACCATCCATCACGAAGTACAGCGGCAGTAGCTTCGGGCTGCTTCCAGTAGCCTTTCATGAATTGAGGCCCGCGCATGACAAGTTCTCCTGGCTCTCCAGGAGCGGCTTCCGCTGCGCTCATGGATGTAGCCAACTCCGATTCGATGATGCGGCACTCGGTTTGCGCCAAGGAATGGCCGATGGAATCGGGGTGATAGAGCTGCGGTTCGAGATAACCGATGTGGGTTACTGGTGAAGCCTCGGTCATGCCATAGCCTTGCCGGATTGGAATGCCAGTGAGCGCGGTGAAACGGCGAGCCAGATCAGGCGCCAATGGCGCTGCTCCGCACTTCACCCATTGAAGAGTGTGATCTTTCGGAAACTGTCCAGCCTGGGCAGCGGCGCAGATGGCGTTCATAGCTGGAGGAACCAATGCCATCATGCTGATCGATTCTTCGGTCATCCATGACGAAAGCTGATCCAGGTTAAAGCGCGGCATCAGAACAAGCGTGGCTCCCGCAATCAAAGCGGGATTCAGCAGCACGTTGAGGCCGTAGATGTGGTACAGCGGCAGGAAGCAGAGAACATTGTCGGCGGCGTCCAGGCGCATTGCGTCCGGCCCCAGGAGTTGATAAACGTTGGCTACCAGGTTGTGGTGCGAGAGCATCACCCCCTTGGGCAGGCCCGTGGTCCCGCTCGAATAAGGCAATGCGGCGAGGGTTTCCGTCGATGCCTGATCGGCTCTGGGTAGTACCGCGCTCAGTGGCTTCAGCAGATTGGAAAATGGTTCGGCGCTACTTGCCTGCTCGCGCGTGCAGAATACCCGGCGCAGATTCGGCAATGCCAGATCGATTCCTTGGATATTCGGCCCATCGGTGATGAGCAGGGCCGCGCCGGAATCCTCCAATTGATAACGAACTTCCCGCTCGCGGTAAGTTGGATTCAACAGTGTAGGAATCGTGCCAGCCAATGTGGCTGCGTGATAAGCGACACAGAACTCCCACGAATTCGGCAGAAAAATCGCAATGACTTCGCCGGGCTTCACTCCGGCGGCTACGAATCCCCGCGCCAGCCTTTCAACGATTTCCGCGTACTCCGCATACGTCAGGCGGCGGCCACAGGACGTGTCCACTATCGCAGTTTTTGCTGCATACTTCCCGCAGGCGGCAAGAATCGCATCATGGATAAAAATATTCGTGGGGTCGGCATACAGTTCGGTGCGCAACATGGCCGGGTGCGATTGTAGCGGAAAAGAGAAGGAATCAGATGCTTCCAGCAGTTTCTAGCTCACCAACTTGCGCAGAAATTCGCGTTCGTCCATGCGGTACTTGAAGGCCTTACGGCCATCGATGAAAACGACTGGCACCTCATCGTTGAACTGGCGGCGAAGTTCAGTGTCGCTATCTACATCCACTTCCCGCCAGGTAAATCCGCCGCGGCGCGAGAGCTTGCTGAGGCTCTCCTTCACGACTTCGCAGAGGTGACAGCCTTTCCGCGAGTAGACAACGACCTGGCGAGACTCCTGCACGCGTGGATTGTACCGTTGAAATAGTGCCATCTGGCAAGAAAAAAGGACATTCGAGCACCGGGAGGAAGAACGATTCCCGGTTGGGGAGTAAAATCCGAAAGTGGATAAAGGCGAATACAAACCTTTGCGCGGCAAGGCGTGCCTGATTACTGGCGCCGCGCGCCGTCTGGGACGCGCTTCCGCCCTGGCTTTGGCAGGCGCGGGCGCCGATATAGCCATCACCTTTCGCAATTCCGCACGCGAAGCACAACAAACAGTTATCGATCTTTCCAGTCTCGGCGTCCGTGCTTTTGCTCTGCGTTGCGATATAACCGATGAAGCCAGCGTGAAGTCGATGATGAAAGAAGCGGGCCGCGAATTGGGCCGTATCGACATTCTGGTCAACAATGCCGCCAACTACGAGACTGTCGAGTTCGAGCGCTTGACCGTACAGCAGTGGGATGCAATGTTCGCTTCAAACACGCGAGGTCCGTTCCTGGTATCGCGCGAAGCCTTGAAGTGGATGCGGCGAAAGCGTCCCGGATCGAAGCAATCCAAAGTGGAAGCGAAGATCATCAACATGGGGTCGCTTGGCGGTTTACGCCCGTGGGCAACGCACGCGCATTATTGCTCGTCCAAGGCCGCGCTGCACATGCTGACCAAGGTGATGGCGAAAGCCTTAGCGCCGGAGATCGCGGTAAATGCGGTCGCGCCGGGCATGATCGACCTCGGCGAAAAAGCGGCTGCCGCCTTCATGCGCCGCATGGCCAAGCAAACTCCCATGCAACGTAACGGGCGGGATGACGAGATCGCAGCCGCCGTTCTCTTCTTCGCGACCGCGCCGCAGTTCATCACTGGACAGATTCTTGCCGTGGATGGCGGGATCGGTCTTTAATTTCTCGAATCAAGAATTTCTCGAATCAAGCTTCCGCTGAAGTAGGATCGATCATTCGCTTCACTTCCGAAACGTGGTTCGCCGGGAAGCCACCTTGTTTGGCATGTTCCCGCACCATTTCTTCATTGGGCGCGATGTACACGCAATAGATTTTGTCTTGCGTAACATAGCTTTCGATCCATTGAATCTGCGGGCCAAGATTCTTCAGCACGCTACAGGATTTTTGCGAAATCCCAAGAATCTGCTCCTGGGTCAAACTCCCGGCCCCGGGGATCTCCCGCTCGATCACATATTTCGGCATTCTTCCCTCCCTGTGACAATGGCAACTTCGAGTGGCAACGGCTTGCCCGCAAGATTCTATTCGGTGGGGAGGGAAATAGCCATGTGGAACCCGGATTCTCTCTTCGTGAACGTTTGGCGCTCGGGTTATAGTGGGGCGAATGAAGAAATCCAGGATCGAACCCTCTTTCAAAGCTTCCGGCTCTGCTCCCCGTGTCGCGATCGCCATTATGGCCGCCGGCAAGGGCACACGGCTGAAATCGCAATTGCCCAAAGTACTGCATGAGGTAGGTGGCAAGCCGCTGCTGGCGCACGTTATCGCCTCGGCTACGCACGTTGTTCCCCCGGCTGATATTTTTGCGATCATCGGGCATGAAGCGGACCGCGTCCGCGCTGCCGTTGCAAACACAGGCATTCATTTTGTATTGCAGACTGAACAGCGCGGTACCGGGCATGCGCTGATCGTCGCGCGCCGGGCGCTGGCCGGTTATGACCATGTGATTGTCCTCTCCGGCGACGCGCCGCAGATCACGCCGCAGACAATCGCCTGCCTGCTGAACTTTCATCTCGATGAGAAGGCCGCCATGACCTTGCTGAGCGCCGATTTCGATCGACCCACCGGGTACGGGCGTGTTTTGCGAAAAAGCCCTCGCAGCGCCGAGGTTCGAGCTATCGTCGAAGAAAAGTCGGCGAGCGCCGCGCAGAAAAAGATTCACGAGATCAATGCCGGCTTCTACGCGTTTGCGGCCCCGCAGTTATTCTCCAACATCGAAAAGCTTTCTACTTCGAATCCCCACGCGGAGTATTACCTCACCGATATGGCGGAGGTTTTGCGCAAGGCCGGTGAGCGCGTCGTTGCGTGGAAAACCGGGAATCCCATTGAGATTCTCGGCGCAAACACGCGCGCCGAGCTTTCGTTCATCGACCATCAGATGCGCATGCGCAAGTGCGAGCAGCTCATGTCGGATGGAGTGACCATTTTCTATCCCGAAACCTGCGTCATCGATAGCGATGTTGAGATTGCAGCTGACACCGTGCTCGAACCTTTCGTGCAAATCATCGGCCGCACGCGAATCGGCGCGGGTTGCCGCGTCCGCTCATATTCGGTGATTCAGAACTCGGAAATTGCCGACGGCGTTCTGGTTCGCCCCGGCTGCATTCTCGATGAAGCTCGCATAAGCGCTAACGCAATTCTTGGTCCTTATTCCCATCTGCGCCCCGGCAGCGATATTGGCGAAGGAGCGCACGTCGGCAATTTTGTCGAAACGAAGAAAATCAAGCTGGGCAAGGGATCGAAGGCCAACCATCTGACTTATTTGGGCGATGCGGAGATCGGCTCAGGGGTCAACATCGGTGCGGGGACGATTACCTGCAATTACGACGGCGTTCATAAACATACGACTGTCATCGAAGATGGGGTTTTTATCGGCAGCGATAGCACCTTGGTTGCTCCAGTGCGCGTAGGAAAAGGGGCTTACGTTGCGGCGGCATCCTGCATCACCGAAAACGTTCCCGAAGATGCGCTCGCAGTTGGCCGCTCGCGGCAAATCGTGAAGGAAGGTTGGGCACGCGCGAAGCGATCCGAGAGAAAGCAAAAATAAATCTACAAGCGAAGGCGCAGAGACACGAGGAAAATCAATCAAAAAGCAAAAGCGCCGAGGCCGGGTTCTCCGCGCCTCAGCGCCTCCGTGTTAATAGATTTTAGTGCGAAACCGCCGCAAACAATTCCGAGTGCATGATCGACTGGAACTGCTGATCGGTTGACTTGAAGTGGAAATTTACGTCCGCGCCGTCGGAATCCACGCTGGTGCTATCCATCGCCACTTTTTCCTGAGCACTGGCGCTCATCTTCTTGTAGAGAAGGCCGGCCTTCACCAGTGAGGACAGTGTCGCAGCGCTCATGGAGTCGGAGGAAACTACGGTTAAATCGAAGTTCACGCCTCCCGTAAAGCTCATGGTGTAGCGCGAGCCGAGCAGCCGCTTCTTGATTGTGTCGTAATCGGCAACCTTGGCGGCATCGCCCAGAGCGGAGCGCATTACATTCTGGGTCCCCAGTTGATCCAGGATGCTCCACACCGGCGACGAATCCACACTCGACATCATGTCAGCCATGACCTGGTTCGTATCCAGACCAAGACCTTCTCCGTCACGAGTTTGCAGAGCGATCTTCACAGCCGAGATTTCTCCGAACAATAGCGTGCTGTCGTCGAGAAAAACCATGACCATGCCGCCATCCATCGGATAGATATTCGTCGTTGCGTTATATTTTGTCGGCTTAATCTTCTGTACTGTCAATTTTTTAAGAACGGCCTTCCTGTCAAACGGGCCAGCAGCCACACCTACGCCCTTGACTCCTTGCTTGGGCGTACGAAACGAAGCAAATGCCAGGGTATCCACATCCTTGTCGGGATCAATGCCGACTCCCTTAAGCGCCGACTCAAACTGTTTCAGATTATCGGGCAGGACTTGCTGCTTCAGTTGCATGGCGGTGGGCGAATCTTTAAGCGCGCGGTAATCCACGGAAATCAACTGTTGCAAGTCTCCCGGGATGGAGGTGCGAGCCGAAGAACTCAACGGCATGGCGCCAGCCAGACATGGCAAGAACGCAACCAGCGTGATGCAGCTAAAACAAGCCTTGACTCTCTTCATAACCATTACAGACCTCATAACTTGGAGTTTTCCTAAAGAATGAACGGTTTTACCGCTTTCACCTTGCAATTTAGATGCAAGCTCAGACTGTCCTGTTACTACGCCTACCTTAATTCTAAGCCCGCGAATCGATTCCCCGCACAGCCAAAAGTGCTAGCCCCTGTAATCAATCTGGAACCACCACGAGACGGGATCGTCCATATTTCCTATCAAGCCACGTCTACGGTGTGTAAGATGCTCTTGTCTTTGTACGATACCGTACACCCCATTCTCTGGGCGCACGCCATCCATCGCAAGTAGAAATCAGGGAACCGTTGAAAATCCTACTGTATAACCCCGACAACGGGGTTACGCGTAATTTCATGCCCCACCTTTGGATGTTCCTGCTGCAATCTTTAACCCCGCCCGGCCACGAAGTTGTGTTGATCGATGGCAACGCCCAGCCCATGGACGAAGCTGGCATTACCCAATATGTAATCGAGCAGAAAATCGATCTGGTCGGCATCGGCGCGATGACGCGAATGATTGCCAAGGCTTACCGCATGGCCGATGCAGTACGTGCCGTCGGCATACCCGTGGTTATGGGCGGACCGCATGTTACCGAAATGGCGGATGAAGCTCTGGGCCGTGACGGCGGCTCGCGCCATGCCGACGCCGTTGCCCTGGGTGAGGCTGACGACACCTGGCCAAGGATTGTAGAAGACGCTGCCTGTGGCGAATTAAAAGATATCTATGCCCCCATCGATGCGTCCGGCAAGGAACTAAAGCCTACGCTCAAGCAATACCCCGTCATTCCCTGGGATACCATCGATCTCAAGCAATTTAATCTGGTGCCGCATTCAGCGAAGCGCTGGTTGCAAAAAATCGGCGAAGGCTGGGGAACCTTTCGCATCATTCCCGTCGAGTCGGGGCGAGGTTGTCCCTACGGCTGCGAGTTCTGCACGGTAACCGGATTTTTTGGCGACTCCATCCGCTTCCGCACCAACGAAAGCGTGGTCAACGAACTCCTGCTGTTAAAGGCCCGAGCTAAAAAAGAGCTCGGGCAAATTGCCGTTTTTTTCATTGATGACAATTTCGCCATCAACCTCAAGCGCACAAAATCCCTGTTGCGCGATATTATCGCCGCCGGCGCGCAGGTGAATTGGGTGGCCCAGATCAGCGCCAATCTTCTCCGCGATCAGGAACTCGTCGACCTCATCTCCGCCTCCGGCGGAAAGTGGGTATTCATCGGCATGGAGTCGATCGATCCCACCAATTTGAAGGATGTAAACAAAGGCTTCAACAAACCGGAAGAATATGCTGCCGTGCTGCAACGCCTGGCGCAGCGCAATGTGTACGCCATTACCTCATTCATCTTTGGCATGGATAACGACACCGTAGGCGCAGCCGAACGCACCCTAGCGCAGGTACGAACCTGGCCGCCGGGTCTGCCGATTTTCGGTCTGCTTACGCCTCTGCCCGGCACCCCGCTGCTTAAGCGCCTGGAAGTTGCTGGGCGCCTGACCCGGCCCAAGCATTGGCAGGAGTTCATTCCCTTCGCCATGGCTCACACGCCGCTCAAGATGACCATCGAGGAAGCCCATACCGAAGTGAAATATGGCTGGTCGCACGCCTACGGTCCAGAAGACATTGCGCAGGCTGTGGACTCACTGGATGATCAACCGCTGGGGTATCGCATAAACATTTTGATCGCGCGCCTTTGTTTCCGCGGAATCTATTTCCCCATGCTGGGCCGCTTTGCCTGGTGGAAAGTTATCTCAGAAAATCGGCAGACCATATTTAAGTTAACGAGACAAGGGCTTGAGGCCTGGTGGAATTCTCGATCCAGACCTGAGCCGGCACCGGCTACCAGCGCGGGGGATTAGAGCAGCGGGTATTTTCGCCCGGCACATAGTCGACACGGCTAACTTGTAACCGCTGATGCTCTCTTACGCATCTCTTCCACAAATTCCGCATCCTTCATCGACGCCAAATTGATCTCCACATTAGCGAGCGCTCCGGCGATGGCAGCGCGAGCCAGCGCTTGCGCCGTGGTCAAGTCCGACTTCATATTAGGATTTGTAATCCCTTCCAAACTCGCCGCAATCCGTGCCACTTCCTGTGCCTTCTCCGCCACTCCCAGGGGAATGCTCGTCGCCTGCTTTAGCGCAGCCTCGATCAACATCTGGCCCTCTTGCTCGTTCACCGTCTTTGCCTGCTTGTACGCCTTCATGACCGAGTTGTACGACTCCGCATCCGCGTCGATTGCGGCTTTCAGTTCTTCGCGTAACGGTCCAAGTTTTCCAATCGCGGCGCTCAATTGCGTCTCATATTGCAAATAGGCTTTCTTGCCCCGCGACATTGTGGCCACCATGTTCGCGAGGCCCGCTGCCATCGCGCCAGCCGCAGCAGCCGCGCTTCCACCGCCCGGGGTAGCCGTCGGCGCTGCCAGTTGCTCGACAAACGGCTCTACTCCCGCCCGCAATCCACCGACTGCCATCTTTCCGCTCATCACCGCCGTCAACCGGTTTTCCAAAATCAAAGATGAATCAAAGTTCTCCACCTGCAAGAGCCATTCGGCGGCCTGCTCCAGCGCTTTTTTCGGAATCAACCCCACAATCTCACTTGATACCGGCACCACTCCGTAGCGCGCCGCCTCGCGCTTCACCATTTCGAACACGCGATGCACAGGAGTTTGCTCAAAATCGGTCAGATTCATTGAAACCTGAGCCTGCCCACGCACCAGGAATCCTGCGCCTTTTACGAATCGCATCCCGCCGGTCGAAAACCTTATCGCTTTGGCAATCTTCTTGGCGATCTCAACATCCGGCGTGTTCAAAAACACGTTGTAAGCAACCAGAAACTTGCGCGCTCCCACTACCGTTGCGCCCGCCGTCGGATGCACTCGGGCCTCGCCGAAGTCCGGCTTCCGCGCCGGATTCGTCGCAATCTCAGCGCGAATGCCTTCGAACTGCCCGCGCCGAATGTTCTCCAGATTCTGCCGCTCCGGTGTCATAGCGGCCGCTTCATACAAATAAACGGGAATCTGATAGCGCTTCCAGATTTCTTCTCCCACATGCCGCGCCATGGCCACGCAATCTTCAAGGGTCACGCCGTCGATTGGGATGAACGGCACCACATCGGCCGCTCCCATGCGCGGATGCGCGCCTTTATGCACGCGCAGATCAATCAACTCCGCAGCCTTCCCGACTCCGCGAATCGCGGCTTCCTGAATCGCCTCGCGCTCGCCCACCAGCGTGATGACCGAGCGGTTGTGATCCGCATCCATCTCGCGGTCGAGCAGATAAACTCCATCCATCTTCATGGCAGCAAGGATGGCATCCACTTTCGCTTTATCGCAGCCTTCGGAAAAATTCGGCACGCACTCCACTAGCGTAGACATAAGTCAGAAGAATAGCTGGGCTGAGCGAACGGAGGCAAGGAGTGAGCGATTGACTCCGTAACTTCCGCGATGCATTTCACATTGTCTTTGGCATTACCCCACAAGTACATTAGAATTGCGACTTCGGCGGGCACTTCGTCCATGACAGAACAGATCAAGACGCCGCCTCCGGCAGTTCCTGCGGATGCTGCCGCAGACGCGCTTGCGGGCGCTACCGTTGGCCGCTTCACGATCCTGAAGCGGCTGGGCGCGGGCGGCATGGGGCAGGTCTACGGCGCGGAAGATACGACGCTGAAGCGCCGTGTCGCCATCAAGCGGATGGCGCCGCAAGCAAAATCTACCGAAGCCGACCACAAACGCCTGCTCAAGGAAGCGCAACGGGCATCGGCACTCAACCATCCCAATGTTGGCTGTGTTTATGACGTGGTTGAGCACGGTGGCGAACTTTGGGTGGTAATGGAGTTCATCGAAGGCGAAACTCTACGCCGCCGCCTTGCGCGGCCCATTTCCACCGAAGAATTTTTCAGCATTGCGATCCAGTGCTGTGAAGGTTTGCAGGCCGCGCACGAAAAAGGCATTATCCACGGCGATATCAAGCCGGAAAACATCATGCTCACCGCCGGAAACCGGGTAAAGATCCTCGATTTCGGCGTAGCCCGGCGCATGTGGCGAGCCTCCAGTCCGGAGGAAGCCACGCAGAGCATGCAGACCATGACGGCCTCCGGCGGCACGCCGGCCTATATGGCTCCGGAGGTGCTGCTCCAGCGCCCGGACGACGGCCGCTCCGATATTTTCTCTCTGGGGCTGGTGTTTTACGAGATGCTCGGCGGCGACCAACCCTTCCAAAGCGATAGCTTAGCCACCACGGTGGCACGCATCGTTCACGAGGAGCCGCCTCTGCTCAAGAATGTTCCGGGGCCGCTTGCCGGCGTTATTACGCACGCTATAGCGAAGAATCCTGACGCCCGCTATCCCACAGCTCAGGCGCTGTTGGATGATTTGCGCCGTGTGCAGGAAGGCGGCAAGCCAAAGCACGTTCGGTCGTCGCTGGGCGCATTCCATCAATATCGCGTGGTGGCTGCGCTGGCAATCATTTTGGTCATTTTCGCTGCGCTCCTGGCGTTTCGCCCTCTGCGCCGTATGCTCTCCAACTCTGATGCGAGTAGTGCAAGCTCGCAGCCGCAATCCAATGGATTGCCATCAACGGAGATTCTGGCCGTGCTTCCCTTCTCAGCCCCGGCCAATGCCGATCCCAAGCTTGCCGCATTAGGCGAGGGCTTGGTTGAAAGCGTTGCCGCCAAACTTGGCAAGCTTACTGAAGACCGCGCCTTTGAAGTGATCCCGCCGGGCAATCTTCAGGAAAAGAAAATCTCTACGCTTCCCGAGGCCGCGCGCATGTTCGGAGCCAACCTGGGCCTGGCTCTTGCACTCGAGCCTGCCGGCGATCTCGTCAAAGTCAGTTACTCTCTGCTTAGCGCGCAATCCGGCAAGCCCATCGGCTCAGGCTCACTCACGGTACCCACGACGGACGCCTTCGCGGTGGAACAATTAATCTCCGACGGAGCCGTCAAACAACTACGCCTGCAATTGCGCCCGGAAGAAATCGCCGCGCTCAAATATTACGGTACCGATCAGGCCGCCGCCTACGAATACTACCTGCAAGCGCAAGGCTACCTGCTCGACTCCAATAAGGCCGAGAACCGTGACAATGCCGCACTGATGGCCAGCGAGGCTCTCAAGCTCGATGCCAACTTCGGCATGGCCAAAGCCGTTCTGGGTGAAAGCTATTGGCTGAAGTATTCCGACACCAAGCAGAAGCAATGGATTGTGCCCGCGCAGAACGAGTGCAACGATGCGGTCAAGCTGGGCAACTCCGGCGCTGCCGGGCATGTTTGTCTCGGCCTCATCGACGACGGCACCGGACACTATCCCGAAGCTGCTGCCGAATTCCAGCTCGCTCTCGGCCTCGAACCCACGAACGAAGATGCAGGCGTTGGCCTTGCGCAGGCGTACGAACACGAAGGCAAAATTACCGAGGCCGAAAAGGCCTACCAACAGGCTATTCAAGCCCATCCCAACAGCCGCTATAGCTACAACTATTTTGGAATGTTCTACCGCCGGCGCAAAGAGTACGACCAAGCGTTGCAGATGTACGGAAAGGTGATTCAAATCGCTCCGGAATGGTATGGAACATACGTAAATGTTGGAGCCATTTATGTTGAAAGGGGACAGTTCGAGAAGGCGATCGACCCTTTGCAGAAATCCATAGCTATCCGGCCCAGTTATCCCGGATACGTCAACCTGGGGGCAGCATACTTTGGCCTGAATAAGTTTGATGATGCTGCAAAGGCCTACGAAGAGGCAGCTAAACTCGACCCTCAGCAACAGGTGACCTGGGCCAATCTGGGCGCAGCGCTATATTACGGAGGCAAAAAGAATGAGGCGATGGATCCAGAACGTAAGTCGGTTGAACTTGCGCTAAAGGAATTGAAAGTTAACCCGCACGATCCAGACGTACTCAGCGGCCTATCGGGATCCTATTCTATGCTGGGCGATCGCAAGAATGCCCTCTTGTATTTAGGTGAGGCCTTGCAATACGGCCACAATAACAAGGACATATTGATCGACGCGGCGGGGGTTTATAACCAGCTTGGCGAAACCGGCCTGGCAGTTGAGTGGCTGGGCAAAGCTATACAAGCTGGCTATACGGCGGATAAAATCAAGAGCGATCCTGAGTTCGCAAATCTGGCTAACAATCCGACTTACCAGCAGTTGATGAAATCTTCACATCCGTAAATTCCCGGCACACTTCGCCAGGAACGGGCTCCCGATTGAGGTAAACCAGACAGGGGTTAGGAAAAGGGCACGAATTAAGTCGTGCAGTAAATCCAGCAGCCACACTCAAACCCGAAAGGAGTTTAAAATGTCAAAAGAAAAGGGAAAGATAACTGATCTTCCGGTAACCCGCACGCCGGGCATGTGTAAAGATTTTTCCGGAAACCCCGGTGACCCGGTGGACTGGCAAGATGTCCCCGAGAATGGTTGTACGATAAGTCAGAACGGTTCTAACAACCCATTCCCATTCTCGCCCGCTCAAGGAACTGCGGGATCGTATTACATCGACCTTCCTGCTCCAAGCACCATTACCATCACGTCCGGACTTTCCGCAGGGAAATACACCTTCGTTGTAAGCTGTTGTTCCACAGAGCAGGCTACCCACACTGTGGACGTGGGCGGCAAGTAGCGGCAATTCAGCGCGGGCCAATTTTTCGCCCGCGCTGAAAGCTATTAAATGTTTCCTCGCGACGACAGAACTAAAAGTGCGACCGTCAGGAAAGGATCTTCCATGCCCTCCCTCAGCATTCAGGTTTGTCAAAATTTCTCCGCCGCATCCGGCTCGGGTCTCGATTGGACCGAGATTCCACCGGCTGGCTGCGCCCTTGAATCGGTCCAGGGCAGTGCATGGCCCTTCACGGCGGCAGCTCCCATTACTCTTCCCTCGCCTTCAAGTCCGGCGGCTACGATAAAGGCAGGCTTGCATGCGGGCGCGTACTACTTCCAGCCCACCTGCTGCAAGAAGCCGGTCTGCGTCACGGTCACGTAACCGTGGCATTAAAAGCTTTGTCATCCTGAGCGGAACAGTTGGTTCGCAGGGTGCGCTCGACGCATCCGCGCAGATTAATAGGGATACTTCGACTACGGAACCGATCGCATTCGGAATCGGTTCGCTCCGCTCAGGATGACAGAATTCAGGGAACTTTATTTCTTCCAGAACCTTCCCACCCCCAGCCGTACCTGCACCGTATTCAGTCCCGGGTTGTAATTGGCCAGGCCTGCGTTCGATATGTGCAGGTAGCGCACGTCGATGCTCCAGTTATATTTCTCGCCGAGTATGTGGGTGCCCAGGGCCGCACTGGGAGTGAAATTCACCGTATTCGTATAGGTGGGAATTTCGTGATTGCTGAAGAGCACTCCGCCGCTTAACTCGAAATAAGGCGAGAAGCGGCCGCGCCGCACGAAATTCCACTTCAGCCCCAGCGGGTTGAAGCCCACGCCATAGGCCGTATTCGCCGGCTGAAAAATTAAATAGACCGGCACGCCGTCCACCGTGTATTCGAACCGTCCTCGCAGAATACTGGGTAAATGCGCGCCGGAAATCACCCAGCCGTAGCGCAGGCCGGCATCGAAGGCTTCGGTGTTCGACGTTCCGCCGGGAACTGAGTGTCCGCCTCCGGCCCAAATTTGAACTTCATTTCCGCCTTGCTCCGGGCCGGCTTGCGCCAAGGCCAAGCCCGCGGCAACGAGCAGGAAAAAAGTAAAAGTGATTGAGAGAAAAAAGAACCGAAGGATCTTACTGGTTTGCCCCATGCTCATCGAGGGTGCCGTACTCGGGCAGATTTTGCAAGCAGACGCGTCCCCGCACCCGAATTATTTTTTGACCGGGTAGTTGACCATTGCCTACTATCCCCGCAACTCAGACAATGCTTTGCGCGCGTCGCTGTCGTCAGGCTTGATTTTCAAAGCACGCTCCAGTTGCTGGCGCGCTTGGGTCGGCTGGTTTGCCTTCTCGTAGGCAAGTCCCAGATGATAATGGACGATCGCACTGTCGGGTACTCCGCGTCTTTCGTTAAGCCGCAACGATTCCTGAAACATCTCGATTGCCGACCGGTACACACCTTTCTGAAAGTAGGCCCAACCTAAAGTGTCAGCGGCATTCGATGAATCGGGCATGCCGCGCCGAGCGGTCCGCGCCATGGCCAGAGCCACGTCCACGTTGCCGCCCTGTTGCAGCATCACATATGCCAGATTGTTAGAAGCCAGAGGATTATCCGGCTGAATATTCAGCGCCTGCTGGTACATGGCCCTGGCCTGATCCCAGTTGCTTTGCGATTCGTACATTTCGCCGGCGAGAATGTAAAAAGCGATTTCGCGCGGATGATCTTTGATGCTTTGCTGATACAACGCGAGAGCCTGGCTCACCGAGCCTTCCGCGGCCTGTACCTCGCCTAACTTCAAAAGGGCGTCGGAATTGTTTTTATCCAATTCAATTGCTTTGTGAAAGGCGGCCTCCGCGCCGCTCAAATCTTTTTTGTCCTGAAAAAGCGAAGTGCCCAGCAAATCATAAAAACCGCTCACATTCGGCGACTTCGCCACTTGCGTACGGGCTGCAGCGATGGCCTGATCGGGCTGCTTCTGCAGTAAATACACATTCATGATTCCCTGCAGCGAATCCGTGGACGAGGGATCTTTATCGAGCGCCTGCCGGTAATAGCTGATCGCCTGGGCATATTGCTTTTGCACCTGATAGAGGTTTCCCATCTGCACATAAGGGACTGCGCTCGCCGGAGCCACGCCCATCGCTTTGGTTAAATCTGCCTGAGCCTCGGAATACTTTTGGCGGTTCGTCTCCGCCAGTGCACGCATGAGATAACCATCGGGCGCGTAAGGTGCGTTGGCAATGATCTGTTGCGCAGTCTGGGTCAGCGCGTCGAAATCGGCGCCACGAATTTCCAATGCGGCCAGGGCGCGTTGGGCGTCAGTCATGTCGGGGCGAAGGCGTGCCGCCTCGCGCCATTCCGATTCGGCGCGGCCATCGTTATGCTGCATGTCAAACGCAATGCCCAGTTGATAGTGAGCCACGGCGTTGCCGCGGTCGTTCTGAAGAGCCTGTTGCAGCGAGTCGACAGCGGCGGCGGCATCGTTGTGGCGAAGCTGGATCTGTCCGCGGTAAACGAGGGCATCGGTCTCGTGCGGATTGGCTTTCAGGATTTCGTCGTTGAGCTTGGCGGCTTCATCCAGGCGGTTCTTCAGGATCAAAAGCTGAATATAGTTTTTCTTAACCTGGGGATCCTTTGGGTGATCGGTATAGAGCGAAGCATATTCCGTGGTGGCTTTGTCGAGATCGCCGACAGCAAAATAGAAATCCCCAAGCAGGCGATACCCTTCGGAGGTATCCGAAAAGTCCTTCTTGGCCTGCTTCAACAGCGCTTCCCCTTCTTCCTTTTTGCCTTCTGTAATATACAAACGCACCAGAGCTTCGCGAGGGGCAAGGTCCTTGGGAGCGATTGTCATGGCGTGATTGAACTGCTGTTCGGCTTCCTGCAACCGGCCGCGCGACTGGTAGAAACCGCCAAGCGCCAGTTGGGCATTCATCGCATTGGGATCAAGTTCGACAGCTTTCTTAAGACTGGCTTCGGCTTGATCGGGCAGATTGGCCCGTAGTTGCAGCAACGCGAGGTTTAAATAAGACTCGGAGCGCCTGGGATCCGCAGCAATCCCCTTCTGCATCTCCTGCATGGCTGAACCCAGATTGTCTTGCGCGGAATAGTAATCCGCCCAGGCTTCAAATACTTCGGGATTCTGCGGCTGCTTATCGCGTAAAAGGTCGAGATGGATGCGCGCCTGTTTGATGTAATCAGGATTGCGCGAGGTTACCAGCAGATTTGCCAGATCGATGTGGGCGCGGTAATTGTCGGGGGCAAGGTCGACAACACGGGAGAGTTCCTGAAAAGCGCGGGCGGGGTCGCCGAGTTTTAAGTAAGTTTCGCCGAGCTGGTAATGGGCCTGGACGAACCGGGGATCAACCAGCACCGCATTCGAATATTGGATCGCCGCTTCAGCATATTTGCCTTTGGCAAAATAACGGTCGCCACTCTCCAGATATTTCTGCTTGCGCACGTTGGGATCGCGCGAACATGCGGAAAACAACGCAGCGATGGCGAAGCAAAGGAAAAGCAGACGAAGCAAGGGGAAACGGCTCATGTCTTCTCCGAAACGAGTGCGGATAGTTGGCTACTATAAATCTTGGACACCATCAAGATTACTGCAATAGTAGAGACAAATAAAGTTACGCGCAGCGCGGCTTTGCGTCAAAACTGGCTCTGGCGGCTCATTGCAAGGTGTGGCTGGAGGCTGTACCCGGCGCGCCGGGAATGTTGTAGCGCTTCAGCTTGCGGTAGAGAGTGGCACGGCTGATGCCGAGCATGCGTCCGGCAAGCGCTTTGTCCCCTTTGACCTGTTCGAAGACGCGTTGAATGGTGGCGCGTTCAATATCTTCGAGATCGGTGGTGGAAAGCGGAGTTCCGGAGCCATCGGCACTCGAGGGCAAAGCGGCAGAAGCGGCGAGATCGGAAACCATTTCCGGCACTGAGGTCGAAACCGTCCGCGGCGTGTTCGTGCTCAAGGCGGCGATGGAAGTGGGAAGGTCGCCGAGATCGATTAAAGTTCCGTTACCCAGTGCAACGGCGCGTTCGACGCAATTTTCCAGTTCGCGCACATTGCCCGGCCAGTCGTAATTCATGAGGGCTTTCATGGCGGCGTTTGAAACACGAAGATCGGAGCCGGCTGCGTAACGCTCGCAAAACCATTGCACCAGCATGGGAATATCGCTGCGCCGCTCGCGCAGAGCCGGGACATGAACCGTAACGACATTGAGGCGGAAGTAGAGATCCTTGCGGAAGGTTCCATTTTTGTAAGCCGCTTCCAGGTCTCGATTTGTGGCGGCAATGACGCGCACGTCCACTTTCACGCGCTGGTTGCTGCCTACGGGGCGCACTTCTTTTTCCTGCAACACGCGCAGTAGTTTGGCTTGTAGTTCCAGCGGCAGTTCTCCAATCTCGTCGAGGAAAACCGAGCCAGTATCGGCGGATTGAAAAAGGCCCTGCTTCGATCTTAGCGCACCGGTGAAGGCTCCCTTTTCGTAACCAAACAATTCGCTTTCAATGAGCGTGGGAACCAGAGATCCGCAATCGACGGCTACGAACGGGCGATTGGCGAACGCTCCGCGAAAATGAATGGCGCGCGCGACCAGTTCTTTGCCCGTGCCGCTCTCGCCGGAGATGAGAACCGATGTGCGCGTATCTTTCAGGCGCGAAGAGACGCGCAGCACTTCCTGAATTTTCGGCGAGGAGCCTACGATGCCGTGCACGGCGGTTTCAGAGTCCATGCGCTGACGCAAAAATTCATTTTCCTCGACCAGCCGGACTTTTTCCGCCATGCGGCGAAGAAACAAACGAAGTTCATCAAGCGGGGAAAATGGCTTCGTGATGTAGTCATATGCGCCGAGGCGCATCGACTGCACAGCGGTTTCGATGGAGCCGTGTCCGGTCATAAGCGCGACTTCGGTACGCGGCAGAAGCTTTTTTACCTTCTCCAGGAATTCGAGGCCCGACATGCGAGGCATGATCATGTCGCTCAAGATCATGTGGACTGGCTGTTCTTCCAGAAGTGAAAGAGCGGACTCGCCGCTATCGGACTCCATGCAGATGAAACCCAAAGCTTCGCCGACGGTCATGCAAAGTTTGCGAATGCTCTGATCGTCATCGACAACCAGTAAACGAATGCGAAGTTCTTCGTTTGTTAAAGCTGGGTTGGTTAATGTTGGACTCACCGGGCTTTCCCCATAGTTTTTTCCACTGCGGCTATCAGATCCTGTACCCGGAAAGGCTTTTCCAGATAAAGTGCGCCGATGCTACGCAGGACGCTTACTGTTTCTTCGTTGGCATAATCGCCGGTAATGATGACGATCTTGTCGGCCAGATCGGGGCGATTCGCTGAAATCCAGGAATGCACCTGAGCGCCATCGACACCGCCGGGGGTGCGCATATCGGACACCACGCCGAGATATTGGCCTTTTTCCAGCAGTCGTAAAGCCTCAGCGCCAGATTCGATGCAGGCAACCTCATAGCCATTGCGTTCGAGCGCGGCACTCACCAGGGCCATGATGGAAGGCTCATCTTCAATGAGGAGCACGGGGAGAGCATTCAACTGGATGGCAGGGGTTGTCATTTTTGTAGCACTCCTGCAGCCGCACTCAGAGATGCGGAGTGAGGCGCTCCGGGAAATCGCACGATGAAGGTGGCTCCCTGACCGTCCGAATTGTTGTGGCACAGGATTTCGCCGCCGTGTTCCTTCACGATGCCATAACAAATGCTGAGCCCAAGGCCGGTTCCCTTCCCGACTTCTTTCGTGGTGAAGAAAGGATCAAAGATGCGGTCGGGATGGGAGACGCCATTACCGTTGTCGCGGAAGGAAACCTCCACGGACTGGCCGGCCTTGGTGGTCATGATCTCAATGCGCGCGGTACGGCCGACTTCGTGGACTGCGTCGTATGCATTATTCAGGATATTAAGAAACACCTGCTGCAATTGGTGAGCGTCGCCCATGACATCGGGAAGCCCCTCGTCGAGGTGTTCCACGATGTCAATACCGTGGCTGTTGAAATCGTAGGAACGTAATTGAATCGTGCGGCGCAAAATCAGGTTGAGTTGCACCGGGATGCGCTGCGGCGGCATCTGGCGGGCAAAGCTCAAGAGGTTCTGCACAATCTGCTTGGTGCGTTGCGCTTCCTGAAGAATGACGCGAAGATCTTTGCGGGCCTTTTCCGGCATCTCGGGATTTTCGAGGAGCAGGTCGGCAAAGCCGAGAATCGCGGTCAGCGGATTGTTGACTTCGTGGGCAACGCCTGAGACGAGTTGTCCAACGGCTGCCATTTTTTCGGCATGAACCAGCTTGTCGCGGAGTTCGGCGGAATCGGTAATATCGGTCATCACCACGACGATGCTGTTGATATTGTCCTGTTCATCGCGCATGGGGCTGACGTTCACGGAGAACTGACCTACGTTTCCGCTGCCTCGCATGATTTGCAGTTCGAGGTTATCAACCTGCCCGCCATGCAGCGACGTCTGCAACGCGTCGGCCAGGGAACGCACAAAGCCGGGCGCGGCCAACTCGATCAGCGGGCGACCCAAAAGTTCGCGCTGCTCAAAACCTGCTTCGGACCAGCGGCGGTTCGCATAACTGATCAACCCGGCTGTGTCGGAAACCAGGATAAAACTCTGCGTGTTGCTGAGAATTTTGCCGGAAAAATCGCGCTCACGTTGCAGCTCCGATTGAAATGTGTGAAGACCGGTGACATCGAGCATCAAGCCGCGGATTTGCTGGAGCTTGCCGAGATTGTCATACATTCCAAAAGCGTTAATCAGCACGTAAATCGGAGAGCCATTTTTGCGCTTGAGCATGGCCTCAAAGTTGCGCAAATAGCCGTGTTCTTCCATCGCCTGGGTGTGCAACAGGCGCTGTTCCGGTGAGAAATAGACCTGGGTGGGAATATCCACCTGCAACAATTCTTCACGGCTCGAATAGCCCAGCATGGCAACCAGCGCATCGTTGACTTCGATGAAGCGGCCTTCCGGAGTGCTGAAGAATAGTCCTTCCTGAATATTGTCGAACAATTCACGATAGCGGCGCTCGGCCTCACGGCGGTCGGTGATGTCTTTGAGTACGTGGATCGTCTGCAGACTTTCGCCGGAAGCGCCGTGGACGCGGGAAGTGGACACCAGATAAGAGCGATCCAGGGCGGGATGAACAAATTCATCGGTGTTTTCGCCCATGGGCCGGCAAAACGGGCAGGAGTAAAGCGAGGCCTCGCTGGTAAGTGCGAGCAGGGCGCGCATATTGACGCCGATCAATTCGCTCGGGGCAACGCCAATCATGGTCGCCAGCGAACGATTCACACGCAATACTTTGTCAGTTTCATCATGAACGACGATGAAGTCTGTGATCGCGTCGAAAATTTCCAGCCAGTGGCGGTTGGCCTGCTCGATGCGCGTAAACAAGCGGGCGTTCTCAAGCCCCATTGCGGCGTGGCGGGCAACAGCTTCGAGCAGGTCGCGATCCTCCGCGGCCAAAGGACTGGAGCGTCCGGAGAGGCATAACAAACCCGCTAGCTCTCCGGTCGACCCGGGAAGCCGAACCACCACGCAATCTTTCCAGCACAAATTCGAGGCCATCTCCGGCCCAAGCAGGTCTGCGGCTGTTCCAGAGGCGATGCTCTCAACTCGCCGGTTCACCAACTCGGAAAGTGCACGAGCCAGACGCTGTTGCAGGATGTGATCTTCAGGACGAACGCGGATTTCGGAGACCCGGACATCCGTTTGGTCCTGGTTTGCACCATCGTTGCCGCTTTCGCCTGAGCTCAATGGAACAGAAACCGGCTGGTGGCACAAAGCGACAGTCTGAAATTTTCCATCTTGAAAAAGCGCCAGCGCGCCGGAACGTGCTCCGGCCAGTTCAATGGCTCGATCAAGAAACTTGTGGGCGAAATCCGGAAGATGAAGCAGGCCGTCGATTTCCCTGGCCAATTGAATTAACACATCCGAACGCCGCCGGTTGAGTTCGGACTGATGCAGGTTGTGAGCTACTTCAAGCACCACGGAAACCTGAGCGGCGAGCGCCCGGGCGCGGCGAATATCTTCCCGCGAAATTCCGGTTTCATCAAGGCGATCGAGCACGCCGAACATTCCGAGAACGCTTCCGTCGGCGCCAAGCAGCGGCACGGCGAGCAACTGCCGCGCTTCGTAGCGGGCAACGATCTGTTGATCGGCGCCGGCCTCCTTGCTAACGTCGTCAGACCAGAAAGCCTCTTTCGAGCGGAGTGCGCGCGTGACGATGCCTTCCGGAAAAATATGTTCAATGCGCTGCGGCGCGCCACGGACCACGCTGTGGCGTACCCGGAACTGACCATCTTCGTGCAGCGCGATAAAGCAACGTGCAAAGCTAAGAAAGTTGGCCGCACGGACGACGAATGCCTGTAGGAATTGATCGAGATCTCCGCTCGCGCTGAGTTCAGTGGAGATTTCAAGCAATTGGTGAAGTTCACGAGCCTGCCCTTGCGCGGTGGCGCACATCTCGGCGTGGGCGACGGCGACTGCACCAAAACCGGCGATGGCCGAGACGAGAGATTTTTCCTCTGCCGTGAAACCGCCGTTGGCCCGGGGATAGACCAGAATCGCGCCTTGCGTGCGCGTGGTGCGGAAAGGCGCGGCAATCAGCACACCGGAGGAGATCACGCTGCCCAGCGAGTGCTGGTCGCTGCTGACCGAAATAGTAATGGCTTCTCCCGCCGACACCGCGCGTTGCGCCAGATCGGCGGCGAAGCGAATGGTTTGCCGGTCATGGCGGGCGCGGAAAGAATTGGCTAATTGCGGTGTCTCCGCTGAAACGGCACGCAGTTCGAAGGGCCCCTCGCGGCGCAAAAGAACCGAGACCAGCCGCGTACCCAGCAGCATGCGAAGACGATCCGCCAGCGCCTCAATGACCGCATCCAGATCGGGCGTGCCATGCAGCGCAGTGGCGACTTCGGCCAGGATTTCCGTGCGGCGCTGTTCCTCGCGCGACACTTCGAGCATCCGCGTCGCTTCCAACAGGCTGCCCAGTTGGCCCGCCAGAATCGTAGCTTTTGCCGCTAAGTCTTCGTTAAAAAAATCGTCTTCGGAATCGTGCAAAAAGGTTACTGCACCGATGACTTCGTCGAAGACCACCAAGGGAGCCGCCATGAGAGACCGCGCCCCAAAGTGCCGTAACGCGGGCAAAACGGTTGCGTCATTTTGCCGGTTGGCAATGATTGTTCGCCGGCGGCTAACGGCTTCCGCCGTCACCGTACTCTGTTGCGGCAGCAAGCGAATGCCGACGAAGCGATCCGCCATCTTGCCATCGGCTTGTTCAGCCACCAGTTCGTCGCCGGCATAGCGCCGCCAGAAATAAACACCGCTCACCTGAAAAAACTCGCGCGTGGCGCTGCAAAAAAGCTGGATTAATGAAGGCAGATCGGGCCGCTGCGCCGCCTTGGCGGCGATACGCAGGAGAAGTTGCTGGAAAGCCTCGTCAGAACTGGCAGGCACCCGAGCTTCTCGCAACGACGTCGAATTGCCTGGGGTTGTGCTCAGGGCGTCTCCACGTACTCAGTCAACATTATGGCGATTCTTACAAGTGATTGAATCTAAGGCAAAATTACGCTGCAATCTCAATTTGAGTCAAGAGAAATGCAAAATGAGGAACCTTACTGTGAAATTTCGCGAAAAACATGAGAATCGCCTCTCAGTTTGAGAACTGTGTCCCGATATGGCGAAGATGAGACAGGGCTCCTAGCTTAACCGGGCCGTGCGACGGTTTAGGGATTAGGTGGTAAGCCCCTGATTTGAATGGTCTATCCCACAAGTGACTTTGGTTTTTTGGAAATGTGACGGGTGGCTACGACCTTGCTGCCCAAGCATGCGCAGCATTATTCCCAAGGAGGAAATGTGTCTTCGCGACAGGCTAGGGTGCTGTTCGCAGTATTAGCAATGGTAGCTGGGATAGGGACACTGAGTCTTTGCGCTCAGAATTCCGATAACGAAATCGTACGGCGGGCAAAGAGCAGGGTGCAGCCGGAGTATCCAGAGCTGGCACGGAAGATGAACATCACCGGGACCGTGAAAGTGCAGATCGTGGTATTGCCGAACGGTTCGGTGAAAGAGGCAAAAGTTGTTGGCGGACATCCGGTGTTGGCCTCGGCAGCGCTGGAGGCAGTGAAAAAGTGGCGGTTTGAACCGGCTTCTACGGAAAGCACGGGCGTGGTGGATTTTAAGTTTGAGCCTCATCAGTGAGGCATAGCGGGCGGGCCGGGAGGAAAACGGCATGACGATTGGTAAAAAGCTTTACCTGAATTTCGGAATTGTACTCAGCATGGTGGTGATTTTGTTTCTGGTGAACCTGCTGGCGGTACTCCGGGAACACGCCGCCAAAGACGCGGCCAAGGTGTCTCTCGAACTCGCCGACGCCACCAATGAAGTGCGCTTCCAGATGATGCAGAACCGCCTCTACCTGAGCAATTACCTCCTGAGCGGCGACAGCCGCGAAGTCGACCGCATGAATGAAGGCTTGCGCAGCCTTACCGACAAATTGCAGCAAGGCAAAACTCTGGCCAATTCCGATCAGGAGCGTTCCGCGCTGGAAAAAGTCGATCAGCTGGAACAGTCGTGGAGCAAAGAATTTGCTCAACCTTTGATCGACAAGCGAAAGGATGTCGACTCCGGCAATGCCACGGTCGCAGAACTTCAGATTTACTACCTTCAAAAAGACGCTTCTTCGTGGGTAAAGAATTCCACGGACGCCCTGGATGTGGCCGATCTGGAAAACCGCAAACTCGTGGAGCAGCGGCGCAAATCGGATGAGTCGGCCAGCACCTACACGATTCTCGCCGCCATTCTCAGCACCTTATTTGCTTTGGGCATGGGCGGGGCCATTGCCTTCAACACGGCCAAAGCGATTACCGAGCCGCTCACCAAACTCATGACAGTTTCGCGCCAGATCGGCGATACCGGCGATCTGGAGCACAACATCGATGTAAACCGCACCGATGAAATCGGCGAACTGGCGCGCAGCTTCGCCAAGATGGTCAATTACCTCAAAGAAATGGCCGCGGTTTCCGAATCGATTGCCGGAGGCGATCTAAGGGTCGAAGTAAAACCACGTTCCCCGCATGACACGCTAGGTAACGCTTTTGCCCGCATGGTCGAAGGATTAGGCAGGCTGGTGCGCAGCGTCCGCGACGCTTCCGCGCAAGTGGCCAGCGCCTCGGGGCAGGTAGCCAATGCTTCGGACGATTCGGCCAAGGTTGGGTTGCAAGCTTCTTCCGCGATCGACGAGGTGACCAGCACCATGCACGAGATGAGCGTGAACGTGCAGAACATGGTGAAGAGCACGCAGGTGCAGGCTTCGAGCGTAAGCGAGACTTCGGCTTCCATCGACCAGATGGTTGCATCGATCCAGCGCGTGGCCGACACGGCCAAGGTGCTGCTCGATATTTCGAACCGCTCGCGTGAAGAAGTGCACAGTGGCATCACCACCATGGAAAAGGCTACTGATGGCCTGAACCGTATCAACGCAACCATCACTTCTTCGGGAGAAATCATTGGAGCCTTGGGGCAGCGCGCGGATGACATTGGCAAGATCATCGAAGTGATCGACGATCTAGCCGAGCAGACCAATCTGCTGGCTCTTAACGCTGCCATCGAAGCGGCCCGCGCCGGTGAACATGGCCTGGGCTTCGCGGTTGTGGCCGATGAAGTCCGCAAGCTGGCGGAAAAATCGGCGCAGTCGACCAAGGAAATTTCCGAACTGATTCAGAGCATTCAGAAAGAAGCCCGCAAGGCGGTCGAGAACATGGACCGATCCACCGGAATCGTGAATGAAGGACTCGATCTGGGCGGAGAGTTGAACGGCGCGCTGCGCAAGATTTCGAATGTGGTCACCGAGGTTTACAAGTTCGCACAGGAAATCGGCGCAGCCACCAACGAGCAATCGCATGGCTCTTCGCAAATTGCGCGGGCGACCACGCGGCTGAACGAAATCACGCACGAAATTAATTCGGCAGTCGAGGAACAGGCTTCCGGAGCACAGGCCGTGGTGAAGGCCATGGAGCGCATGCGCGAACTGGTGCAGCAGTCAACCTCCAGCTCTACCGAACTGGCTGCCTCTGCCGAGCAGATGACGAAAATGTCGCGCGGCCTCCTCGATTCCATGGACCGCTTCGCGCTGGATGAGGCGAGCCGAGAGTCCGCTTTTGAAGACCGGCCGCCGCACGCGCGCCGGGCCACGGCAGGGCGCTACTAAGAAAGGCCAGCAGCGATGAATCGCGAGATCCATATCGTGGGCTTCCAGATTGGGCGCGAGACTTACGGCGTCCCCATCACCTCCCTGCATGAGATTGTGCGGCCGCCGGAGATCACCGCGGTGCCCGATGCTCCGGATTACCTGGAAGGCGTGATCAATCTGCGCGGCAAAATCGTTTCCGTGATGGACCTGCGCAAGCGCTTCGGGCAGAAGCAATCCGCGCTCCAGAAAAAAAATCGGATTCTGGTGGTGGAACACGGCGGGAGATTAGCCGGGTTGATTGTGGACTCGGCTTCGGAAGTGCTGAAAATTCCCGCTGAAGATGTCGAAGTCCCTCCCGCAGTATTCCAGGAAGGCGGCTTGAATTGTGTGACAGGTCTGGGGAAAGTTCGCGGCCGGCTGATTGTTTTACTAGACATGACCAAGCTGCTGGCTCCGGCCAGCCTGTTACAGGAGCGGGGAAATACTGATAGTAAAAATACCCAACCGGAAGCGCGGCGGGGAGCTGGGGCGGGCAAGTAATACGTTCGAAAATCGTGGCGATGAGAATCAACGCGTGAGAAATCGGCGCGGAGGACGGCAAAAGGCATGAGCACATTTGGCGCGGCACCGGCTCCCATCCTGACGGAGGCGGAGCTTCGGCTCCTGCAGGCGCTGGTGTATCAGGAGTGCGGCATGCATTTTGATGAGCGCCGCACCCATTTCCTTCAGGATCGCCTGCTACGGCGGTTAAAAGAATGCCGGGTCGATTCTTTCTACGCCTATTACAGGCTGCTCATCAGCCAGGAGGGCAAGGCTGAACTGGCCCGTTTGGTGGAAAACCTGACCGTCAACGAAACCAGCTTCTTCCGCCATAAAGCACAACTCGATCTGTTCCAGAAACATGTTCTCGAAGAGATGTTGAAGAAAAAGCAGGCGCACCGGGAATACTCGATTCGAGTGTGGAGCGCGGGATGCTCGACGGGGCAGGAAGCCTACACCCTGGCCATGCTCTCGGCCGACACGCTCTCCTACTATTACCTGCGCAATCCATTGCCGGTGGAAATGACTTTGCCCAAGCCTCTGATTCCTCCACCGTGGCGCGTGGAAATCCTGGCCAGCGACATCAGCTATTCCGTGCTGCGCACCGGACAGGAAGGCGCTTACAACGATCACCAGATGTCGACCGTCGATTACACCTTCCGCCTGCGTTATTTCGATAAAGTGGGCGACCGGTATGCGGTCAAAAAAACGCTGAAGGAAATGGTTCACTTCGATTTTCACAATCTTAAGACCGAATATTTGCCGCAGCGCAACGACGTAATTTTCTGCCGCAACGTAATGATGTATTTCGACGAGGCCGAACAGAAGCGGCTGATCGAAAAGTTTTACCGCTGCCTAAATCCCGGCGGCTATCTGTTCGTAGGCCACGCGGAAAGCCTGCTGGGCCTGACGGACAAATTTCACATGCTGCATCGCGACAGCGGAACGGCCTATCAACGAATTGAGGTGCGGGAGTGACAGATTTACCCGATGAGCGTGGAGCGGAGCTGCGAGAGCTGTTCTTTGAAACCTCGCAAGAGCTGCTGCAGGCGCTGAACGAAGAATCTCTGAAGCTGGAGAAGCAGCCCGGCGACGAGGAGATTGTGCGTTCGATCCGCCGCGCCGTGCACACCTTGAAAGGCGACGCCGGGGCTTGCGGGTTGCGCGAACTGAGCGAACTGGCACACCAGTTCGAAGATGCGCTCTCCATGGAGACCACGGCTGCACACACCGCCGTAGCCGAGATCGCTTTAGCCAGCGCCGATGTATTCGCCGCCATGCTTGCCTCGTACCACAGGGGCGGTCCGATGCCCGCGACTGATGCCCTGCGCAAGCGCATCAGCGAATTGACTTCTGCCCCGGTTGCAAAGAAATCACGCGGCAAAAAACAATCGGCGGAAGCCAAAGTAAAGTCGCGCAAAGATTGGACGGCCTCGGAAAAAACCGCCATCACTCAGGCACAGGCTCATGGTCTGGCTTTATACGAGGTGATCGTCAAAATCGATCCGCACTGCGCCATGCCGATTGCGGCGCGGCAACTGATTCAGAATTCGGTGAGCGGTGTCGGCCAGGTTCTGGTGGTCCGGCCGGAGGCAAAATCGGCCGCCGCTTCAAAACAAGTGGAATTCGTTCTCGCCACCTCGCACACCAAAGAGCAGATCGCGGCGAAGAGCCATATTCCAACGATCGCAGGCGACGTGACGGTGAGCTTGATCGCCGCTGCCAGCCCGCAGAAACCGTCGGTGAAAATCGATGAGACTCCCGTTCCAGAGGTAGAACTTTCCGCTTCAGAACCCCTTGAGGAACTTTCGGAAGCTCAGCCTGCCGCGGCTTCGTCGTCCCAAACCGCGGCCGCTACATCGCAGACTTCAACTCCGGAATCTCCGGCAGCCTCGATCATCGAAAATATTCTGCGCGTAGAAGCGGGGCGTATTGACAACGTATTGAACCTGGTTGGAGAACTCATCATCGGCAAATCGATGTTGCAACAGGCGTTGAACGAATTTGGCAAGCGTTATCCCAAAGAACTGTTGCGCGGCAAGTTTGCCGATGCCATGGCCTTTCAATCGCGCGTGCTCAACGATCTGCAACGCTCGGTGATGAAGATCCGCATGGTGCCGGTCGATCAACTATTCCGCCGCTTCCCGCGCATCGTTCGCGATGTGGCGCGGCAATGCGGCCGCGAAGTCGATCTCGAACTCACCGGACAGGAAACCGACCTGGATAAAGGCATCCTCGATGCCATCGCGGAGCCGCTCACCCACTTGGTGAGAAACTCGGTCAGCCATGGCATCGAATCTGCGGAAGAACGGCGGCTTGCGGGAAAATCTCCCCGCGGCAAAATTCGCCTGAATGCGCTTCATCAAGGCAATCAGGTTGTGGTTGAAATTAGCGATGACGGCCGCGGCATCGATGTCCAGAAAATTCGCGCCAAGGCTTTGCAGTTGGGAATCGTTACGACCGAAGAAGCTTCACGCCTCAGCGAGGCGGAAACACTGGAACTCATCTTCCGGCCCGGCTTCAGCACCGCGGAAGTGGTCACAGAAGTTTCCGGCCGCGGCGTTGGCATGGATATTGTGCAAAGCGTTCTTCATCGCCTCAAGGCCAGCATTCATATTGAAACGCGCGCCGGCCAGGGCACAATGTTCCGCCTGAAGCTGCCGCTTACGCTCGCCATCATCAAAGCGCTGCTCTTCTGGGTGGAGCAACGCTTATATGCCATACCGCTCAATGCGGTCAGCCAGATCGCCCGTGCCACCGAAGCTGACGTTCATCAGGTGGATAACTACGAGGTTTTGCAATTGCGTAATCAGGTGCTGCCGTTGTTGCGCATGGGCCGCGCCGCCGCGGGCGGAGACAGAAAAACCGCAAAGCTGTTTGTGCTGGTGATTACCGTCGGCGAAAAAAAATACGGATTGATTGTGGATGCGCTCGAAGGAGAAGAGGAATTGGTAATCAAAGCTTTGGACGACCAGACCTTCTCCACCGATCTGGTGAATGGCGCTTCGATTCTGGGCGACGGCAAGGTCGTGCTGATTCTGAATCTGCCTGCGGTCGTGGAACATGTCTCGCGGTCGCGCCCGGAGAAATCCGGCTTAGCCAATTATGGCCTTTTGCTCAACCATACCGATCGAGCGCGGCTGGCAATGGACGCGGTGGGAGGGCAAGCGTGAGCGGCAATAAGGTACGCGTGCTGGTGGTCGACGATTCCGCCCTGATGCGCAAGCTGATCCCGCAGATGCTGGAGACCGACCATTCCATCGAGGTGGTGGGCACGGCGATCGATGGAACTTTCTGTCTGAAAAAGATCGAAGAGCTTAAACCGCATGTGGTCACGCTTGATCTGCAGATGCCGGGCATGAACGGAATCGACACGCTGAAAGAAATCATGCGGCGGAACCCGCTTCCCGTGATCGTAGTGAGTTCCCATTCCACAGAAGGGGCATCGATCACATTTAAAGCCCTGGGTTTGGGCGCTTTTGATTTTGTCACCAAACCCCAGGACGCCACCGCGCACATGGCAGCTTCGGCGCGGGAGTTGATCGCCAAAATCAAGGCCGCCGCGGAATGCAGAGTCGTTCGCCCGGGCGTTATGGGGAAAGCTCCGGAGTGGAAAGTACCGGGGCGCGGAGAAAAACCTGCCCTCGGCAAATTAATCCCGGCTCCCACGAAGACGGTAGCTATCGGAATCTCCACCGGAGGACCGCAGGCCATCGAGTTTCTTTTGGCGCAACTTCCTCCGGATTTTGCCGGAACAATTTTGATTGTGCAGCATATGCCTTCCGGCTTTACCGAAATGTTTGCCCGGCGCCTGGACGAATTGTGTTCTTTGCGGGTGAAGGAAGCCCAATCGGGCGATACTTTGCAGGCAGGGCGAGTGCTGATTTGTCCCGGCAGCCGCCACATGACTGTCAAACGCCTGCCTATGGGAGATGTTGTAGTCCTTAACGATGAAGCTGCAGTCAACGGCCATCGCCCCAGCGTGGATGTTCTTTTCCGCAGCGTAGCCGAGCAATTTGGCAAACAAGCGGTCGCGGTATTGATGACTGGTATGGGCGACGATGGGGCCGAGGGGTTGGGCGCGGTGAAAAAAGCCGGCGGAATGACCATTGCCCAGAGCGAAGAATCTTGCGTGGTTTTCGGCATGCCCAAGGCCGCCATTGAGCGCGGTTATGCAACCAGGGTTGTCGGATTGGACGTGCTTGCCTCGACCTTGCAAGCTATTTGCGGGCGTGGAGAAGGCAATAGCGAAAAGAGCGCGCACAAGACCATGCGCGCCGGTAACTGATGTAAGTCTTTGGCTTAGGCTTGGTGACCTCAGTCATCTGGCTGGCGGGTAACCGCCGTGATGAAATGAGAAGGAGAGGGCGCTATGGAGCAGTTTGCAGCAGTCAAACGCAGCAAGGACGGCCAACCGGTCCGTTACTTGATCGTGGACGATTCCGTCTTCGCGCGCAAGAATCTCGCGCGCATGATCGAAACGTTCGGCGGCCAGGTGGCGGCTGAGGCCGGAGACGGGCTGACCGCGATCAGCGAATTCGATCGCACGCATCCCGATATCGTGCTCATGGATATCACCATGCCACAAATGGAGGGCATCGAGGCGGCCGAGAAGATCGTGCAGGCGCATCCCGAAGCCCGCGTGGTCATGGTTTCGTCCGTTGGCTATCAGGAAAACATCGTTGCCGCCCTACAGCGCGGCGCGCGGCACTTCGTGCAGAAACCGGTGAAGCCGGAAGTACTCTACGAAGTCATCAAGTACGTAATGGGAGAAGACGGCGCCGTAGCGGCTGGCGCGGGAGCCTAATCGCAATGAAGATGGAGCTTATTCAGCCTTTCATCAATGCGGCGGACGCCGTCTTGTCGCAAGGCCTTTCGGGAGCCACCAAGGTGGTCAACCTCTCGATGGAAGAGGATGGCTATCGCCGCAAAGGCATGGCCGGCATGGTAGCGCTCACCGGCGATATCGAAGGGCGCATCATTCTGGACCTCGAGCCGCAAACCGCCCTGCGCGTGGCCAGCCATTATGCCGGCGCGAGTTTGCCCGAATCCGATGGGCTAATCAAGGAAACGATCTTCGAACTGGCCAATCAGGTTGTCGGGAACGCCGTCTGCGCGCTCAACGACCAGGGCTTTCACTTCCGCGTGCACCCTCCCCTGCTGGTAACCACCGCCGAGGGCGATAAGACAAGTGAAGACGTAGAAGCGCTGATGATCTGCTTTGAAACTTCTCTCGGCAACGTATTTATGAACGTCGCCCTGCGCTATAACAAGCGGCGCATGTCCGACCACGCAGCCGCGGGAGCATAAGCATCGAACCTTTCAACTCTCCCGGTTGAATTGCCTTTCATTTTTTTCACTCGCAATCGCGAATCATTTCAGGCATCGTAAATCGGCGTTAGCGGTTGCCAGTCTGCCTTGACAATCAACAAAGACGAAACCGAGAATGAATCCGGGTCGGCCCGCCTCTGGCTTTTTTTCACCGGAGCTTCTAACGCATACGGGTCAGCACATAGGGCTGAATGGTTTCGAATGCTCCTCCATTACTGCAACGTCCCGGCATCACCACCAGCCAGCTGTGGCGTCACTCTCCAGCTGACCGGCCGCCGCTTCGCATAGGCCTGCTGCTGGATAGCCCGGAGCTCGTCAACTTTTCTGCGCGCATAATCGAAGACATTCAGGCGAGCAATTTTGCGGTGATCGATCTGCTCGTTTACAAAAAATCTCCTGCGGCCGCTTGGTCAAATTCGCCGGACGGCACTCTGAAGCATATTCTCCGCCGATTTTCCAACGCCAACCTCAGGAAGCACCTTCTTTATGATCTCTACCTTCGCCTCGATCAGCGAATGAAACCTCCCAATCATCCGCTGGACCGAGTGGACGGCAGCCAGTTGCTCATGGGCATTGAAAGCATCGAAGTTGAGCCATTGGGCGAAAAGTTTGTCCACCATTTTCCGCCCGATGTTCTGGATCGTATCCGCGCGAAAAATCTCGATGTCCTGATACGCTTCGGCTTCAACATTCTTCAGGGAGAAATCCTTACCGCTGCACGCTACGGAGTCTGGTCCTACCATCACGGCGATAATGATTTTTACCGCGGCGGGCCGTCTCATTTCTGGGAGCTTTACGAGCGTTCGCCTCTCTCGGGCGTGATGCTCCAGGTGCTGACGGAAGAGATCGATGCCGGGCTGGTCCTGTGTAAGTCCTTATTCAATACGCCGGCGACGAACAGTATCTCGGTAAACCGGTTTGGTCCCTATTGGGGAGCCAGCGATCTCGTCATCCGGAAGTTGAATGAGCTTCATCGTTTCGGCTGGGAGCATCTGCGACGGAACGCGCTGCCGCCATCCCTTTATCGCGGCAAACGCAAGATTTACCGCACACCTTCCAACCTCGACATGGCGCGATGGCTGGCGCCGCTTTTTGTCAAAAAGGTAGTGCGGCGGGCGTTTCCCCAGAATAGGATCCATCACTGGCGAATCGGCATTCGCCTGAACCGCACGCCTTTGTTTGACGAGGCTTTCGATGGCACACCCGACGGTGTGCGCTGGATCGAATCGCCCAAGGGCCATTTTTGGGCCGATCCGTTTGTTATCGAGCACCATGGCAAGAACTGGGCTTTTTTTGAAGATTATTCTTACGCTACAACGCGCGGCCACATCGCATGCGCGGAAATCTCATCCGACGGAAACTTCCTCTCTCCGCTTCCATGCCTGCAAAATCCTGCGCGTCATTATTCGTATCCCTACATTTTCCGTGAAGACCGCGATCTGTTCATGATTCCCGAAACGTGCGATTCCGGTTCGATTGATCTTTATCGCTGTACTGAGTTTCCGCAAACGTGGGTTTACGATTCCACTCTTCTCCGTGGGAAATTTGTCGATACTTCCATTTGGAAAGACGGCGGCTTGTGGTGGTTGATGACGACCAGCGCCGACCCGAACTTGCAAGCAGCTATACTTTTGCTGTTTTCCTCGGAACATCTCCGCGGGCCCTGGCAGTTTCATCCCGCCAATCCCATCTCGACCGACGTGCGCAATAATCGCGGAGCCGGGCGCATCTTCCGGTCCGGGCAACGCTGGATTCGCCCCAGCCAGAGTTGCTCTCCCAGCTATGGATACAGTTTTACTTTGAATGAAGTGACTAAACTTTCCACCACGGAATATTCCGAGCGGCCCATCCGTGAGATTCGGCCTGAGTTACTCAAAGGCATCCGCACTACCCACACTTACAACTGGATTCCGGGAATTGAATTGATCGATGGGACGAAGGTCATGCCATTGTCGAAGCTTTAATGCAGACCGTTTTACAGCTCAGTCCAGCAGCAGTACAACCCAATAAACTCCAGTTGGATACGTCTCGGTTCGGGCATGACATGCCCCGATCGAGAAGCTGCGCAGGTTGCGGCTTTTGAGCGCCGGCAGAGCATTGTCGGGTAATTCTTGGGGATGCAGGCTGGTATAGGTAAGCACACTATAGCGTTGCGCCAGTTGTTGAACCGGCGAGGTGCCGAGTTTGTCTGCTTGTGCCATGGAACAGGCCGCAGCATCTGTATTCGGCAGGTCTTGTTGCGCCAGATCAGCTTGATGGACTTCACGCCGCGTCCGCTCCACCGTCTCCGCAATCTGAGTTTTTACTTCTGCGATTGAATATGTGGGGAGGGCATGGCCGAAGTCCTGCACAACATACAGACGGTCACCGCTACGTACCACGCCTAACCCGATGACGTTGTAGTCCGGATTCAGCAGGTTTGCGCGATGCGGCGGAGAAAGCATCAAATTCCGTTGGGCATCCGCCGCGTCGAAATCGAGCGCCACGTTCTCGCCTTCCCGGTCCAATTGCGTGCGGGTTGCATCTGCTAAACGTTTTGGCAGGGAGAGTTCGCCATCAAACTGGTGAGAAAGTTGCCGCGCGGCAAACATCGCTTCCGCATGGATGCGCGCTGCCCGGCTCATGCCGGCATCGAGTGTCAAAAGTGGCGCGCCAGCTTGCTCTCGCGCTTGATTGGCAAGCTCTAAAAGCTGGCGTTCGGCGTCAGAATCGTAATCGGTAAAGGGAATGTCCGGGGAGGTTGCCGAGGCTGTCTTTAAAGTCGCGTGCTGCGCGGATTTGTCCGCCGCGTCGGCATTATCTTTGGAAGAAGCCAGCACCCGGCTCGATGGCTGAACCGAGGCGGCACTCATTCCAAGCAGAATCGTTGCCACAACTCTTCTGCTTATAGCTCCAGAGACCCTTAGCATTCGCTTGTGCCTACTCAACTCAACCCTGGGAAGGATTCGACTCAGGCTCAAACTTGCTGCTGGTGCTACGCTAGAAGCTGAAATCCACTGGGAGAAGTTACTTTCGCTATGGGACCTGGCATTGCTGGGGTCATTGGCCTGTTGTTTGGCAGCGGGATTGCATGGCTGGCGCTACGCGCACGCACCGCCGGCATGCAGGCACATTTGTCTTTGATGGAAAAGGAATTAGCGGATGAAAAGGCCGATCTGGCGCGGCTTCAGCAGGCCCAGGGCGAACTTATAGGCGGCAAAGCCCGCCTGGAATCGGCTCTGGAGGCCGAACGAAAGTCCAGCAACGAAAAGATCGAATTAGTCACCCGTGCCAGCGAAGAACTGCGTAACGCCTTTAAAGCAATGGCTTCCGACGCGTTGAAGAGCAATAACTCATCGTTTTTGCTGATAGCGGAAGAGACGCTAAAGCGATTTCAAAGTCAGGCCCGGGGCGACCTCGAAGCCCGGCAAAAAGCTGTGGCCGACATGGTGGCGCCGGTGCGCGAGTCGCTGAATAAGGTGGATGCGCAGATTCAGCAGATGGAAGTGGCGCGCGGGGATGCCTATGGCCAGTTGCGGGCCCAGGTGCAGTCGCTCATCACCACGCAGAAAGAGCTGCAATCGGAGACCGGAAATCTGGTGCGGGCGTTGCGCACTCCGAATGTGCGCGGGCGCTGGGGAGAGATTCAGTTGCGCCGTGTGGTGGAGATTGCGGGCATGCTCTCCTATTGCGACTTCACCGAGCAGGAAACCGTGACTACGGAAAGCGGCAGGCTGCGCCCTGATTTGGTGGTGAAGTTGCCCGGCGGCAAGCATGTAGTGGTGGATGCGAAGACGCCACTGCAGGCCTTCCTCGATGCCTTCGAGACGACTGACGAAGAAGCGCGGCGTGCGTGCCTGGCCAATCATGCGCGGCAAGTGCGCGATCACATGAATACTCTGAGTGGCAAGAAATATTGGGAGCAGTTTGAAGCGACGCCGGAGTTCGTGGTGATGTTTCTTCCCGGCGAAACATTTTTCAGCGCCGCGCTCGAACAAGACCCAGGGTTGATTGAGCAGGGAGTTCTCAACCGCGTGATCCCGGCGTCACCGACCACGCTGATCGCGCTGCTGAAGGCCGTCAATTACGGATGGAACCAGGAAAAGCTGGCGCGCAATGCGCAGCAGATCAGCGCCCTGGGCAAAGAGTTGCACGACCGCCTGCGTCTTCTCGCGGGGCATATTACTGCGGTGGGCACCGGACTGGACCGTGCAGTCGAGTCCTACAACAAAGCTGTCGGATCGCTCGAGAGCCGGGTGCTGGTTTCGGCGCGCAAGTTTTCTGAGCTGGGCGCGTCGGTGGCCGAGGATATTCCGGAACTTGAGCCCATTGAGACCACGGCACGGGCGCTCTCGTTTGATTGGGACGACGACGGCATGGCGGGGCTCGCCGAAGATGAGCGGAAGGGGGCTGAGAAACTTCGGCTCCTGTAAGTCGCTTGGAAAATACTAATCTCAGAAGGCTCTTATCCCGCCGGGCAATTCCCTGCCCTTTGTTGTGAAATCGGCGCTCCCTCCTGATCCCAAAGTGTCATGCGGAGATGTATCTTCCGGGCCTCCCGATGAGGTTGCGAAGCTCCGTTGCGCCTCAAGGTAGGCCCAATACCGCCGATAACTCCTAAAGACGGGCTGCGAACGCGGTAGCACTGTTCCCTCGTTCAGAGTCTTTGAGGAAAGGCAATGCAGATAGCACCCGGATCTCCGATCAAGGGTCTTCGCACACCAGATGATGTGTCCGTTGATTTGACTGTGATGCTCTGTGTGCTTTTGGTTGCGGGGCTGGTCAGTCATAGTTGGGCCGATACCTCCGAAGATGGCCGAGACAACGGCGCGCCGCTCAAGCACCTGAGCCTGGAGCAACTAGGCGACGTCGAGGTGACGACAGCTTCTAAAGAACCCGAGCAGGTTTGGCGGACGCCAGCCGCGATCTATGTCGTCACTCAGGAAGATATCCGGCGCTCCGGGGCCACCAGCATCCCGGAAGCTTTGAGGCTGATTCCCGGGGTTCAGGTGAGTCGAATTAATGAGGATCATTGGGCTGTGGGAATCCGAGGATTTGCCGACCAATTCTCTAAGTCGATGCTGGTGCTGATTGATGGGCGAAGTCTTTATACGCCGCTGTTCGCCGGTGTCTATTGGGCACTCCAGGATGGAATCATGCTGGAGGATGTTGAGCGCATCGAAGTCATCCGCGGACCCGGGGGCACCATATGGGGAACTAACGCTGTCAACGGCGTGATCAACATCATTACTAAAAATGCGAAGGATACGCATAGCGGGCTCGCCTCAGCCGGGGGCGGAAGCGTTGACCATGCCATTAGCGGGTTCCGTTATGGAAGTGGAAATGGGAAGGATTTCGACTACCGGGTGTACGGGAAGGGATTCAGCCGCGGAGCCGAATACCATCCCGACGGCGCCTCGTATGACGAATGGCGATTGGGACAGGTCGGGTTCAGGACGGATTGGATCACAGGCGACCGCGACCACTTAACCATACAAGGAGATATGTATAAGGGCGGTGTGGGCGAAAGTGTGGGAGTTGGATCGTTCTCTCCGCCAACGCAACTTATCGAGAACCAGGCTGTGGCCGTATCGGGAGGCAACCTGCTGGCGCATTGGCAGCACGACCTCCGCCAGGGCTCCGACATTCAAGTACAGGCATATTACGACCGGACTTATGCCCTCGCACCGCACTATGGCGAAACCCGCAACACATTCGACATCGACTTCATTCACCATTTGACGCTGCCCTGGCGTCAAAATTTCATCTGGGGAAGCGGTGTCCGTCTGAGTCCCAGCGAGTTCGTGCAAACGGTTCCCACGCTCGATTTCGTTCCCCATGACATCGCGAACAATGTGTACAGCGGATTCCTGCAGGATGAAATCGGCATTGCACCCAACAAATTTTCGCTGACGGCTGGCTCAAAGCTTGAGCACAACAATTACACCGGATTCGAGATCGAGCCGAGCTTACGTGCGCTGTGGGCGATATCTTCACAGCAGACATTCTGGGCAGCGGTCACACGAGCCGTCCGCACGCCCTCTCGCATCGAGGAAGATTTTCAACTTACCGATTTCGCACTGGCCAACCCGCTGGCCTACGTGGTGGTCGATGGCAACCATCAGCTGAAGTCCGAAAGCTTGATTGGTTTTGAGGCTGGGTACCGGACGCTGGTGACTCCGAAGTTATATGTAGATATTGCAATATTCCACAACAAGCATGACGACCTCATCAGTCTGGGAGCACCGGCGTTGGCTGTGGATACTACTCCCGCGCCGCCCCACTTCACCGTCAGCTTTCCCTACGTCAACGGACTCAAAGGGAATAGCGATGGCTTTGAGATTGCTCCGGACTGGAAGCTCACATCCTGGTGGCAGCTGAAGGCCACATATTCATATCTGAACCTGCATCTGGAGAGTGAGCCAGGCGCAGTCGACGGAGACGGGTACGTGAGTCTGGACGAGGGCTCAAGCCCGCACAATCAGGTCACGTTCGAATCGCAATTCAATTTGCCCAAAAAATTTGAGTTTGACCAGACCTATCGCTATGTAAGCGCTCTGCCGGCGCAAGCGGTCAACAGCTACAGCACGGCGGACACGCGATTCAGTTGGCTCTCCTCCCGGCAGATGGAATTTTCGGTGGTCGGGCAGAATCTGTTGCAGCCGCAGCATGCGGAGTTCGGTGGCGATCCCGGAGGGCTGGTGGGGATCAAGAGAAGCGTCTACGCGAACATCACCTGGAGGGAGCGGGCAAATTGATGGCTGGTGATCCGCACTGCCGCAAAGACGCTTGGCAGGGCCAGGCGAGATGGATTCGCCCGCGGGCGGGCCTGGCGGTCAAACTGTGCCTGCTGTTGATCGCGAGCGCGGCCGATGCGGCCCGGGCTAAGGCTTCCGGGGACGATCCCGAGAATGACGCGAACGCTGACGCGCCTCTCAAGCAAATGAGCCTGGAGCAGCTTGGCGACGTGGAGGTGACCACGGTTTCCAAAGAGCCGGTGAAGCTGGCGCGCACGCCAGCGGCGATTTATGTCATCACCCAGGACGACATCCGGCGCTCCGGGGCGACGAGCATTCCGGAGGCGCTTCGTTTGGCGCCGGGAGTGGAAGTGGCGCGTATCGATTCGGTGAAGTGGGCAGTCGGCATTCGAGGATTCGGCAGTCGTCTTTCCCGCTCGGTGCTGGTGCTGATCGACGGACGAAGCGTCTACTCGCCGCTGTTTCACGGCGTGTATTGGGAGGTGCAGGACACTTTGCTCGAAGATGTCGACCGGATTGAGGTGATCCGCGGCCCCGGAGGCACTATCTGGGGGGCGAATGCCGTCAACGGCGTGATCAACATTATTACCAAGAGCGCCAAGGGTACGCCCGGCTCGTTTGTCTCCAGCGGGGGCGGAAGCGTGAACCAGGGCCTGCCCGATTTCCGCTATGGCGCCAGCAACGGCAAGAACTTCGACTACCGCATTTATGGCAAAGGTATATACCGCGGCTCCGAGTTCCACCCCAATGACGACGAGTTCGACGACTGGTGGAGGGCGCAGGGCGGCTTCCGAAGCGACTGGAGCGCCAACCCGCGCGACACATTGACTGTGCAGGGCGATATGTACGACGAGAATGCGGGGGAGAGCGTTCAAATCACCAGCGAATCTCCGCCTTCACAGTACATCGTGAATAGTATTGCGGACCTTTCGGGAGGAAATCTGTTGGGGCGGTGGCGACGCGATCTGGGTGCCGGCTCCGATTTCCAGTTGCAAACTTACTACGATCGCGTGAACCGGCGGCAGGCGAATCAGGCGGAATACCGCGACACTTTTGACATCGATTTCGTGCATCACCTTCCGTTGTCGTCGCGCCACGACTTTCTCTGGGGTCTGGGGGCGCGCGCCAGCTCGGGGAGGGTTCCGGAGATCGTGCCCACCTATGTGTTCACGGTGAGTGAACGCACCGACCAACTCTACAGCGCTTTCGCGCAGGACCAGATCGCGCTGGTCATGGATAAACTCTGGCTCACGGTCGGATCAAAGCTGGTGCACAGCGCCTTTGTGGGCTTCGATTTGGAGCCGACGGCGCGGCTGCTGTGGGCGCCGACCGCCCATCGAACGCTATGGTCGGCCGTGACTCGGGCGGTCCGCACGCCCTCCGACACCGATGAGAATCTGCAGACGACCACACTGCTTTCGACCAATCCGTTGAGGTTTTCCCAGACCTCCGGCAATGACAAGTTCGTTTCTGAAACGCTGCTCGGTTATGAAGCCGGATACCGCAGCCTGATGAGCCAGAATTTTTCCCTCGACGTGGCCGGGTTCTACAACAACTACGATCACCTTTCCAGCACGGAGCCGGGGACACCATTCGTGCAGACGTCTCCGCAACCGACCCATGTCATCGATCCGTTCATCCGGGGCAATGGACTGCTGGGGCATACCTCCGGTGTCGAAATCGCGCCCGACTGGAAGCCGGCCAAATGGTGGCGACTCAAAGGTTCGTATTCGTATTTGTATATGGACTTGAGCCGGGACAGCAGCAGCCTGGACACCACCACCGTCAGTTCGACCGACGGATCGAGTCCGCACCACGAAGTGATGATGCAGTCGTTCTTGAATCTACCGGAAAGCCTGGAGCTGAACCTTGCGGGCCGCTATATCAGTGCCTTGCCCGCACAAGAAGTTGGCAGTTACGGGACTACGGACGCCGGAATAAGCTGGCACCCGACTGGACGATTTTTATTCTCAGTCGTCGGTCAAAACCTGTTGCAACCCCACCACACCGAATTTGGGAGTGACCCGGAAACCCTGGTTGGGATTCAGCACGGCGTCTACGCAAAAATAACGTGGAGGAGCGCGGCGAATTGACTTATGACACGTCCTCAATGCCAAGACGCGTTCCGCCGCAAAGTCCACGGCCTGACTTTGGGCCGACGGGCTTTCGCGCTGGGGCTGGTGACTGTCAGCGTCACTTGGACTATCGTCTTCATTTCGAGCTGCATTCCGGGCGCGCAAGCCCAATCCAGACCCAACGAATATCAGGTCAAGGCCGCCTATCTCTATAACTTCGGCCGGTTTATCCAATGGCCGACAAGCGCGACGGCGGCCAAGGGCGATTCCTTCACGATTTGCGTGCTCGGCCAGGATCCTTTTGGAACCGCTTTAAACACGACGTTAGCTACCGAAGCCATTAACGGCCAGAGCGTGGTTGCCCGGCGAATCCCCAGCCCTCAGGAGGCGCTGAGCTGCCGCATTCTGTTCATCAGTTCGTCGGAGAGCGAACGGCTCAAGCAGATTCTCGCCATCCTGGGCGATGCGAGCGTTTTGACGGTGAGCGATCTGCCGCAGTTCACGCAGCGGGGCGGCATGGTGCAACTGGTTTTGGACGGCAATAAAGTCCGTTTTGAGGTGAACCTGACGCCGGTGGAGCGGGCTCACCTGGCGATGAGTTCCCAACTGCTCAAGGTGGCGGTGAATTTAAGAAGAAGCGACCAGCTGGGAGACTGAGGCGCGATGTTCCGTTTTCGTGACTATTCCATCGCCAAGAAACTGACCTCGATGAACCTGCTGGTCAGTGGCGCCGCCCTGTTGCTGGCCGGCGGGGCATTCATAGTCTACGAGCTGATCACATTCCGGGAAACTCTGGTCGCGAATCTTTCCATTCAGGCCCAAATCGTCGGAAGCAACAGCGTCTCAGCATTGCTCTTCAACGATCCCGCTTCGGCGGAGAAGACGCTATCGGCTCTGCAGGCTGCTCCACATATCGAATATGCCAGCATCTACACTCCGGATGGACAGCCCTTTGCCACCTATTGGCGCGATACGGCGCACCGCGCGGCGCCTTTGCCTTCAATTCCAGCGGCGCAGACGGAAGTTCACTGGTTCAAAGACCGGCAGATTATGGTGGTTCGCTCCATTGTGTTTCAGGGCAAGCCGGCGGGCGTGGTTTGCATCCAATCCGACCTCGGGGAATGGACGGAGCGGTTGCAGAAATATGCCGTCATTGTGGCCGCCGTGCTGCTGGTGTCCCTGATGGCGGCGTGGCTGACCTCGTCGGTAATCCGGCGCTCGATTGCGGATCCCATCGTGGGTTTGGCGGAGACGGCAAGCATCGTCTCCCGCGACAAAAACTATTCCGTCCGCGCGCCCCGTACCAGCAACCGCGACGAACTGGCGGGGTTGATCACAACTTTCAATGAAATGCTGGCGCAGATTCAGGAACGTGACACGGCATTACAGTTTGAGATTGCGGAGCGCACGCAAGCGGAGGAACGGCTGACCGGGCAAGCGGAGGAACTCTCCCGGCAAGCCGGGGAATTGCTACGTTCGCAGCGGGTCTTGGAAACCCAGACGGTCAGGCTGCGATCCGTGCTCGACAACTCGAGGGAAGGGCTGATCGTAGCCGATGAGCAGGGAAAATTAGTTATCTGGAACCTGGCGGCGGAAAGAATCTTTGGCCTCGGAGCGTCCGACTTACCTCCAGAGAAATGGGCTGACCACTATGGAATTTATCTCCCCGACAATCTTGTGACACCTCTCACCGTTGACCAAAATCCCCTGGCACGTGCCATACATGGGGAAACGGTCGATAACGAATTGTTCATACGAAATCCCAACCTCGCGGATGGTGTTTTGATCGAGTCCCACACTATTCCAATGAAAAATAAAGACGGCGTGGTGTGTGGCGGGTTGGCGGCGTTCCGTGACATTACTCAAAGGAGAGCGGCCGAACGGGAAATCCGCAAGCTCAACGAAGAACTCGAGGCGCGGGTGGTGGAACGTACCGCGCAACTGGAAGCCGCCAACCACGAACTGGAAGCGTTTACCTACTCGGTGTCTCATGATCTGCGCGCCCCGCTCCGACATATCGGCGGTTTTTCCAAGATTTTGTCCGAAGATTTTGGGCCTAGCCTGGATCCGGAAGCACGGCAGCATCTGCAACGCATCCAGGACGGCGCGCACCGCATGGGGCTGCTGGTGGATGAACTCCTGAACCTGGCGCGGGTGGGCCGTCACGCCCTGCATCTCCAAGCGGCCCGGCTGAACTTGTTGATTGAGGAGGTCGTCACCCTGTTGCAGCCAGACGCGCAGGGCAGGGTGATTGATTGGAAGATTGCCGAGCTGCCTGCGGCGGAGTGCGACCCCATCCTGATCAAGCAGGTTTTTCAGAACCTGCTGGCCAATGCTCTCAAGTTCACCCGAACCCGCCAGCGCGCCCACATCGAGATCAGCCACTGGCAAGAAAACGGAAGAATGGTCATTGCCATTCGCGACAACGGCGTGGGCTTCAGCATGAAATACCAGGACAAATTATTCGGCGTTTTTCAGCGCCTGCACCGGGTCGAAGAATTCGAAGGCACCGGCATTGGTCTGGCTACGGTGCAGCGCATCGTCTCCAAGCACGGAGGAAAAGTCTGGGCGGAGGCGGAATTGGATAAAGGCGCAACCTTTTTTTTCACGCTCGCAACGGCCGAACCGGTTTCCGGCGAGCCTTTTGCGGGTGAACCAGAAACCAGGGAGAAAGTTGTGAACAGAGAACCCGCGGAAAAAACCGCCGCGGCAGGAGTACACGCATGAACTCAAAAGAAGTCGATATTCTGCTTGTAGATGATAGTCAGGACGATGTAGAGCTTACTCTGCACGCCCTGCGCTCGGAAAATTTAGCCAACAACGTTTTTGTCGTACATGACGGCGAGGAAGCGCTGGATTTCATTTTCTGCACCGGCGCTTTCGCGCAACGCTCCTCAGAACATCCTCCCAAACTGATTCTGCTGGATCTAAAGCTGCCCAAAGTGGATGGCCTGCAAGTGCTCGAACGAGTCAAAAGCGATGAGAGGACACGGAACATTTGCGTGGTCATGATGACCTCCTCCCGCGAAGAGCGGGACATGGCCAGCGGCTATAACCTTGGCGCGAACAGCTATCTCCAAAAACCAGTGGACTTCTCCGAATTCCGGAAAATGGTGAAAGTTCTGGGTCTGTACTGGCTGGTCATCAACCGTCCACCGCTGTCGAATGGCGTGGCGCACGCGGCAGGGCAGGGTAAATGAGCGGAACTGCAACCCAGATCGCGGCAAAGATAGCGGACGAACCAAAGGTCAAGCTCTGCGCTTTGCTCCTCGAAGACAACCGGCTCGATGCCGACCTGGTTCTGCGCGCACTGCGGCGGGGCGGGTTTGATATCAGCTCGACGCTGGTCCAGGACGAAGTCAGCTTCACCAGGGCGCTCCGCCCAAACCCGCCCGAGATTGTGCTGGCTGACTATAACTTGCCGAATTGGACGGGGCTGGATGCGCTCAACGTGCTCCAGCGGGAGGGCTTCGATATTCCGGTCATCCTGGTTTCCGGCGCGCTGGGAGACGTTACCGCCGTCGAGTGCATCAAGCGGGGCATCACCGATTACGTCCTGAAAGATGGCCTGGCGCGGTTGCCGGATGTCGTCCGCCGTGCCTTGCGGGAAAAACATGAGCGCAAGCTGCGCCACCAGGTGGAACAAGACCTGGAGAAAAAAATGGAGGAACTAGCCCGCTCGAACGCCGACCTCGAGCAGTTTGCCTACGTCGCCTCTCACGATTTACAGGAGCCGCTGCGCATGGTCGCGGCCTATACGCAACTTCTGGCCGAGCGTTATCGCGGAAAACTCGACGCCGATGCCGACAAATTTATCGGCTACGCCAGCGAGGGAGCTCTGCGCATGCAGGTGCTCATTCAGGATCTGCTGGCATTTTCCCGCGTAGGCCGCAATACGGCCCCCAGCGCCAGCGTCGATTGCAATTCGGTGATGCAGGAAGTATTGCAGACCCTCGCGTCGCCAATCCAGGAAAGTGGCGCAGCCGTGAGTGCCGACGATCTTCCCAGCGTGTGGGCGGACCGCACGCAGATTGTCCAGCTCTTTCAAAATCTGATTGGGAACGCCATCAAGTTTCGCGGCACGGAGCCTCCGGCAATTTCCGTTAAGTCCGAAAAGCAGGATAGGCAATGGCGGTTCACCTTCCGCGACAACGGAATCGGCATTCCTGCCGAATCGCTGGAGAATATTTTTGTGGTCTTCCAGCGCTTGCACACGCGCACGGAATATCCGGGCAACGGTATCGGGCTTTCCATCTGCAAAAAGATCGTAGAGCGGTCTGGCGGCAGGATTTGGGTGGAGTCGCAGGTGGGCTCCGGCTCGGCATTCAAATTCACCCTTCCCCTCAAAACTGCCGATGAACACGGGAGAACGAAACCTTGAAATCCAGACTTAAATTGCTCCTGGTAGACGACAATCCGGCCGATATCGGGCTGGCTCTTGAGGCGCTGTCGGGAAGCGCGCACCACAGCGAAATCACCAGCCTGGAAAATGGTACGGAAGCTCTGACTTTTCTTAACCGGGGCGGAAAGTATGCCGATGCGGCTGCTCCCGATCTTGTGATCCTGGATTTAAATCTTCCCGGATGCAACGGGCTAACGATATTAGAAACGATGAAGACTGGACCGGAACTGCGTCGAATCCCGGTAGTCATGTTTAGCACTTCGCGGTTGAGCCGGGATATTGTTCGCAGCTACGAACTGGGCGCAAGCTGTTACGTCAGCAAACCGGGAAATTTAAACGATTATCTTTCCGCGGTGAAATCGATTGAGAACTTCTGGTGCGGCTTTGCCTGCCTGCCACCCAAAGGAGAATGAATGGATCAACCAACCACCCAAGTGTTGCTCATCGAAGACAACCCGGGAGATGCGGATTTGGTGCGCTTGCGTCTGGTCGAAGGCAAGACGCCGGTCAATGTGAATTGCGTCAACCGGCTATCGGAAGGGCTTGCCGCGCTATCCAAAGAATCGCCGTCGGTTGTGCTGCTGGATCTGAACTTGCCCGATAGTCATGGCGCGGAAACCTTCCGCCGTGTTCTGGAACATTCGCCAAACGTCCCGGTCGTGGTTCTCTCCGGCCAGGACGACGAAGCGCTGGCCGCCAAGGCGATCCATCAGGGGGCACAGGATTATTTGATCAAAGGCAACATCTCCAGCAAGCACCTGGAGCGCGCCATCAGGTACGCGGTAGAACGGCAGGCACTACTGCGGGCGCTTGAGATCACGCAAAAACAGCAACTCGAATTTAAAAACCAGTTCCTTTCGCATGTTTCCCACGAATTACGCACCCCGCTTACTTGCATACACCAGTATGTCACCCTGCTTCTGGATGGGCTGGCAGGGCCTATCGCGCCCGATCAGGGCGATCATCTGAAAACAGTTTTAAAGAGCGTGAACCAACTCCATGCCATGATTCGCGATCTGCTGGAAGCTACCCGCGCAGAGAGCGGCAAGCTGCGGGTGGAACCACGCTGCATCGCTTTGGGTGAATTATTGCACCAGACCGCTGCCATGCTGCGCCCCACGGCGAACGAAAAACAGATTGGACTCGAAATTGCGCTCGACCAAAGATTGCCGCTGGTTCTCGCCGATCCGGACCGCATTCTCGAAGTGCTCATCAATCTGGTGGATAATGCGATTAAATTTACTCCGCCCGAGGGCGCTGTCATGTTGCAGGCCAGCATGGTGGATGCCGACCCCAGCTCCGTCTATGTTGCCGTGAGCGACACCGGGCGCGGCGTTACGCCGGAGGCGAAAACGCTGATCTTTGAACGCCTTTATCAAGACGGCGATTCCATCGACAACAACCGCTCCGGATTGGGGCTGGGCCTTTTCATCTGCAAAGAGATCGTTAAGCTCCATCAAGGACGAATTTGGGTTTCGAGCGAACCCGGCCAGGGCAGCACTTTTACCTTCACTTTGCCTGTGTACTCGCTGGCGAAGCTGCTTACTCCGGTGGTGACCTACCAGAATCAGTTGCGCCCGTCTTTTGTTCTGGTCTGCGTGGAACTGACGCCGCTTACCTCTCCGCCACGCGGCAATTGGAAGGAAACCTGGCATCAAGGCCTGGAAACTTTACGGCACTGTGTCTATCTCGACAAAGATTTGGTTCTGCCTCCCATGGGAGCGGCTGGGGCATCCGAAACGTTTTATGTTGTGGCCTCGACCGATTTGCAGCAATCGGAAGTGATGACCGCGCGCATCCGCGAACAATTGGAACGCGTCGTGAATTTGCAAAGCAAATGCACCGTGATCATCTCCGCGGTAGAGATTGAACTTCCTGCCGCAAATCCGGGAGAGAACTTGGAGCAGCAGGTTCAAACTCTCGCCGAATGCGTAAGCGGGATGATTTTGAAAAACATGGACCGGAAACAGTTTTCTGCCCCAAAAGCTCCGGGAAGCAATTGAAGAATTAAGAAACAAATCAATAAATAAGGAGAACCACCATGGCAAGACAGAAGATTTTGGTTGTCGACGACGATCCCGATCTTGTGAGAGCTTTACGGCTGCGCTTGCGGGCCAATAACTTCGAAGTCGCCACGGCTACCGATGGCTACACCGCCATCGCCGCGGCGCAAAAAGAACGCCCATCTCTGATCATTCTCGACCTTGGTTTGCCGGTTGGGGATGGCTTCGTCGTACTCGACCGTTTGCAGAGCATAGACGCGCTCTCGAGCATTCCCATCATCGTACTTAGCGCACGCGATCCCCAGAGTAATGAGGAGCGCGCCCTGAAGGCGGGAGCGGCGGCGTTTTTCCAGAAGCCAGCCGATAACGACGAACTGATGAATGTAATCCGGGTCAGCCTCGCACCGGAACAACAGCAGATGGCGCCTTGGCCGTCGTAGAATTAACTCCCTGCTCTGCATGGGATCGGGGCAGGGAGTTTGTTTCGCCACAAAGTCGCGCTTCCGCCGGTGTCCGTTTTTCTTCGCCTGATTGCTTAAACTGCTAACCCACTGCCTCACAATCACATACCGAATTCCACAGAAAGCTCCAAAAAGCGGTAACTGCCTTCCGGAAACCCATCTATAATCTCAGAAGTGCTGTAATTGCCACACTTAGCATTTCCTAAAAGCGGAAGCAACATGGCAGCGAAGTTGCTCATTGATGATCGGCGGAGTGTAATCGTTGACTCCATCTACCCCGTGAACGGTGCGGGACGACCACCGAAGTCCATGAACCGGGAAAGCCAAGTCCGATTCGTTGCCGTCCTGCTGTTCCTGCTGACAGTAGCTGCCGTTTTATTCGCCGGATTCAACTTCAACGCCGAATTGAAGACCGCCGTTCCCGAAGACGGCGTGTGGTGGATCGAAAATCACGGGCAGCTTATGGCGGATCGCCTCGATCCCAACGGCCCCGGAGCTAAAGGCGGAATCAAACCGGGAGATCAACTGGTTTCGATCAACGATCAGGAAGTCCGCGACATTTCCGGTCTGGAACGCCAACTTTACCGAACTGGCATCTGGTCCAAAGCAACATATTCCCTGCTACGGAACGCGGTCCCGTTGGATTCCAGCGTGATTCTGGTTCCCGCCGAGCGTTCTCTTAATTACTGGCTACGCCTGATTGCCCTTATCTATCTGGGCATCGGACTTTATGTCCTGCTGCGGCGCTGGACCGCTCCTGGCTCTACGCACTTCTATATTTTCTGCCTGGTTTCATTTATCGCTTACTCGTTCAAATACACCGGCAAGCTGAACGACTTTGACTGGACAATCTATTGGGGCAATATCGTCGCCGGAGTTCTGCAGCCAGCCCTGTTCTTACATTTCGTTCTGACCTTCCCGGAAAAACGCCTGACAGTCCGCAAGCACCCTTGGCTGCTGGCCTTGGTTTATGTTCCGGGCGCAATCCTTCTGGCTATTCATGTGGGCGCCATGCGCTGGTTGCAGGCCAGCGAGCGGCTGCGCTGGAATCTCGACCGCATGGAAATGTCCTACGGATCGCTTCTGTTTCTGGCTGCGGCCGGCGTGCTTTGGTATAGCTACCGCCGCGCCAGCACCACGATCCTGCGTCAGCAGTTGAAGTGGGTAACGCGCGGCACGATTCTCGCCATCATTCCCTATTCCCTGCTCTACGTAGTTCCCTACCTTCTGGGCGCGCTACCTGGCGCGGCCATGAAAATCTCCGCGCTGTCATTGGCTTTGCTCCCGCTGACCTTCGGTTACGCCATCTTCCGCTATCGCCTGATGGATGTCGACCTCATCTTCAAGCGTGGCGTGGTCTATACCCTGGCTGCTGCGACGGTAGTAGGAATGTATTTCGGCCTGGTGGCGGGCGTAGCCGAGCTGGTGCACATGCGGCGACCCGGCAGCGGCCCGGTCGGATTGATTCTTGCCGTAGTCGTAACCGCATTGTTATTCGATCCTGTACGCAAATGGATTCAGGATCGTATCGACCAGTTCTTCTATCGCACGCGCTACGACTATCGCCGCACTCTGCTCGAATTTGGCCGTGAACTCAATTCGGAAACCAATCTCGATGCCATGCTCTCTTCGCTCATGGACCGGCTTTCGCGCACGCTTGCAGTAGAGCGTGTTGCGATTTTTTTATCTCAGGATGACGCCGGGCGATTTGGGATGACAAAAGCTCTCGGCTTACCGGCATCCGGCAGTCTCGATCTATCTTTCCTGGAAGCACCCCGTCCCGAAGGCGCAGGCCATCTCTTCTTCGAGAATACCCATCAGGTGCCGCGCGAGAATCCGAGCGCGCAGCAAACCATTGCCCGTCTGGATCTGAATTACTACATTCCCTGCCGCGCGCAGCAGAAAACAGTTGCAGTCCTTGGCCTCGGAAAGACCATGCAGGGGGATTTTCTTTCCAGCGAAGATATGGAGTTGCTCGAAACTTTGGGCGGCTATCTGGGCATTGCCATCCAAAACGGCCAGCTCTACGCCTCGTTGCAGCAAAAAGCGGCGGAGTACGAGCGCCTGAAGGATTTCAACGAGAACATTGTGGAATCGATCAACGTCGGCGTAATGGCGCTCGATATGGAAGACCGCATCGAGAGCTGGAACGCGCAGATGGAAGTCATGTACGCGCTGCCGCGCTGGCAAACGCTGACGCAGCCGCTGAAAGTCATTTTCCCGCAGGAGTTCGTTGAAGAATATAACCGCATGCGGCGGGAGCCGGGCATTCGCAATTTATACAGGTTCCGCCTAAAAACGCCGGCTGGCGAACTCCGCACCGTCAATGTTGCTCTCGCCCCTTTGGTTACGCGCAAGTTTGAAGTGATCGGGCGGCTCATCATCGTGGATGACATCACGGAGCGCATGGATCTGGAAGCCCAGCTTTCCCAGGCCGACAAACTTTCGTCGATTGGTTTGCTGGCCGCCGGGGTTGCGCATGAGGTCAACACGCCACTCGCGGTGATTTCCTCCTATACCCAGATGCTCTCCAAGCAATTGCAGGGCGATCCGCAGAAATCCGGCATGCTGGAGAAGATAACGCGGCAGACCTTCCGCGCATCTGAGATTGTCAACAACCTGCTGAACTTCTCGCGCACCAGCGGCAGCGAAGTTGGCGATGTAGACGTGAACAAGGTGATCGGCGACACCCTCGCGCTGCTGGAACATCAGTTCAAAATCGCAAAAGTAGATGTCGAGAATATGCTTTCACCCAAACTTCTGCCGATTCAAGGCAATGCCGGCAGGCTGCAACAGGTATTTCTGAATTTGTTTCTCAACGCCAAAGATGCGATGCCGGGCGGCGGCAAGCTGCGCGTGAGCACGGCCAACGGAGACAGCGTGAGCGTCTCCGTCTCCGATACCGGATCGGGCATCGCTCCGGAGCATATTCAGCGCATTTACGATCCATTTTTTACGACGAAGACTTCGCTGCGCGAAGGCCAACCGCGCGGAACCGGCCTTGGTCTTTCCGTCACCTACGGCATCATTCAGGAGCACGCCGGTAAGATTCGAGTAGAAAGCCATCCCGGCACGGGCACCACCTTTACACTTGATTTTCCATTGAGCAGGAAAGCTGTACACGTTTAAACAAAGCGTTCACGAGGCGACCACGTTCAATCGATCTATTGTCGAGGACAAATATGTCTGAAACAGCAGTTATTCCGCGTGCCGGCCTGACTGGAAATCCAGGCCTGGCGGGCGCGGTTCTGATCATTGACGATGAAGCCGAGATTCGCGAGTCTCTGCAAACCCTGCTTGAAATGGAAGGCTTTGCCGTGGAAACGGCTGCCACCGGCGAAGCCGGCTTACAGCGCATCGGCGAGCATCCTTTCGACCTGATTCTGCTGGACCTCACTTTGCCCGGCCGCAACGGCATGGAGATTCTGGCCGAGATTCGCGCCCACGAAACCGGACTGCCGGTAATCATGATTACCGCCTTCGGCACCGTGGAAAATGCGGTGCGCGCCATGCAGGGCGGCGCGGTCAATTTCGTCCAGAAACCCTGGGACAACGAAAAACTTCTCGCCGACATTCGCGCCACGGTGGGCTGGCGCCGCGCCGAAGAAGAAAACGTTCAGCTCAAGCGCGCTCTCAAACAACGCTACAACTTCGAGAACATCGTCGGCAAAAGCGAGCCGATGCTCAAGATTTTTGACCTTGTGGGCCAGGTCGCCAACAGCCGCTCCACCGTGCTATTGCAAGGTGAAAGCGGCACGGGCAAGGAAATCATCGCCAAAGCCCTGCACCTGAATTCACCGCGCCATGACCGGCCTTTCGTTCCCGTCAACACCGGCTCCATGCCGACCGATCTGCTCGAGTCCACGCTCTTCGGCCACGTGAAAGGCGCTTTTACCAGCGCGATCGCGTCCAAAAAAGGCTTGTTCGAGATTGCCGACCGCGGCACATTGTTTCTCGATGAAATCGCCACCATGAGCCTGGAGACGCAGGCCAAAATTCTGCGCGTGCTGCAAGATCGCAGATTTATGCATTTGGGCGGAATTCAGGAGATTCAGGTGGATGTGCGCATCATCGCCGCCACTAACATCGATCTCCGCCAGTTGGTTCGGGAAGGCCGCTTCCGCGAAGATCTATTTTACCGACTGAATGTGATCACCATCGAACTGCCCCCGCTACGCCAGCGCAGAGAAGACATTCCGCTGCTCGTTCAATTTTTCCTGAAGCGATACGCCGAGGAAAATGACCGCCCCGTACGGCGGGTTACGCCGGAGGCGTTGCGGCCGTTAATGTCCTATGCGTGGCCGGGCAATGTTCGCGAACTGGAAAATGTAATCGAGCGCGCGGTGGTGTTGTCATCGGGAAGCGAGATCACCATCGATCTTCTCCCCGACAATTTGCTGGGGCGCGGCTCAACATTCACTCTTCATGACGCACCCACGGATGCGTCACTGTTCGAAGTTGTGGAAGACGTGGAACGGCGCATCATCAGCGACATGCTGGAAAAGTGCAACTGGAATCAGACCGAGGCCGCTGAACGCTTCAAAGTACCGCTCTCCACGCTCAATCAAAAAATCCGCCGGTTGAATATTGAGATTAAGAAGAAAACACGCGGATAGAAAGCAGCTCTCGCGCGGTGAACCGTTCCTTTACTGCCTGATCGGCAACATTCTCTGCTATAGTTCGGAAAAGCGCACTGTTCAATGCTGCGCTTCCAATTCGGCATGGAACTGATCTCGCCCACCGATCTCGCCAAAGAAAAAGTCCTAACGGTTCAGGATTACGTTCTGTTTTGCCTGCAAGCGGTCGGCAATTTCTTCCGCAAACCGCTATACGTCGCGGATATGGCGCTGCAAGCCGACGCAATCGGCGTAGGCTCTCTGCCCATCGTTGTCCTCACCGGCTTCTTCACCGGAGCGGTGCTCGCCCTGCAGGCCTCGAATACGCTGGAGCGCTTCGGTTCAATCACCCTGGTTGGGCAATTAGTTTCCACGTCAATGGTCCGCGAATTAGGCCCCGTGTTGACCAGCCTGATGGTCGCCGGCCGCAACTCCTCTGGCATGGCCAGCGAGTTAGGATCGATGGTGGTAACGGAGCAGATCGATGCCATGCGTGCCCTGGGCACCGATCCCATGAAGAAGCTGGTCACTCCGCGCGTGGCCTCGACCGTGTTCATGCTGTTTTTTCTCACCATCATTTCCGATCTCGTAGGTTTAGTCGGTGGACTAGCAATTGCCAAGCTTCTGTTGCGTCTCGATGCCCGCCAGTACTGGTACAACGCATGGGAAAGTCTGGTGTTTCAGGACGTCTTTATGGGACTGATCAAGCCGGTGATCTTTGGCTTTATCATCGCCACCGTTGGCTGCTACTACGGCATGAACGCACGCGGCGGAACGCAGGGGGTGGGCCGTGCCACCACTCAAGCCATGGTTGCGGCTTCGGTTTTGATTCTCGCCACGGATTTGATTGTCACTCGTTTTCTCATGGCGACATTGTCTTATCACTGATTCCATGTCCGCACCAACCCTGCCGCTCGCGTCCGCTCCAACCATTGTGAAAGACAGTTCCGCACCGGTCATCGTATTTGAAGATGTCGCGCTTTCCTTTGCCGATAACGAGGTGCTGCGCGGAGTTTCCTTCCATTTGCCGCGTGGTGAAACCAAAGCGGTGTTTGGCGTGGCGGGTTCGGGCAAAAGCCTGATTCTCAAACTCGCGCTCGGCCTCATCCGCCCGGACTCAGGACGCATTCTCGTATTGGGCGAAGACATCACCCAGATGCGCGAAGAACAACTCTTTGAATTGCGCGGCAAAATTGGAATGGTTTTTCAGGAAAGCGCGCTCTTCGATTCCCTCACCGTGCGCGAAAACGTAGCCTACCGGCTGATGGAAGAGCACGGCATTTACGATGATGACATCGATCGCAGGGTGCGGGAGGCATTGCGCTTCGTGGAACTGGAGCACACGCTCGACCTCGATCCCGCAGAGCTTTCCGGCGGCATGCGGCGCCGTGTAGCCATCGCTCGAGCTATCATCACCGAACCGGAGTTGCTGCTCTACGATTCGCCCACCGGCGGCCTCGATCCAGTGACCTCGAACACCATCATCGAGTTAATCGTAAAACAACGAGATGTATCCAAAACCAGCGCTCTAATGGTGACGCACCGCCTACAGGATGCCTTCACTATGGCATCTCATCAATTCGACAAGCAGGCGAATCGCATGGTGCACCTGCCCGCCGGACAGCACTGTGATGTTCCCATGAGCTTTCTAATTCTGCGTGACGGCAAAATTATCTTCGACGGTGATCTGAACCAACTGGCTCACACAGAGGACGAATATATCCGGGAGTATATTTCGTAAAAACGTAGAAACAGAGACTAGAGTTCAGGGGATAGGGAGAAGTGGTCGGTAGCCAACCTAATCTCTGGCCCTAATCCCTGTTCCAGATCAACTTCTCACTTCCCTGCCATCATCTTCTCCACATCTTCCGCCTTCGACGGCAAAGCGGCGCTTAGCTTAATCAGCTTTCCATCCTGGTCCACATAATAATCATCTTCGATACGCACGCCGATTTTCTCTTCGGGAATATAAATCCCTGGCTCGATGGTGAAAACATGGCCCGGCCCCAGCGGAGCATTGTGATCCGTGGCATCGTGCACGTTGAGTCCGACAGGATGGCCGAGACCGTGAATAAAATACTGTCCCAGCGGCTGGCCGTGCAGGTCTTTGCCGTGAGTATTGATGTATTCGTAGGCAACTTTGTGGAGCGAGTCCGGGTCATCACGCTTCATATTGGACTTGCCGGATTTAAAAGCCGCTTCGGCAGCCTGCTGCGCTCCCAGAACAATGTCGTAGATTTCACGCTGTCGCGCGGTGAAGTGGCCATTAATGGGAAGCGTGCGTGTGATATCGGACGCGTACATGGAATATTCGCCGGCTGCATCGATCACCACAACATCGCCGGACTTCATTACGTTGGAATCGTCCGAGTAATGCAGAACCGTCGAGTAAAAACCCGATCCCACGATAGGCGCGTAGGCCGGCCGCTCGCAGCCGCGCTTGCCCCATTCATACTGCATCAGCGCGGCAATTTCCCGCTCGTTTATCTCGGGCTTTACCGCTTTGAACGCGGCAAAATGTGCGGCTACCGAGGCATCCACAGCTTTACGAATCAGCGCAGCTTCTCCCGCATCCTTCACGGTGCGAAGCGATTCGATCATCGGCTTTACATCCTGAAAGCTCAAAAACGAATTGACATCTTTCAGGAATTCCAACGGCTCGGTGCTGGCCGAAGTTTGATCGTGCGCGGCCACGTCGGTATAAACAACCGGCCGGATTCCAGAGCTCACCTTCATCACTTCATCGGGAAGCTGAGCCATGTCTTTGACATAGTCGAAGCCAGTGATCTTTGGCGCATCGGGATTTTCTGGCCCAATTTTTGGACCAGTCCATTTTTCCTGCGTCAGGTTGCGCGGAGGAAGAAAAAGGATTTCAGTATAGGAACGCGCCGCTTTGCCGGAAGCGGCCTCGGCTGCCGGCGCGATCAACAACGCCGCGCCCGGCTCCGTTATGCCCGAAAGGTAATAGAAATTGTCATCCTGGCGAAAGCCGTAAAGATCGTTTGGCCCCTCGCTTTCCATGGGAGCAAAGAGAACAACCACGCCGCCAACTTTCTTAGCGAGGGCTTCGCGGCGGGCATGATAATCAGAGTTAGGCTGCCGGTCGAGCGCAAAAGTAGTCGCACTCGCACAAAAAATAAAGCAGGCAACAAGATTTGCCAAAAGAAAAGAAGTCAAACGCTTTCGCATCGTTCAATCCATCCCCGTTCGAGAGTTCTGGTCGACAAACTTCCCTGCTACTTCTGCCCGCCAGTCGCACTCTGCTTCGCTTGCAGGAAAGAATCAACGTTGCTCTTGTCGATGAGAGCAGAACCAGTATCTACGAATGAGGGGATTGGCGCAAAGCTGTCCTTCGACCAATCGGTTTCGAGCGAAGATGGTTTGTGATGGTAAAGATTGTCGAGCATCTGCATGCCGACAAAGGCCATGGTGTATGGCTTTTGCGAAATCGTGGCGGCAATTACTCCGTTCTTGATGAAATCGAGAGTTTCCGGGTCGGTATCCATGGCCATCACAACCTTGCCGGTGATGTGGTAACTGTTGAGCACGCCCGCAACTTCCTTTCCCGATTGCGCTTCCAGGCAGACAAAAGCATCCACTTGATCTTTTTCCTTGCCCACAATCTGCGTGGCCGTATCGAAGGCAATGCGCGGATCGCCCTGAATATCCACCACGCGCGTGATTTTGATTCCCGGCGTCCGCTCCAGCGCATCGCGGTACCCGTGCAGACGTTCCTGCATGTTTCGTTGGTCAGGCATGGTGAATACCACGACGTTGCCTTTACCCTTTAACTCCTGAGCCAGTCGCATGCCGCCAGTCGTGCCGACTTCATAATTATTGGTCCCAATAAAAAAGAGCCGTTTGCTGGCCGGAGCATCGGAATCCACCGTAATCACGGGAATTCCAGCAGCGATGGCCTTATCGATACTGTCTTTCAACAACGTTGGATCGGTGACACCCAGCAGAATTCCTGTAGCTTTCTGTTGCACGGCCTGATCAAGCGCATCGCGTTCGGCTTTCGGGTTATAGGTATTGGGTCCGAGAAAATCGGTGCGCACTTTAAATTGTGCGCCAGCCTTGGTGAAACCTGCGCCCGCGGCCTGCCAGTACGGCACTTGCAGATTGGCAGCTACGAACACAAAATACTCATTGGAATCGTGAGCGCCACAACTGAGTAGCGACGCAATAAGAATCAGCAGAAAAACCACAGAAAGTATTCTTTGAGAGCGGAGCATCGGAATCTTCTCCTTCGAACCGCGATGTACTTGCCACGCGGAATCGATCGGTATACCCGATGGGATATTTTGTGAGTGAATTGTAGACGAGCAGAAGGCCTAAGAAAAGCTCTTTCCCGCAAAGATCAGACAGCTTTCGGAAAATTGAACCCTATACTCCCACGGGAAATGGCTTGGTGTGGGATTCCGCGCTCAGGGCCGCGCCTGAGAATCGGCCTTGTAGCAGAGACATCAATCCCGTATACCAATACCCCACAACAAACAATAGAAGAAATGGAATCGTCACATAGTTCTCGTTTTCAACCGCATAGAAAACTGTGAACGCGAAGTAGGTGCCGATCACCAATTCCAGCCAGGGCACCCAGCCCAGGCGTTTGCGATATTTCGTGGCCCCGACTTTGTCTTTCTTCGATTCCACGTGATACTTGGGTGTGCGCGCGAAAGCGCTCTCCTTGCCGATGAGAGCTTCGATCACGGCTTTCGTATTTGTAATCGTCAATCCAATGCCGAGAGCCATAAGAAATGGCAGATACAACAATGCCCGCGGCCATTTCTTAGGAAAAAGCTCCTTCTGAGAGACCAGATAAAAACTTGAAATCGAAAATGTCGAGGCCATGAACAGCGGCAGGTCGATAAAAAGCATCTGAAACCATCCCTGATAAAAGCGGATGATCATCGCCGGCAACATCAATACCGAGAGCACAATCATCAGCGGATAGCTCAGGTTCGCGGTCAGGTGATACCAGGCTTCGATCTTGGTATGCAGCGGCGCATCGCTGCGCATCACACGCGGCAAAATTTTCTTCCCAGTCTGAATCAGTCCCTTGGCCCAGCGTGCCTGCTGGGTTTTGAATGCGGTCATCTCCACCGGCAACTCGGCTGCGCATTCAACATCCTGCAGATAAATAAATTTCCATCCCTTAAGCTGCGCGCGGTAGGAAAGATCGGTGTCTTCGGTAAGCGTGTCGTGCTGCCAGCCACCGGCGTCGTCGATCGTGGTGCGCCGCCAGACTCCGGCCGTGCCATTGAAGTTGAAGAAGACGCCGCTGCGGGCGCGCCCCGAGTGCTCGAGCACGAAATGGCCATCGAGCAAGATGGCTTCCACTTCCGTGAGAAAGGAATAATTGCGATTGATATGCGTCCAGCGCGTCTGCACCATGCCTATCTTGGCATCGGTAAAGTGATGAATCGTGCGCAACAGAAAATCCTCTGGCGGAGTAAAGTCGGCATCGAAAATCGCGACGAATTCCCCCTTCGCAGTCTTTAAACCTTCAGCCAAAGCTCCCGCTTTAAACCCCTCGCGGTTGGTGCGGTGGTGATAGCTGATCGGACTTCCCAGAGCGGCATAGCGTTCGACCAAATTGCGCGCCACTTCGATAGTTTCATCGGTAGAGTCGTCGAGCACCTGAATGTCGAGCCTCTCCCGCGGGTATTTCAGCTTGCAGATCGAATCCAGCAGACGCTCGACGACGTACTGTTCGTTAAAAATCGGCAACTGCACTGTGAGCCGGGGCAACTCTTCAAAGTACGCAGCCGGATCGCTCGTACGCTTATCTTTGTGCTTGTAATAGAGGTAAACCAAAACATAACGGTGCATTCCGTAGGCTGCCAGCAGGACCAGCACGATAAAATACGGGACCAGCAGCGCGCGATCGAATCCATCGGTATGGTAAAGGCCCTGAAATGTCTTATCTAAAAGATGCTGGCGAAGATACGGCATGACGCCCTTGGGGGCAGTCCATGCAGCCAGCGCGGAAGACAGGATGAGATCAGAACGCAGCAAAGGGTCGGGTCGAACTTTATATTTTACTGGATTCCAGACTGATCGATTATGGAACAGTTTTCGTGGTTGTTTTTCAATTTGCAGCCCGCGCAGCCCAAGCCAAGCCGTCAGGATCATGACCAGCCTCGATGCGGCCTACTACTTCCATCGACCGCAGATCGATGACGGCCACGTAGCCGTCGGGTGAGCACGCCACGAAGGCCCGCGCGCCATCCGGCTGCATGAGAATGCCGGCTGCGCCGCGCCCAACCGCGATTCGTTTGACGGTCTTGCGGCTGGCGCTGTCGACGACCGTTACACCTGATCCACGCAATGAAGAAATGAGAACGAGTTTCCCGTCAGGCGTGAACTTCAGCCGGTTCGCGCCGCCCACATCGGCCGCGAGCGTTTCTTTTATTTGCTTGCTCGCAACATCGATAATGGAAACCGTTCCATCGCCCGCATTGGCTACCCAGATTTCCCTCCCGTTAGGAGAAACATCGAAACCCTCGGAGCCATTGCCCACGCGCACTACGGTTTCGTTCCAATCAGGCGCGCCTGTCGGATTCACGCTCTGCTCAATCACACTTACCGTGCCGGAGCTCACGTTGCTAGTCACAATCGACTTCTCATCCGCAGATACGTAAATCATGTGGGTTCTGTTCTGGCCAGTGCCCTGTATCCAATCAACCTTCTTCGCCGCCGGATCATACCTGCCAATGGCCTTGGCGGCTTCCGCTGTGAACCAAACTTTTCCACCAACAAAGACTAATCCGTGCGGGCCACGCAGAGGCCCAAGATCGATAGCAGGCAACGCTTTTTGCGTTACGAGATCCACGACCGCCAACGTGTTGTATGCGCCGGATCCGTAGTTGGACGCATAAGCAGTCATGCCATCGGCGGAGGCGATGACTTCGTGCGGATCATTCCCCACCGGCACCCGAGCGATCACTTTCAGATTGGAAGGATCGACAATGAGCAGCATGCCGTCGTGCTTGGCAAGTATCAGCAATGCGTTCGAAGGAGTGCTCTGGGCATGGACCTGGCCCACTCCAAACACACCGAGCAGAACAATAGCGGTGAATGCGGATTTCATTATTGCCAGAATACGCCATCGAGAGCCCACAGCGGCGATAGATCCGGCTGCTGTTGATAACCCTTCTGTTGTTGATCTTTATTTATTATTTATTGCTGGTCTTCAGCTTCCGGAATCGTTTTAAGCTGCAAGCTCGCGCGCTCTCCCTCGCTCACGCGCACAGTCTTACCCTGGCCTTCGTAGCTTTTGAGAAATTCCGGGCTATAGTAGGCCTCGCCGTCAACACTCTCCCAGGCAAAAACCGTGTATTCGCCCGGCGGCAAGCCGCGCAGGCGAAAGTGCCCGCTTTGATCGGCGACAGCTTTTTGGTAGCGATCGAAATGGTTGCGAAATCGCATTTCAGGGACCGCGACGACAACAGCATCAGCAACCGGTTCATCTTTGGTGTTTGCTGCTACGCCTTCAACACTGGCTCCGTTGCCGCTTACCACAACATCGAGCGTGCTTGCTCCTCCGTTAACGCTGAATTCAGAAGCGGTCACATCGCGCCCATTGGCCGCCGCGGATTTTAGAAACCAATCCGGCATCACGCTGGAATCAGAAATCTGAACCGAATAATTTCCCGGTGGAACATGTTTCCACTCAAAGCTTCCATCGGCATGCACCTGCGCCATAGCGGAAGCATCGATGCCAACAGTGCTGGATGAATCGTCTTCATCAGCGACGCGCAGCAAAAGAAACATCTGGCTGGGATCGGGCCGGGCAGCGCCGTTCGCTTCCATACGCAGACGCCCGCGGATGGTGCCGCCAACCTGCGGAGCGAGCCGAATGCTGTCCACACTTTCCGTCACTTGCAGGGACTGGCGCGCCATCATGGGAGCGGCAGCATTCTCCACCGTTGCTACAATCGTGTAAGCGCCAGGAGCAACATCGCGAATTTCGAAGCTGCCGTCTTTGTGCATCTCCGCGCCATTCAATACCAAACTGAAATCTTTCGATTGCAGCATGATCGCAGCTGTCGAACCGGATGGCAGATTTGCGACCGAGCCTCTTATGGTGAGGCTCGGGCTGGGCGTTAGCGAAAAATTCACCGGGAACTCATCGCCCGCATGCAATTGAATAGGGGCTGCCTGACTGCGATCGCGAGCGCCGGGATAATACGTAGTTTGATAAGCGGTCGGCGCCGTTTTATCGGGCGCTGCATCGCTGCGGCGCGGAGCAATGCTGGCAGTCTCAATCAGGCTTCTGAAGTCCGGCGGCGGAATGACCGAAACAAAATAATTTCCCGCGGCAAGATTGGCAATGCGGTAGTCGCCAAGATCGTTGGTACGCTCTGCCCCGGATTGCTGCCAACGGCTGCGCCCCGCAGCAAAAGTCTGGTGAAAAACGGTAACCTGCGCTTCCGGCATGGGATCGCCGTCTTCATCGGTCACGCGGCCTTCTACCACCGCGGACGCTTGCAGACGAATCACCAGATCTTTTAGTTCCTGCCCAGCAGTCAGCGTTACAAAACGCCCTTCCATGCGATGGCGGTGCTTGTCGATCTCCTGGTAACCGGGGCGCTCGACAAACATGCGGTAGCGGCCGGGCAAAATATTTTCGATGCGAAAGCCGCCATCCGTACCGGCTAGGGCCGTGTAGTTTGAACCACTCTCGTTCGGAGCGATCAAGGCAATCAGTTCGACCACGGCTTTTTTTACCGGCTCACTGCCGGGATCCTTGATGACGATTCCGGCAAGTGTAGCGTTTGCCGAGGTTTGTTGTGCCGATAGATCGGCTTGCGTCGAAAGCACAACAGCGGCTACAGCAAGCCACAACAAACATCTCGAAGCAAGCTTTACTCGCATATTTGAAATGGAGAACCGAGGAGGAGGAAAAGCGAAACCGGGTCGAGGGAGCATTTGACCAAAATCATTCTAACCCAGAATTTCACGCATATAAATCCCCTATTTCGAGAAATGCGCAAAGCTGTAAGAGCTAAAGAATCAGCTACTTGCATTGAAAGCGATTGGTCATTGGAACGATTTTCCGCCCGATAAGCAAGAGTGCCCAGCAAAAAAATAAAGGGCGCCTACAGCTTGTTCAACCCATCCAGCGCGGCGAACATAGAGGCATATTCCAGGCCGATAATTCCTGCGCCCACGACCACCAGTTCACGAGGAACTTCTTCAAGGCAGTGAACCTGATCAGAATCGAAGATGCGCTTGCCGTCGATGGGCATATCGGCGCTGTGGGCGGGGCGCGTGCCACAGGCGATCATCACATGGGAAGCGCGGATCAACTGTGAGCCCTCGTCGCTTCTGACTTCCACGGTGTGAGGATCGAGAAAACCGGCATCACCTTCAAATGTGTCCACATAATTCCGGCGGAGCTGCGCTTTAATGACTTCAACTTCGCGCAGCATGACGGACTGCGCGCGAAAAGTCAGGTCCGACATGGCAATCCGATCTTTCAGTACATAGCCACGTCCGTAGAAAGTACGCTGACGGAAGCCGCTCAGGTAGAGCACGGCCTCGCGCAAGGTTTTGCTGGGGATGGTTCCGGTGTGAACGCAAACGCCGCCAATGGTTTTCTTGCGGTCGATAATGGCGACCTTCTTGCGCATTTTGGCGGCGCAGATGGCCGACTTTTGCCCTGCCGGTCCGCTGCCGATGACCACTAGGTCGTATTCGGTGGGTTCCATAATTTTGCGTTTTTGAGGATAACGAAAAGCTATCACTATCTTTATCGACAAAAGAAGTGAATTGCTGAAATGTAACAAGATTTTCACAAAAAGGAGAGCGGCGAAAATCTGACCTTTACTTTCGCGCCAATGGACGACTCGATGGAACGATTTGCATGGAATAGGATTGCCCCATCACACATCGATAATTTTTCTACGATTAAACATCGGTTGGGCAAGTGCCGCGCGGTGGTACACTAACCGCCCCAAGACCGTAAATTGGGAGTTAAAAAATCAGATAGAGGTGCAATGTCTACCAGAGGAAATTTCCTTACCAATAATCTCTTTCGCAAAATTGCGGGCGCGCTCGCTCTCGGCACTCTTTGTTTCGCATCGCTAAATGCACTGGCGCAAGTTTCGAAAACCATCACCGACGATGGAGCCGTCATCAGCACTACCCAACCCAAGGCGAACACCGTTGTTCCCAGCGCTCATCCTAAAATCGAAGAAGCCCTGCCCGCGGGTTCGGTAGTAGTTTTCTCGAACTTTGGAACCGGGGACAATCTTTACGGACCCTCCGGCTGGACCGAAGCCGGTCTGGAAGCCAACGACTTTCCGATCGCTGAAGCTATGTCGTTCACGCCGGCAGCCAACTACGCGCTGGTTCGTATCGACATCGCAATGACCTACGTGAGCGGAACCAACGGAATGACACTGATTCTCGCCCAAGACAATAGCGGCATTCCCGGTAAGCCGCTCTTCAAAACAACCTTCACCAACCTTCCGGATTTCGGAAGCTGCTGCACGATTCAGACGGTTACGCTGAACCCGCAAACAAGTCCGATCGCGCTGAAGAGCGGCCACACGTACTGGCTCTATCCGATGCCGGCCAACACCACCAGCTACCTTGTGTGGAATCAGGACACCACCAATCAGGGCGGAAACGGCGCCGTCTCCAGGGATTATGGCAAGACCTGGAACCCGGCCGCCCTCAGCCCGTTCGGCGCGTTCGATATTTACGGAATGCAGGTGGGAAAGTAGTTTTTTTCGTATCGCTCAAGAGGACTGCCAAAACAGCCCTCTTTTATTGCGCTATCTTATGTGATTTGGTTTGAAGGTGCGGTTTCAGCCGCACGGTTGAGTTTATGCAAGATCACAGTGGCTTAGCCGCGCCTTCAAGAACAAGTCAGCTATCCTTGCGATAAAGCAGATTGCGCATCGCTTCCCGGCGCGCCTCATTGGCTTCTTTTTCGTTCTTGCGTTCATCTGCGTCCCTCCCGGGTTTTGAGGGATCGGCAGCGCCTTCTTCGCTGCACGACGGGCAGCGGTTGGCAAAGCCAGGTTTCCCGGGCTTCAGCTCGAACTCGTCGCCACAAGCGACGCAGGTTTTTATCGGGTAGGCCACACTCTTTTCTCTCTATATTTATTTATAAATGATACAACTTGCCACCGTCATCGCGCGAGACGCGACCCTTCGATTTTTCAAACCTCTTCCCCGTGGGCGACTCGAAGACAAATCCGGCAATTTGACAGTGTATGATTTCTAGCCGGAGGGACAGAATGAGCGCATCGTGGCGGGCGGCTATGACTTGTAGTTTGATTGTGGCGGGTGTAATCGCCGCAAGTACTCGGGGATTTTCACAAACCAGTTCGGCTTCAACCAGTGAGGCGGCCAAGGCCTCCCAGACTTTCAAGCTGATCCCCGGGTTGGACAAAGATCTCATGGACTCGGCCGCGGACCCGTGCGTCGACTTTTATCGCTACGCTTGCGGCAACTGGAGCAGGCTGCATCCCATCCCAAGCGATTCGCCGTACTCCGACCAGTTTTACAATCTCGATCAATACAACCGGCAAGTGCTGCATGGCATTCTCGAAAGCGCAGCCACGGCTGGCAGCGGGCGCGATGCGAACACACAGAAAATCGGCGACTACTACGCGAGTTGCATGGACGAAGCCGCCATCCAGAAGAAAGGCCTGACGCCGCTGCAACCGGAATTGGACCGCATCAACGCGCTCTCCAGCAAAGATCAGCTTCCGGAGTTACTGGCGCACTTTCAGATGATCAACGTCAATGCGTTTCTGGGATTCGGCTCCCAACAGGACTTCAAAGACGCGACGAAAGAGATTGCAGCAGTATCGCAGGCCGGGCTGGGTTTGCCGGAAAAAGATTATTACCTGCGCACGGGAGAAAAAGACGAAGAGATTCGCAAGCAATACGTGCAGCATATCGGCAACATGCTGAAGTTGCTCGGGGCGAGCGAGGCGCAGGCATCAAGCGGCGCGCAGGCCATTATGAAGCTGGAAACGGCGCTCGCCAAAGTGTCCCTCGACGTCACCGCGCAGCGTGATCCGCACAATATTTATCACATGATGTCCAATAGCGGGTTGCAGGCGCTCACGCCGACCCTAAACTGGGAGCGATTTTATCCCGCGACCGGCTCGCCGCAGTTCAGCGAAATCAACGTAGCTGAGCCGGAGTTTTTCAAGGGGCTGAATCAGGTGATTGCGGAAACCGACCTGGCGACCATCAAGGTGTATCTGCGGTGGCAACTGGTGCAGTCATTGCCGGGAACTGTGTTGCCGAAAGCTCTGGATGACGAACAATTCGATTTCGGAGGACGCAAGCTGGTGGGTGTTCCCGAGCAGGAACCGCGCTGGAAGCGTTGTGTAACCGGCACCGATGGCGCGCTGGGCGAGGCCTTGGGCAAGGCCTATGCCGAGCAGAAATTTTCCGCGGCGAGCAAGGAACAGTCGTTGCAGATGATTCATGACGTCGAAGCCGCCATGAGCCGCGACATTGAAAGTCTCGACTGGATGAGCCCGGAAACCAAGAAGCTGGCGGAACAGAAGCTGCACATGATCGCGAATAAAGTTGGCTATCCGAACCAGTGGCGGGACTATTCAAAATTAACCGTGCAGCGCGGAGACGCGCTGGGCAATACCCTGCGCGCATTCGAGTTCGAGTCGCACCGTCAACTGGATAAGATTGGCCAGCCGGTGAATCGTGATGAGTGGGCAATGTCGCCGCCCACGGTCAATGCCTACTACAACCCCAGCATGAACGACATCAACTTTCCGGCTGGAGTTCTGCAATCTCCATTTTTCGATCCGGCTTCAAACCCCGCCTTGAACTATGGGCACATCGGCCTCTTCATGGGCCACGAAATTACTCACGGATTCGACGATCAAGGGCGGCAGTTCGATGGACACGGCAATCTCCACGATTGGTGGACCAAAGAAGATGCCGACAAGTTCACCCAGAAAGCGGAATGCCTGGTGAACGAATACAGCCAGTTCAGCGTAGGCGACACCAAGTTAAACGGCAAGCTGACCCTCGGCGAAAATACCGCAGACAACGGCGGAGCGCGTCTGGCCTACATAGCCTTTCTGGCGCGTGCAGCGGAGAAGGGGTTGGACCTGGATAAAAAGATCGCCAGCGGATACACGCCCATTCAGGAATTTTTCCTGGGATTCGCACAGGATTGGTGCGCCGAGTGGCGTCCGGAACTGGAGCGCCTGATCGCAACCACCGATCCGCACTCCCCCGACCGTTTTCGCACCAACGGAGTCTTGGTCAACATGCCGGAGTTCGACAAAGCTTTCGGCTGTAAAGCAGGCCAGCCCATGGTGCCGGTGAATGCTTGCAGGGTTTGGTAGGCAGCATCACAAAATAAACTATTCCCCAAGCATTTGTCATTCCGACGCGCGAGCGAAGCGAGACAGGAATCTGCCTCGCCGCGAGGTAAGCGATTGATACCGCTCGCGACGCTAGCGGATGACGTGGACGCCGACATCAAGCTTAAGCTGTTTCCATATCCGCTCGGTCGTGTACACGGGAGCGTCTAGCGCAAGTCCCAAAGCCAGACATGCCCGATCTCCTAATGACAAACCCAGATGCTTAGTATCCGATGCTAGATTACCCGCGATGCGGGCCTGCTTGGAATCAAAGGAAATTATTTCGCGTATCGGGCTGGTCGCATCTTCCCAAGCCTGAGCCGGACTCCATCCTGAATTGACAAGTTTTGTCTGCACTTCTGCGAGGTTGACCGTGCTGGCAGTGGCGTTGGCCAACAGTTGGGGAGATAGCTTCTCGGCTCCGGGTTCGCCTTTTATGATGGCGAGAATGGCGGAGGCATCGAGGACAATTTTATTCACGCTTGGCTGCCTCGCGGCGCTCGGCCAGCAACTCCTTCGCCAGAGATCGCCCAGGCTTTAAGTATTTTCGGGCGCGCTCCTGCGCCCGCCGGATACGAAGCTGCTGCGTGGTAATGCGCAACTCATCATCTTCGAGGCGCAGCACGACTTCGTCCCCGGCCTCGATGCCAAGAGCTTTGCGGAATGAGGAAGGAATGACGAGCCTGCCATTTTCGTTAATGCGGGTTCGAGTCTCTATTTCCATGGCAAATTACTGAATAAGAGACATAATTATAACACTATGTCATTAAATTCATAAGCGATCATTATTTCCCATCCTTAAACAAACGCAGTTTCGTTCTGACGGGCGAGCGAGGTGAGTCGCAGATCTGTTCTCGCGCTTTTGGCTCCGCGCCAGTATTAGTGCTTGACAGGTTTCATAGCCTGCGGCTACGATCCGCGTGTATTTGGGCCCTCGCGTTTACTAAGACGCTACATCTCAGGAGGTCAACGTGAAGAAGCCAAAGAAACTTGCTATTAAGAAGGTAACTCTGCAAAATCTGGATGAGCCCACGCTAAACCAAGTCGCGGGCGGCGACAAACCTACCAAGCCCAACTTGCCCGGGCCTACAAAAATTTCCGCGTGCTGTTACACCGGCTATCCATGCAATCCCTATTAAATGGCGACGGGGCGAGTTAGATGCCAATTACCGGCATTCGCGATGGCCTCGGAATACTACGAGGCCATTTGCGACTGCCGCGAAGTTAAAGCGGTTATCCTAGCTTCGCGCAAGAAAAACGAAAGTGGAACCTGCGGTGTGTTTCTCAGTTCAGGAAATACTGCCGATACAACGTATCCCTACGCGCAGGCTTGAACCCCGCATCCCGAATAATCCGCCGCAACTCTTCTTCGGTGGTGCAATTCGTCACGCCTGCCGCACGCACAACATTTTCTTCCAGCATCACCGAACCAACATCATTGCCTCCGAAGCGCAAGCCCATTTGGCAGACTTTGAGGCCTTGCGTGACCCAGCTCGATTGCACATTGAGGAAGTTTGAGAGAAAGATGCGCGAGATGGCCAGCGTCTTCAGATATTCGACGGCGGTGGCTTCGTCCCAGTGACGGCCACCGAGCGCGGTGTTTTGCGGCTGAAAGCTCCACGGGATAAAAGCGGTGAAGCCTCCGGTTTCTTCCTGCAAGTTATAGAGTTCCTGCAGGTGGTTGACGCGGTTTTCGTAATTCTCACCTACACCAAACATCATGGTGGCAGTGGTGCGCATACCGATCTGGTGGGCGGTGCGGTGAACATTTAGCCAGTCTTGCGTGAGGCACTTTAAGCGGGCAATCTTATAGCGAACTTCGTCGTCAAGAATTTCGGCGCCGCCGCCGGGGATGGAATCGAGTCCGGCATCGCGCAGGCGGAGAATCGTGTCGCGAATCGAGAGGCTGCTGTACTCAGCGATGGCGATGATTTCAGAAGCGGAGTAGCAGTGCAAATGCACTTGCGGAAAGCGCTCTTTGATGCCGCGCAGCATTTTCTCGTGCCAGTCGATCTTCAGGTCGGGATGCAGGCCACCCTGCATCAGCACGCCGGTGCCGCCGAGCTCGACGGTCTCGCGGATTTTTTCGTAGATGGTGTCAAACTCGAGAATGTAGCCTTCTTTGGCGGCGGGGCCTTTCAGCGGTCGGTAGAAAGCGCAGAAAGTGCAGTACTCGGTGCAGAAATTGGTGTAATTAATGTTGCGGTCGATGATGTAGGTGACCGTGCCTTCGGGATGCAGCTTGCGGCGGACCGCGTCGGCTTCCATGCCGATGCCGATCAGATCGTCGGAGTGGAACATCTCGAGGGCTTGGGGTTTGGTCAGGGACATGGGTGCAAGGTCAATTCTAGCCGAGATGACATCCGCTATAAAGGGGATCGCACAAAACTCTTGACAGCCGTCCGAAATTTACTGTAATTTCTGTTTGTACAGAAATTACCGACATCGACAGGTGATTTCATGAAAATTGCGCTCAGAGATTTGTGGCAACCGGCAGGAACAATTGACCGCGGAACCTACGCGGGCGTCGGCTTGTTGGGCTTCGCCTTAAAACACAATCTTGACCGTCTGGTCGCCACTTACGCCTTCCACCGTCCTTGGGGATTCTTCAACTATTGGATACCGTTAGGCAATATTGGCCGGATCACCAACTTGCGCAGCCAAGAAGCCTTGTTCCTGGAAACAATGCTGGCTCTATCCCTACCATTCATTTGGGTAGGTGTAGTTTTGACCCTCAAACGGCTGCGAAGTGCGGGACTTCCCTCTCCGCTAGTAGTCTTATTCTTCGTTCCGTTCCTGAATTTGCTTTTCTTCCTCTTGCTTTGCTTGCTCCCCAAACGTGCTGCGTTTGAAACGAGCCCGAGGCGACATCGAGAGTCACCTTTCTCAAGATTTATGCCTGACAACGCGCTCGGGAGCGCCGCACTGGCTTTGCTGTTTACTGTCCCACCGGGAATTGGCATTACGCTGCTCGGCACGAAATTACTTGTGAACTACGGTTGGGGATTATTTGTCGCATTGCCTTTCACAATGGGCCTCGCAGCTGCGCTCGTTTATAGTTCGCATGGGCCTCGCACGCTCAAAGCTTGCATCGGCGTCGCTTGCTTATCGGTTGCCGTCCTGGGTTTGGGCCTTCTCGCCATCGCTGTCGAGGGACTCATTTGCTTGATTATGGCAATCCCCATAGCCCTGCCGCTCGCCGCATTTGGAGGCGCTTGCGGATATGTTATGCAGAGGCGCCGATGGCTGCATGACAGCACACCAGCGTTTCTTTCTCTTTTGTTAGTTTTCGCCCCAGGAGTGCAGTGGGGAGAGCATGCCGCCGCAATTCCTCCCCGAACCTTCGAAGTCCGCTCCTCCATCGAAGTCAACGCGCCACCTGAGAAGGTCTGGCAACAGGTAGTCGCGTTTTCAGAAATTTCACCGCCAACGGAATGGATGTTTCGAGCAGGGATCGCATATCCCATTCGGGCTGAAATTCTGGGAACTGGGCTTGGGGCAGAGAGGCATTGCATTTTTTCAACGGGAGCATTTGTCGAGCCCATTCAGGTTTGGGACGAACCGCACAAGCTAAAATTTTCGGTGACATCGAACCCGGCGCCACTCGAGGAATGGACTCCCTATTCTCACATCGATCCTCCGCATCTTCATGGCTTCCTCGTCTCGAATGGTGGCCAATTCCTGCTCACGCCGTTACCCGACGGAAAGACAAGGCTCGAAGGAACCACCTGGTACCGGCACAGCTTATGGCCATCCTCCTATTGGCGGCTTTGGTCGGATGCGATCATCCACCGGATTCACCTCCGAGTTTTGAAACACATTCGGGACGAGGCTGAGAAGAATTCATAGCGAAATGGCACAACCCCTGCGGATTCGGTCTCGAGTGCAATCGCAGGACGGAGGCCACTGTGGCTAGTTCTGTCGATAGCGAAGGTATTGAATCAGCGTCACCACCGAGCCGATCATTGCCAACCCAATCAGAACGGCGAGCGCTGGTTTGTAGTATTGATCAAAGAAGCGCAGGATGTGGCGGCCATAGCAGAATCCCAGGCTGGCGAGGATGGAGTAGCGGACGGCGCGGCCTAGCGTTAACGCGGCCAGAAACTTCTTTTGCGAGTACTGCATAGCGCCGGCTGCGATCAAAAACGGCACGAACGGAAACGGCGGGGGCAGCAGGGCGGGAATTGCGACTGCGCCGAAACCCCAGCGTTCAAATGCTTTGTAAACTCTCGCCGCTTTCCTCTTCGAGAGCTTGCGCTCCATCGTCTCTTTGCCACCCTTGCGGGCCAGCGCATAAGTAATGTAGCCACCGATTACCGCGCCGATAGTAGCCATGAGGGCATAGTAGGGCCAGGGTTCGCGATGGCGGGCGGCCAGCCAGATGGTCAACACATCCACACTTCCGGTCAGCGGGATTACGGAATTATCCGCTAGCCCCAGCAGGATCAGGCCTGGGCCACCCATGCGGCGCAGATGCCGCCACAGCGACATTGCCAACCAGGGTTGGATGTGGAGGATCATTGGGTTGTAGGAGTTTACAAGCTAGGCTTTCATTTGCGCCATACAGGCTTTCTCCGCGCCGGTAAAACGAATCTCCGGAGCGGAGGGTAACGCGCCGATCTCCGCCGCATAGCGATAAAACAATTGCAAACCTTCCAGGCAAGGCGCGTCGAGATGGTAGTAAATATTTTCCGTAAGATAGGAATGCACGCTGGCTTCGCTGAGACCCAGCCGCGGAGCCCACTCGCGCGAGATATAGTTGAGGCTTGCGGGTTCGAGTCCGTGATCGCGCGAGCGCTGGAAAATCGCAGCCAGATCGCGGGAGGATTCGGCTTCACGCGCAGCCTGCTCGCGCACCGCCCAGAAAGCAAAGACGAAAGGCTTGCCGGTATAGCGAATCCATTCCTCAGCCAGATCAAGTGTGATGTAACGTGAGCGGTCAACTTGAAGTGCAGGATCTCCAATCAGCAGCGCCGCATCATGAGCCCCGAGCATTTGCTCGACATTCGGCGCCATTGGCGTAAACACGCGGCCGCCGCCCAGCCATTTTTCGAACAAAACTTTCGTCAGCGCCACCGAGGTCATGGAAGACGTATCGACCGCAACGCTGCGAATTTTTTCTACCGGAACTTTACTAACCAGCAAAATCGAGCGCACCGGGCGCCGCGAGGCGATCGCGACCCCAGGCAGCACAACAAGACTGGGAATCTGCGCGTAGGCAGCCGCAGGAATGATTCCGATATCGGCAGTTCCAGTTTCAAGCGCGCGGGCGCAAGCGGACGGCAAAGTGTAGGAAATATCAAAATCCCTGCCCGCTTCGCCGTGTTCGAAATCCCACATCAGGGGAGCGGTGTTGAGGTAGGAAATCGCAGAAATTCGCAGAGGGTTCATTCCTGTTTTGATTTTAGCAGACGATTTTGAGGGCTCTCTGTGACGGCATTCCTTGACACAGGTTTTCGCAAACTACTACAGTGCGCCCAGTTCAGGCACCACTGGAGCGAATACTTGACAAATGCCGCGTGCGCACCTGCAACTCATATTTTGGAATGGCTCGCGATTTCGCTGACGACCGGCTTAGGGTCGACCAGGGCAAGAAAATTGGTGGAGCATTTTGGTAGCCCCGAAGCTGTGTTCCACGCGTCTCTTACGGAATTAGAAAGCACAGGAATTCAGGCTGTCTCTGCGCAGTCGATTGCCACGGGAAAATCTGCCGAGTTGGCGCGTGAAGAAATTGCGCGGGC